>Ga0315336_1003131_pt1 | contig 22958 bp, 19 predicted proteins | sample ASW5metaG_FD_204512 | JGI IMG/M metagenome (GOLD analysis project Ga0315336, IMG submission 204512) | Ammonia-oxidizing marine archaeal communities from Monterey Bay, California, United States - ASW #5 | ecosystem: Environmental > Aquatic > Marine > Intertidal zone | place: USA: California... | reverse complement strand
CGCTCGTGTATCGCTTCCTCGTCATTTCCTGCCTCCTTACACACACCCGAATCCTTCGATTCTCTCTCAAGATTCGGATTCGTTTTTAGGGGGCAGGTCAGTTTAGACACGGGCTGCTAAAATAGACATGGAGCCACCTTATCAGCGACGAGGCAGGCTTTGGTCGAATACTGACAAGGCCTGTCTAATAGACTCTATCCTGAATTGGTACGATGTTCCGAAACTGTATGTGGCTGACTTCACGTGGGGCGATTCACAATTGAACAGCGAGCAATTGCCCTATGCGATCATTGATGGCAAGCAGCGCCTCGAGGCAATATTTGAGGTTTTTGAGGGCGCTTAGTCCTAAATTAGGACTTCGTATATCTTGACGACCCCACCGTTCAACTTGGAGGCCTGGGGTATCGAGATATTCAAAGGCAGTACTCGGACATTACCGAACTCTTTGACAGCTACAATCTATTGGTCATGGGAGTCTATGCTTCCAGTGACGCCCCTATCAATGAGTTGCTTGTGCGGCTAAATCGCAGTAAGGCGCTCACCGGTGCAGAGGTCAGAAATACAATGGCGGGGCCGGCGCCTAGGTGATTCTGCAGATAGCCAAGCACGAGTGCTTCACGACGAATGTTAGGTTCACGGTGAAGAGGGGGCAGGACCTGAATACTGCCGCAAAGATTCTCTTGTTTGAGTACGGCGGAGACCTAAGAGAGACAACGAAGAACATGTTAGATGAATTTGTCTCCAGTTCTGCTAGGGAAGCTAAAGAAAAACTAGAGCTGGCCGGCCGGAGAGTTGTGGACATTCTCAATGACATGACGGAAATCTTCTTGCCTCGGGGCGATCTGCTGACATCTGGGGGGATTTTCCCGGTCTACTATTGGCTGGTGAGAAGCAGGCACGAGGATGACTATCCGGTCCTGCGCAAGTTTTTAGTGCGATTCCAGGAGGAGCGACGACGAAATCGTGAGTTGTCGGTTGCGAACCCGAAAAGTGGAGCCATTGATCGCAAACTTCTTAATTATGATCGTTACAATCGAAGTACAAACGATCAATAAAGCCACCTCGGTAGGTTCGAGATCTTGACAGCAAAGCTTGAGTACTTCCGGAGTGTGTCAAGACGCCCCAAGAAGAAGGAGCCGAAGTAGGACAAGATGGACAGTTCTCTTGGAGAGAATGGGCTGGGACTGATCGGGATGTGCGCACGGCGAGAGCGAGAGCTAGAGCGGTGAGTGGGCTGGTAGTCAACCGAGTCGAAGAGTATTGGGTCGAGCGTGACTGAAGCATTTCGCCAGAGGGCGTGGTGCCACAATTCTGGTTGAGGCAACTCGCCGCCTCGCTATAATCTGGCGATGGCGGCTCTTCCTGAGATCTCCCCTCGGCCTCGGCGTGTGATTGTGGTGGCACCGATGCCGCCGGAGAAGAGCGCGTACGCGCTGGCGCGCTACAGCCGGTCGCCGGACTCGATCACGGAAAGCCTGGAGTGGGTCCGGGGACACGACTCCGAAAAGTTTCTCGACAGCTTCTACTTCCAATACGGGCACGCTTCGATCGCCGACCTGGGGCATACGATCTTCTGCTTCGAGGGCATATCGGAGCTGGCGGCGATCGAGATCGAAGACGAGCAGCTTTGGGATGGGCAGGCGAAGTCGAGCCGCTATCAGGATTTCTCGAAGGGCAATGTGGTGGTGCCGCCGGATCTGCTTGGGACCGCTGGGGAGCAAGCGTATCGGGCCGCGTCGGACAAGCTGCTGGAGGCCTATCTCGAAATCCACTGGCGGCTGGCGGAGCACCTGACCGAGAAGCATCCGCGTCCTGAAGAGATGAAGGCGGGAGCGTATAAGCGGACGATCGCTGCCCGCGCCTACGACGTGTCGCGGTATCTGTTGTGGCTCGGGATCTCGACTAATATCGGGCAGGTGACGAGCATCCGCACGCTCGAAAAACAGATGCAGCGCCTGGGCGCGTCGCGCTATGGCGAAGTCCGCGACTTGGCCGCCGAGATGCACGATGCGTGCGCCGCTCCGCCGGCGTGCCCGTGGTATCCCGGGCAAGATCAGGAGCCGCTGGCGCCGACGCTCGCGAAGTATGGCGAGCCTGACTTACGCTCGAAGGCATCGCGCGAAAAAGTGGCCGCCTGGGCGCGGCAGAACCTCAAGCTGGCGGGCGGCGCGAATATACCGGATGTAGACCTCATCCGCCCGACAGACCCGCTGGATGAGACGGCCGCGACTCTGCTGTACGCCGTGACGGATCATCCGTTCCGGGTGATTCTCGATGAGGTGAGTAGCTGGAGCCGGGCACGGAGAAGGGAAGTGCTTGACGTGGCGCTCGAGGACCGGCATCAACGTGACGAGTTGCTGCGCGAGTTTCGCAGCGGTTACAGCTATGTGTTCGACATTGTGTGCGACATTGGCGCGTACCGCGATCTGCACCGGCATCGGCGCTGCCAGCAGATTCGGCAGGAGTTCACCGGACAGCTCGGGTATGACCGCCCGCCGCTCGTGGACGAAGCGGGTGTCGGCGACCTGTACGACCGGGCGTTGGCGGATGCCGAAGGGGCGCGGGCAACGCTGGCGGCCGAATCGCCCGAGGCGTCGCACTATTTGCTGCCGTTCGCTGCGCGGATGCGGTCGCTTTATAAGATGGACTTCGCCGAGGCCGAGTACATTGCGCGTGTGCGGTCGGGCGTGAAGGGGCACATTTCGTATCGCACCGTGGCCTGGAAGATGCGCGAGCAGATTCTGGAGTTGGAGCCGGAGTTGGGTGAGCTGATGCATGCGACTCCGCCGGAAGTAGAAGATCCGTTGACGCGATAGAGTCGCGGGTCCAGCGGATTTGCCCCGCTCAGGCGAGATATAATAGAGGCACGTGATTGCTCTCGATCGGGTGCCTTTCATACGGATCGTTTGTCTTGCCTTGGCTGGACTCGGTGTCCTCCCGGTAGCCGCGCAGGATTCTTCCCCGGACCGTTCCCAGTTAGATTTTTTTGAGAACCGCATCCGGCCGGTGTTGGCCGAGAAGTGTGTGGTGTGCCATACGGGCGACCGGCCACAGGGGCAGCTTCGGCTGGATTCGCGTGCCGGCTGGGAGCGCGGTGGGAAGTCGGGGCCGGCGATTGTGCGCGGCGACCCCGACACCAGTCCGCTGATTCACGCGATGCGCCACACAAGCGGCGTGTCGCCGATGCCGCTTGGTAGCGGCAAGCTCGATGCGGAGGTGATCACTGCGTTCGAACAGTGGGTGCGGACGGGGGCGGTTGATCCGCGCGATGAGCCGTCAGCACCGGCGACGGCGGAGAAATCCTGGGACGAGATTTTCGAAGAGCGGAGTCGCTGGTGGAGTTTGCAGCCGGTGCGGAAGCCGCGAGTCCCGGACGTACATCGGAGGGACTGGTCTGATTCGGCTATCGACCGCTTCATCCTGGCGAAGTTGGAGTCAGAGGGATTGACCCCGGCTCGGCGCGCGGAGCGGAAGATCCTGCTGCGGCGGGCGAGCTTCGTGCTGACGGGGTTGCCGCCGACGCCGGATGAGATTCAAGTGTTCGTGGACGATAGAACGCCGATGGCGTATGAGCGCGCGGTGGATCGGTTGCTTGATTCGCCGCACTTCGGCGAACGCTGGGCACGGCACTGGATGGACGTGGTTCGCTACAGCGACACCTATGGATACGAGTGGGACATCCCGGCGAAGGGCGCGTGGCGGTATCGGGACTATTTGATTCGCGCGCTCAACGAGGATGTGCCGTTTGATCAACTCGCGCGTGAGCAGATCGCGGGTGACCTGTTGCCCGAGCCGCGCATCAACGCGGACGAACAGATCAATGAATCGATGATCGGGCCCATGTTCTACCAGATGGGGGAGAAGCGGCACGGCGACAGCCTGCAGTTCAACGGCATCCATCAGGAGATGCTGAACAACAAGATTGACGCGTTCTCGAAGGCCTTCCAGGCGATGACGGTGGCGTGCGCGCGCTGCCATGACCATAAGCTCGACGCGATTTCGCAGAAGGATTACTACGCGCTGGCGGGCGTCTTCATGAGTTCGCGATGGGTGGCTAACACGGCGGACACGCCGGAGCGGAATGAGCCCGTGCTTGATGACTTGTCGGCGCTAAAGCCAAAGCTGCGCCGGGCGATGGCCGAGTGGTGGCTGGAAGAGTTGGAGGACGTGCCGCGGTATATGACGGCGGCGCTGGCGTGTGTGACCGGGAGCCCCAAGGCGGTCGACGCGGCGGAAGGGCTTGATCCCATTCGGCTGGCGGCCTGGGACGAGGTGATACTCGACGCCGACGCGGCGAAGGAACCGGCCTTAGAGAACCCGATGTATCCGTGGCTGCGCTTGCATCAACCGGATGAAGGTGGGAGCGCCGCGCAGGCTTGGAAGCGCCTGACCGAGAAATATGCGGAGACGTCGCGCGAGCGAGTTGAGAACAACGCGCGCGACTTCAAGGTCATTGCCGATTTCAGCAAAGAGATTCCTGACGACTGGTCGGTCGATGGCGCGGGGTTGCGCGATGGCCGGGTTGAGAATGGGGAGTTTGCGGTTGCGATCGAGGGGCCGAAGGCGATCAAGGCGATCATGCAGGCCGGCCTCTATACGAATGCGCTTTCGCCGCGTTTGAACGGTGCGGTGCGGACGCCGTATCTCAACTTCACCGGCAAGTTGTTCCTCAGCATGGAAGTGGCCGGCGGAGACTTCAGCGCGCATCGGCTGGTGGTCGACAACGCGTTTCTCACCGAGCGCCAGAAGTATCTCACCGATGCGCGTCCCTACTGGGTGAGGCTGTCAACGACGGCCGAGGCGAAGACGAACCGTCCGCAAACGGACGTGGAAGAGGCCGAGACGCGGATTTACGTCGAGCTTGCAACCAAGACGTCGAACCCCAATTTCCCGCCGCGTGTGAGGCTGGGCGGCGAGTGCAGCGACGAAGAGGTGGCCGATCCGCGAAGTTGGTTCGGGATTACCCGGGCGTTGCTGCACGATGCGAAGGAGTCGCCCGCGGATGAATTGACACGCTTCCGGGGGCTCTTCCAGGGCGATACACCGGCGGATGCGGAGCAGGCGGGCAAGCGGTACCGCCGATGGATGCGGTCGGCGATTGAAGCTTGGGCGGATGACCGTGCTACGGCGGACGATGCCCGGCTGATCAACTGGATGCTCGCGCGGCGGCTTTTGCCGAATGAGGTTGATGGGCGCGAGTCGGTTCGTCGGCTCGTTGCTGCGTATCGTGCGACGGAAGAGCATCTCGTCGAACCGTGGACCGTTAACGGCATGGCCGATCTCGATGGCGGAAACGATTATCGGCTGAACGACCTGGGTGTTTACGAGGACCTGGCTGACTCGGTGCCTCGGGGCTATGTCGAAGTTCTGGCGGGCACGCGGGAAGCGGGCGGTGTCGAGGGCAGCGGTCGACTCGAATTGGCGGAGATGGTCGCGGATGATGGGAATTCGCTGACGGCGCGTGTGTTCGCGAACCGCGTTTGGCACTGGGTTTTCGGCGCGGGCCTCGTGACGACGCCAAATGATTTCGGTCACCTGGGCGATCAGCCGTCGCATCCCGACCTACTAGATTACCTGGCGTCGGAGTTCGTCGAGAATGGTTGGTCGACGAAGAAGCTCGTGTGGGCACTTGTGACGAGCGAGGCGTTTCAGCAATCGAATGAGGTTGCGGCGCGCGCCGGTAACGTCGATCCGAACAACCGGCTGTTGCATCATTACCGTCCGCGGCGCTTGGACGCGGAGTCGATTCGCGACTCGCTGCTGGCGGTTTCAGGGCGGCTGGAGCGGCGTTTGTTCGGTCAGCCGGTCAACCCGCACCGGGCGAATGAAGATCCTGAAAAGCGGCTGTATGCGGGTGCGCTGGATGGTGACGGGCGGCGGTCGGTCTACGTGAAGATGACGATCATGGAGCCGCCGAGATTCCTGGCGACGTTTAATCAGCCGAGTCCGAAGATTCCGACGGGAGCGCGCGACGTAACGACGGTGCCCGCGCAGGCGTTGGCACTATTGAATGATCCGTTTGTGGCGCAGCAGGCGGAGGTGTGGGCCGAGCGTCTGATCGAGGCGTCGCACGACTCGCGCGAAGAGCGTCTAGCCGAGATGTTTCGCGAGGCGTTTGGGCGCGAACCGGCGGCTGTGGAACTCACACGCTGGAGCAAGGCCATTGACGATATCGCGGGACTGTATCAAGATGTTCCTGGGAAGCAGCCGTCGGCGGACGTGATGGGATCGCTGCCGGTTTGGAAAGACGTGGCGCACGCGATGTTCAACGCGAAGGAGTTTCTGTATGTTCGCTAGCGGACGAAGTGGACTCGGTCGTTTGACGCGGCGCGAATGGCTCGCGAAGACGTCGAACGGCTTCGGGATGCTCGCGCTGTCGTCGTTACTCTCGCGGGAGGGCGTCGCCGCGGCGTCTGCAAGGCTCGATCAACCGGCGAAGGCGAAGAACGTCATTTTGTTTTTCATGGACGGTGGGCCGAGCCACGTCGACACGTTCGATCCCAAGCCGGCGCTGACCGAGCGTCAGGGCGAGGAGATCGGTGAGTCGGCCGTTTCGACGAAAGCCCAGGCAACGCCGGACCGCGTTTGGCTCGGCAGCCCTTGGGAGTTTCGCCAACGCGGCCAGAGCGGGCTGTGGGTCAGCGACTTGCTCCCGAACATCGCCGAAGTCGCGGATGAACTGTGCGTCGTGCGGTCGATGGTGGGCATTCAGCCCTTGCACGGCCAGCAGGCGCTGCTGATGCATACGGGACGGTTGACTGGCGCCGCGCCGAGCATCGGATCATGGGTGTCGTACGGGCTGGGCGGTGAGCGCGACAACCTGCCGAACTATGTCCTGCTTAATAACGACTGGATTCCGAATGGCGGCTGGGATAATTTCGACAGCGCCTTTCTGCCCGCGTCGCACGCGGCGACGATGCTGCGCGCCAAGGGTCAGGCGATGGACAATATCAAGCCATCGGATCTCGACGCCGTGCAGCGCCTCAAACTTGATTTGCTGCGCGAGCAGGATACGGAATTCGCGATGGCTACCGGGGAGCATGCTATCGAGTCAGCGATTTCGACCTACGAAACGGCGTTCCGGCTGCAAACCGCGATCCCGAACCTCGCCGATATCAGCGGCGAAACGGCGTTGATTCGCAAGATGTACGGCGTGGATAGCTCGAACGACTATCAGCGCTACTACAGCTTGCAGTGTTTGCGAGCACGGCGTTTGGTCGAGTCGGGCGTGCGGTTCGTGGAAATCACCTGTCCGCTGACCCACCACAACAATTCGCCGTGGGATCAGCATACGCACATCAAGGAACGCCACGAAGAGAATGCGATGATTACCGACCGGGCGGTGGCGGCCTTGATGCAGGATCTCAAGCAGCGCGGCTTGCTGGAATCGACGATTGTCATCTGGGCTGGCGAAATGGGCCGCACGCCGCATACGCCAAAGATCAAAGAAGATTGCGGCCGCGACCATCACGTCAACGGCTATTCGATCTTCATGGCGGGCGGTGGGTTCAAGCCAGGCGTGACGTACGGCGAGACGGATGAATTCGGGAACTCAGTCGTCGATCGGCCGGTGACGATCCATGATATTCACGCCACCGTGCTCCACCAGCTTGGATTGGATCACCAGCGACTCACTTTTCGATTCGGTGGCCGTGACATGAGCTTGACGGATGTGCACGGCAACGTGATCCACGACATTCTTTCCTGAACAACCAGCGGTCTCGCTTTGTTCCGGCGGAGCGTGGGGTCTCAAGAACCGCCTGAGGACTGGTTTGACCAGACAAGGCCACTGGCTTCGAGACCCAGTTGCGCGGCGTGTGTGTCAGCCGTACCGTCCTGTTCCGCGACACCGTGCCACAGCATGACATCGATCTCGAAATCCATCTCATTTCCGGCCACTGTGTCTTCCAAATAGTTCTCTTTATGCCGCTCTGATGTGAGAATCAAAGATCCTTGGATGGACTCGAGAATGGTGTCTTTCTTGCTTGCGAGCAAGCTGCCGATGGTATCAACTACCGTGCTGATGACTCCGCTAGGGCCGACGAATGGCACATTTTTGGCGGCCTCATCAATGACCCGCTTAGCCTTTTCATTCGTGGAAATCCCTTTAATAATCTCCCCGACCTTCCGTGTCCCACTATGGTCCCTCACCACCATGAACTCGCCTGTGATTAGGTCCGGAATTCAGCCCAGGCGGTGATAGACGTCAAATCCGTCGCCGGCGAAATTCCAAACGGCGTTGAGACCCTTCTTCGGTTTGTGGCGGATGCGCCTCGCGGAGCATGGCTCCGTCACAACGATCTTGTCGAGATTATCCGCGACAATCCCGATTGCATAGACACGTATTTTCCTGCTTTTCTGACCTTAAACTTGATTTGATCCACCGCTACTGAAATCGCGTAGTTGGGCATTCTTCGTTCTCCCGTATTTGTTCTGTAAGTGCACTTAACTCAGAACGCATTACTCCGGGTGATGATGGCCCGGATAGTGTAACCCATCCAATGGGCCGCTGCGACTCCGTGCCCAATCTGTCAAGCCTCGATAGAAATGTCCCCGGTGTTAGCTCAATAGAAGTGTCCCCGTATTGAAGAGAGAGAATCGGGTTCGTGCCCGCGAGAATTGCGCAATGGGTTCGCGGGGTGTGAGAAAGACGGGCAAGCCCAATTGTTGGCGCTGTCGGCGCTGCCACGGCTACCGATGCATGTCTGCCAACAGGCCCGAGTACGTGGGTTAGTCCGCATTGCCAGATGCGATAATTGGGACTCCTACCCGTGAGCAACAAAGAGATCGCCAACACCCTCAACGAGACCGCCGATCTGATGGAGATCGCCGGCATGGACGGGTTTCGAATTCGCAGCTATCGCAATGCGGCGGTCGTCATCGAAAGCTACATGGAAAGTCTCGAAGAGGTCATTCGCGACCCGGACCGCGATGTCACGAAGATCAAGGGCATCGGCAAGGGTATCGCCTCATCGCTGACGGAGCTGATCGAGCGCGGTAGCTTCGCCCGGCGGGATGCACTACTCGAAAAGTATCCACCGACGGCGCTGGAGTTGCTGAAGATCCCCGGCCTCGGACCGAAGAGCATCGCGCTGCTCTACGACACCTATCGCGTCAGTACGATCGACGCGCTGGAGGAACTCTGTCGCGAGGGCAAGCTGCGGACGCTACCTCGGATGGGTGAGAAGCTCGAACAGAAGATCGTGCGCGGCATCGAGAACTACAAGCGCGGCGCCGGGCGGTCCCTGCTGAACTTTGTCGACCGCATGGCGACGGAGTTGACGGCCTATCTCTCTGAGGTGGAGGGCGTTGAGAAAGTCACGCCGGCCGGCAGTCTGCGGCGGGGCAAGGAAACGATCGGGGACCTGGACTTGTTGGTGACGGGGCCGAATGCATCGGCGGCCCTGGATCACTTTGTGAAACTCGACAGCGTTGAGGAAGTGCTCGGCCACGGCGAGACGAAGGCCAGCGCCCGCATCGGCTCGGAGGGTTTGCAGGTGGACGTACGAGCCGTCGAATCAGCGAGCTATGGCGCGGCGATGATGTACTTCACGGGGAGCAAGGAGCACAACGTTGCGATCCGTGACCGGGCCGTTCGGATGGGGCTGAGCCTGAACGAGTACGGGCTCACACGAACCGAAGATGATGAAGTTGTTGCCGCCGCGACGGAAGAGGAGATCTACGAGAAGCTGGGGCTGCCGTGGATCCCTCCCGAGTTGCGCGAGAACACCGGCGAGATCGAGGCGGCGCTCGAAGGCAGTCTGCCCAAGCTGTTGGAACTGAGCGACATCCATTGCGATGTCCATATGCACACGCACGAGACGGATGGGCATCACTCGATCGCCGAGATGGCCGAAGCGGCGGTGGCTAAGGGCTACACGCATATGGCCATCACCGATCACTCGAAGGCGCTCGCCATGGCCAACGGACTCGACGAGAAGCGCCTGCTGGATCAGATCGAAGAAGTACGGCAAGTGTCCGATCAGTTCGAGAACCTGACGATTCTTGCCGGCTGCGAAGCCGACATTTTGAAAGATGGCGAGATGGACATCGATGATGAGGTCCTGGCGCAACTCGACATCGTGATCGCGAGCGTTCATAGTTACATGAACATGGAAGCTCCCGAAATGACGGACCGGTTGATGCGGGTGACGGAGAACCCCTACGTCAGTGTGTTTGGCCACCCGACTGGGCGGCTTTTGCTGCGGCGCGAACCGTATCCTTATGACTTTGAACGCGTGGTGGACGCAGCGGGGCGGCAAGGCATCCGCATGGAGATCAATGCGAGTCCTTCGCGGCTGGACCTCGATGCGACCCATCTGCGGATCGCGCAAGCGAAGGGCGTCAAGTTCATCATTTCGACCGATGCGCACCACACGCGACATCTTGACAACATGAAGTACGGAGTAGCCATGGCCCGGCGTGGCTGGCTCGAAGCCGGCGATGTACTGAACACGCTGCCGGTCGACGACTTCCGGAAGGCCGTCCGCCGCGGGTAGCCTTTACGAATCATGGCGCGATTCAAAGTTTCCTCGTCGAAGGTTCTGCTACGGGACTCGGCGTTCGACGTCACGTTCGACCGCGCGGTAGCAAGCGATGGGCAACAGATAGAGAAGCACGTCCTGAAGCACCCGGGGGCGGTCGTGATCCTGGCGCGGGACGAAGCGGAACGGGTTCTGCTGATTTGCCAATACCGCCTGCCGCTCCAGAAAGAGATCTGGGAGCTGCCCGCCGGTAAGCTCGACGGCAAGGAACCTCGACTCAAGACCGCCAAGCGGGAACTGGCCGAGGAGACCGGCTATCGGGCGCGGCGTTGGCGCAAGCTCTTGGACTTCTATCCGGCACCGGGGTTTTGCGATGAGCGGATGACGGCCTACACCGCCGCGGACCTAACGGCGGGAGAAGCCACGCCTGAGCCTTACGAGCGAATCCGGCCGCGATGGTTCGCGTGGCGCGAAGCGCTGGCGATGGTGGAGAAGGGAACGATCCGGGACGCCAAGACGATTGCGACGCTGTTGTACGCGGACCGCTTTGGTTAGTCGCTGGCCCTACACTTGATGGCATTACTCACCACCATCCGCCGATACATCGAGGCGTTCGAGCACCAGTCACCGGTTCAAGTGGATGGCCGAATTCGCCACCAGGCCGCGATGGGGTTGTGGCGGGCCTTGGAGTGGCTGCGGCGTCCGACGAAATCGGCGGTTACCTTGGAGGCAGCCGTTGCCGCTTCCTCAACGAAGAGTTCGATGTAGGCGACCCCACTGATTGGAGCCCGGCGGACCAATCGCTTCTGTGGCGGTTTCACCTGCATTACTTCGACTGGGCACCAAGGCTCGCCGCGAAGGGGCGGATCGAGGAACTCAATCGCCAGATCGATTCGTGGATTGCGCAAAACCCGGTAGGGCGCCAACCGGCCTGGCATCTATATCCAACGTCGTTGCGTATCGTGAACTGGGTGCGCGCTGTTCAATTGATGGCTCCGGAGAGCCGGCGGACATCGTGGATCACGTCTCTCCGGCGGCAGGCCGCGTTTCTGGAATCGCATCTAGAGTTTCACCTTGGCGCCAACCATCTCGTCGAGAACGCATTTGGGTTGCTCGTCGCGGGACTATTCTTCGAAGGGCTTGTAGCGCGCCGTTGGTTTACTTTGGGGGCCGGGCTGCTAACCGATGAGCTTGACAAGCAGGTGCTGTCGGATGGTGGCCACTGCGAGCGGTCACTCTCGTACCACCTGCGCGTTCATCTCGTCTGCCGCGAAGCCATTGCGTTGCTGAAGGCGAACGGCCGACACGTGCCGCCAACGTTGAGCGGGGTGCATGAGAGAATGTCGAAGTTCACCGCCGACGTGCGGCACCTCGACGGCAATGTGCCGTTGTTTCATGATTCGCAACTGATCGAGGAATCCACCTGGAAACGATTTCAAGCCTTGAGCGAAGCGACGGGCGCTTCAGCATAAGCGCGTATCCGGATTCCGGCTACTACGTTCTCGATCAGCCCGCCGGGCGGCTGATCGCCGACTTTGGCGCTCCCGGCCACAGCGAGAACCCGGGGCATCAGCACGCGGGCATCTTCTCCTACGAGGTGTCGACGGCGGGACATCGACGTACGCCGAAGGGCCTGAGCGCGACGCTGTGCGGAGCATCGGCGCGCACAACACGATCCGGGTCGACGGGGCGGATCAGTTTGAAGTGTGGAAGTCGTTTCGAGTCGGCCGCCGCGCTGGTGTGCATGACGTCAATACACACTCAGAAACGGACTACGGTTATGTGACTGGCCGGCATGACGGCTATAGATCTCTAGGGATTGAGCACCGTAGAACCATCTTCAATTTGCGCATCGGCGGCTGGCTGGTCGTTGACAATATTTCCGGCACGGGTTGGCATGCCGTGGACAGCCTGCTTCACCTTGCGCGAGAGGTACGCCCGGAGATCTCCGGCAATGTCGCTGAGTTGCACCCGACTGAATGGTGTGTGGTATTGATCGCGATGCCCGCTGTCAGCGTCTTGGCCGACCTGCATTCACCACGGTTAGGCGTACGCCTTGCGAGTACGACGCTCGCCGGGAGGCCGTATGCCAAACTGCCGTTGACCTGGGTTTATTGGATTGCCCCGCATCTACGCGCCGCGCTCGACTGGAACGGCCTACGGGACGGTGTTCTAAGTCTATCTACCCCATCAGGCCGATTGGACATTAATCCACTATTTGTAGGGGCCTATTTAAAAAACCTTACAAATCTAGTAGGTTGGGTGTAGTAGACACCGCCCGCAAACCTCATGCTGTGTAAGGCCCTCGACTTGACGGTCTTGGTTCGAACCGGAAGGAAGGGATGTACAGTCTTCTTTATCTAGCTGTCCTCTCGTTCGCCATTTGTTTTCTCCTGACCCCGGTGGTCCGGAACGCCATGCATCGCGTAGGCGTGCTGGACCAGTCTGACCGCGCTCGCAAGATCCATAATCGTCCGATTCCTCGTCTGGGCGGGGTGCCGATCGCCGTGGCTTCGCTCGGATTGTTAGCATTGACGCCTCTGCGGGGCGCCGAACTGCTGCTCCAGATCATGCCCCTGTTGCCGGCGGCATGTCTGGTGTTTGTGATTGGTCTTCTCGACGATCTTTATGATCTAAAGCCGTGGCAGAAGATCGGGGGCCAGATGGTCGCCGCGACTTGGCTGTACTACTACGGTTTTCGTATCCAGGCGGTCGCGGGATTCGGATTCGATGAAGCGCACTGGATCATGTACCCGCTAACCGTCGGCTGGCTGTTGGCGTGTACCAACGCGTTCAACTTGATCGATGGCGTGGACGGCCTGGCGTCCGGCGTGGGCTTCTTAGCGACGATGACGATGCTGATTTCGGCGTTGCTGCACGGCAATATGCCGCTGTTGATTCTGACGGTGCCGTTGGCGGCTGCGCTGCTGGCCTTCTTGCGGTTTAACTGCAATCCGGCGTCGATCTTTCTGGGTGATAGCGGGAGCCTGCTGATCGGATTCCTGCTCGGCACCTACAGCATCATGTGGTCTTACAAGTCGGCGACGATTCTTGGGATGACCGCGTCGGTGCTCGCACTCAGCTTTCCCATCGCCGAAGCGGGCATCTCGATTGCGCGGTGCTTTCTCATGGGGAAACCCATCTTCGGAGTCGACCGTGGTCACATCCATCATCGGCTTCTCGACAAAGGGCTGGGTCCGAAGCAGGTGGCGGTCTTGGTCTATGGAATCGCCGGGCTGGGCGCGGGAGTGGCCCTACTGATTTCACATCCCGAGGTGCGCGATAAGAGCGCGATCCTGATCATGTTCTGCGTGGTCTGTTGGATCGGTCTTCAAAATTTTGGTTACACCGAGTTTGGCTCCGCCCTCCGGATCATCATGGCGGGCACGGTGCGCAAGCTGGTCGCGGCCGATGTTCGCCTGCGGGCGTTCAGCTGTGACCTCGACAAGGCGCAGTCACTTGCTCGTTGCTGGGACGACACGGTTTGCGCGTTGCGGGATCTCGATTTCGATCGGGTAAGCCTTGTCGTGGCCGGAGATGGGGAGCACGATCCCCTACATTGGCTGGAAGAGCTGCCCGGAGAGCGTGTGGACCTGCGTGCCGAGGATTGTTGGACATTGCGTATCCCCATTCCTTCCGTTGGTGACAGCTATCTAGAGATCTCGTGTCGTCTTGGCCGTGGCGAGGGGTACCTGGTCGTCCATCCCATCGGCGAGACGGTACGCCGCGTGTTTCCGGACCATATCCGCCAGTATCGGGCGGACTACGGTCGCTCGTTGGCGGCGGAGCAGCAGCGGGTTCACGAAGAAATGCCGCGGGCCGCGGGAGCCGGTGCGTAGTCGACCCCCTATTACTGCGTAGCTTCAAACACGATGATGTGCTGAGTCGGCACGAAGTCCATCGACTCGATGAATCGAAACCCGAGTGGTTCCAACTCCGAGCGCACCTCGGCCACCGTCATCTTCCGCACAGGCGGCAATGGAATCGAGGGATCTTCTTTGCGGTATTCGATGACGACGACGCGGCCGCCGGGTTTGAGACCGCGCCGCACGTGCTCCATGATGGTCTCCGGCTGCGCCAGCTCGTGATAGACATCGACGAGTAAGACCAAGTCGGCGTAGCCGGGCGGTATCCGCGGGTCGTCCGGTTCACCTAATACGATTTGTACGTTCTGGACGCCGCGGTCACGGATGTTCTGCTCAAGGCGATCGAGCATGCCCTGCTGGATGTCGACCGCGATCACGCGTCCGGTGGGTCCGACTCGTTGAGCCAGCCGCCAGGTGAAGTAACCGGTGCCTGCGCCGAGATCGACGACCTTCCCCCCATTGGGAATGCCGAGGGTCTCAACGACACGATCGGGCTGTTCCTCGGCCTCGCGTTCGGGCCGGTTGAGCCAGTCCGCCATCTCAACGCTCGTAACGGGCGCGATCTGGCGCTTCTTGATGAGCTTTCCAATCCGCAACGGCTCGCGCTTATCTTCCGCGGCGGTTTCGGAACGTGGCTCGTTTAGAACCGCGCGCATGTCGGAGCAGCCCGCCCAAAACACGATCAACGGCATCGTGAGAGCGAAGAGACGACGGGCCTGCATCCGCATGTTGAGGTAGCCTAGGCGGTGACCGGCTGAGTCAGCAAGCCGGTCTTGGCCATCAGCGCTTTGAGGTCGTTCCGGTCTTCGGGGCTCATCTCGATCAGCGGCCTTCTGACGCGCCCGCCCTTCAGTCCCGCGAGTGTCATGCCCATCTTGATCATTGAGGTCTTATAGCCGGCTCGCCGGTTGCGCATTTGATAGAGCGGCACGACGATCTCGTCAAGGATCTGTCTGACGCGGTCCCAGTTGCCGGCCGTACAAAGGTCGTGTATCTCCGTTGTGATATGGGGCATGAAACAGGCGAGGCCCGAGGTGAATGTGTGGATGCCGTGGTTCCAGTAGGTTGGCGCGAAGGGCTCGGCCATGCCGTTGACCCAGTGGAAGCGGTCGCCGAAATTCACACGCACGTTCAGGTAGTGCGACATGCTGCCGTTCTCATCCTTGACCATGCAGATATTCTCGGTATCTTGCAGGCGTTCGAGCAACGACAGGTCGAGGACGCCGCTCCACTTCGTCTGATAGAGGAAGGCGGGTATCTCGGCGGCTTCGGCGACGGCCTTGTAGTAGTCGGCGAGGCCGGGCTCATTCATGTCCGGCGTGTAGGGGGCCATGATGATGACTGCCTCGGCACCGGCTTTGCGCGCGAGTCGAGCTTGCGCCTTCGCTGTCTGGAGTGTCTGGCCCACACCAAAGATCAGGCCCTTCTTATCGCCCACCATTTCGCCCGCGATCGCGGCGACTTCGGCGTATTCGTCGAGCGTGAGCGACTGCATCTCGCCGTTGCTGCCTGTGAAAGCCAGGGCGGCTAACTTCGTATCGAGCATGAACGAGACGTTCTCACGAAAGGCGGCGGCGTCAAATTCATCGGTGTCGGTAAGCGGGGTAACAGGGAACCCGATGACCCCGGGAAAGCGATTGAGTAGTCGATTTTCCATGTCTTGGATCTTCGCAGTTACGCGCTTGCCGCGTCAACGGCGGCACTTGGGCACACTCTCTCGTAGTCAGCGTCGTCGACTCGCGGCTTTGCCCCGCGTTTCGCGGCGTGATAATGGCCCTCATCCTGGCCCTCTATATACCCGTGTCACGCACTCAATACTAGATAATCGTGCCGTGGCCTTGACATTCAGGTGACATGCGAATTGACTAGATGACGGTACGGCGTATTCGCCGGCGACGGTCACACTTCACACGGAGACCCAGTCATGATCGAAATTCCTAGCTTGAGGCCTGAAACCCGTTACGGCATCTCACCCGCCGACAGACTTCTGTTCAATCGCCGCTATGTCGTTGGCTATTCCTACTTATTCCGTCAGCCGCGCTGGGCGTTGGAGTTGATCGATTCCAGCACGAGGTAAATGGAGGATAAGGAGCTGACGCGCTTGGATAACTTCCGGGAAGATCTGCGCATCCCCGATATGTTCCAGGCCACGCTGGATGCCTTCGCCGGGTCCGGCTTTGACCGCGGACACCTGGTATCGAGCGCCGACCGGCTCGAGAATGCGTTGATCAACAGCGAGACGTTTCTGCTGAGCAATATGAGTCCGCAGAAGCCCGGCTTCAATCGCGGGGTCTGGAAGAACCTGGAGAGCGATGTCCGGCGATTGTCAAAAAAGAAGATCACGGTGGAGGGACGCGAGGTGTGGAAGTACGCGGAGGTCTACGCGGTTTGCGGCCCCGTGTTCGATATCGACAAGAAGATTGAGGTGATCGGCGACGCAGGCGAGATCTCGATCGTCATTCCGCACTCGTTCTTCAAGTCAGTGCTCGCCGAACAGCGGCGCGGCAAGCTTGAGATGTGGCCCTTCCTGTTTCCGAATGAGAAGACCGCCAAACCCGTCAAGGACTTCCTCACACCCACCATCGGGGTTGAGCGGCGCGCCGGGTTGACCTTGTGGGATCGCCTCTAGGGCTCGAAGATCGAAAAGATGAAGGCCAGAAAAGGCCGTATGTGGTGAGAGCGGACTAGACAGCCGCCCGCGCACGGTCAACCGTGACGTTGGGGTCGACCACGAGCCAGGAAAGCGAACCGGCGAGATAGATCCCGGCGCTCAAGTAGATCACGGTGTTCCAGTCGCCGTTTGTGCGCTCGATGTGCTCGATCATGTATCCCAGCACGGTGGGCGTGACGAGGGCGCCGAGTGTCCCCGCCATATTCTGGATCCCCATGACCTCGGCGGTCAGTTTGCCGGCGACGTCCATCGTCGCGGCCCAGCCGGCTGGATTGCCGCCGCCGGAGAACATCGCGCCCACGGCAACCGCCGCCACGAGTTGGTAGGGCGAACCGGTCCATGAGGCGGACAGCGTCACGAAGCTGCACAAGCCCAGCGCCGTCATCGCAACGCCACTGCGGCTGATGCGCTTGCTTCCCGTCCTACGAAGAAGCCAATCGACGATGAAACCGCCGAGCATTGTCCCGACGATGATGCCCGCGGTGGGAGCCATGGACAACAGCCCGGCCTCTTCCCGTGTGACGCCGAAACCCTTTTCGAGGAAGGCCGGGAACCACGTTACGAGGATGATGTAGCCGGCGGCGCGAAAGAACGACTGAACACAGATGCCCCACATACTCAGCGAGCGGGCCATGACCTTCAGGTGTGCCCACTTCAATCCGCTCCCTTCCCCGGCGGTCTCACTCCTCGCATCGGTTTCCACGGACTCCCCGGCGATGAGGCGCAGTTCGGCATCGTTGACCCATTTGTGCTCGGACGGGCGGCTCCGGGCAAACCAGTAGTAGCCCCCTGCCCAGGCAATTCCCACCAGCGAATAGAGCTGGAAGACGGTGCGCCAATCAAGGTACTCCAGCAGCTTCGCCGTCAAGCCGAAGGTGATGACACTGCCGACCGACATCGCCGCGCCGATCGTTGCACTGCCGAAACCGCGACGCGAGACCGGCAGCCAGTCGCCGATGATCTTGGCCGAATTGGGAACCAGCCCCGCCTGGGTGCACCCGAAGACAATCCGGGACGCAACCAGTGGGACGTAGGAGTAGACCAATGACGTCCAAACGGTAAACAACGACCAAAGGGTACTCAGAAGCGGCATGGAGACCCGTGTGCCGAAGCGGTTTCCCAAGGCTCCTCCCGGTACCTGAAAGAAGAGATAGCCAATATTGAAGGCGGTGAAGACCAGGCCCATGTCGGAGGGAGTCAGGTCCAACTCGGCCGCAATCGTCGTGTTCGCAATCGAGATGCAGTAGCGCGTCAGATAGGCGCTTGACGAAGCGAGCGCGATCGCCGCGAGCACCATGTAGCGAACGGAAGTTGAATTGGGACTGGTGAGCGGGCTCTTCACTTTGTCAGAATGCTCTGGCGGCGGACCAGTCCGTGGCGGATCGAAACCGGCCCTTCGGCGGGGCTCTACTCGAGGAAGCGATTGATCACGTTCTTCGTGATGGTTGAGATATTAGCATCCACCGGCAGTGAGCACGGATAGCTGATCGAACCTACCGAGTAGACGGCCCCTTCCGAAGGTGTTTCATGGTAAACGATCTCGCCGCCGCCGTCGTCAGGGTTCAGCCCCTTGGCTAAGAGTTTCGTTCCGATCGGTGAGCTGGGGGACATCTTGTCGGTCTCATGACCCGATGCGCCACCTGGACAGCGCATGTGGAGACAATTCTCGCCGAAGATGTCACCGTTGTTTAGTCCCGTCCCTTCAAAAATCCAGTGCGATGTGTCGATCGCCCGATAGGGTGCGCCGGTCATGATTCCCGAGTCGGTGCAGACAACGCCCAATAGGTTCGCCTCGGACTCGTACAGGGAGTGCATACGGCTCTCTTTCCCGTGCTCCTTTAGGTGCTCGCTGATGCCCTTGTACTTGCCGTTGCGAACCGTAATCGTGTATTCGTCAAGGAACTCGACCGGGCAGTTGAGGCCGTTGCCGCCGAGGTACAGTAGCTTGCCGCCACGTTCGAAAACCCACTCCTTGAGACGGAAGTACATCTCCTTTGACCAGTACTCGGGATGGGTGCTGGTGATGAACACCTTGTACGCGTCAAGATCGAGGATGCCCTGATGGAACTGCGTCTCGGAGTAGAGATCATAGTCGAATCCCTCGCGCTCGAGCCAACCGAACAGACGCCACTCGGCGGGGGCGACATGGCAGCCCGAGCGCCCTTCGAGCGGATCGGTGATCTCTGTGCCTTCGGGGATGTGGTTAATCCATTCCGGGCGGTCGAATGAGAGCGGCGCGTACTCCTCGGCGGAGAACTGCATATGGGTATCCGAGGTGTATCGTTCGAGGTCGAGACGCGCATTCACCGTCGGCGTCGGGGGCATCACGACCGGGTGGATGTAGTTTGAGCGCCCTCCGAAGTTGTTGTACGTATTCCAGTTGATGTTCGACGCGAGTACCGCAACTTTCGCCGTCGGCTTGGCCGGCGCAACGATCCACGGGAACGAGAAGAACGCGCCCGATTCGGCCTTCGCATGGAAGTAATAGAGGCCTGAGCGCTCGGGGCCGGCAACGAACTGCGTATGGTGCGGATTGTTGCGGTAGCCGCGCTTGTTGAACGTGACGCCGGTTTGCGTGTAATCGCCGTCGGGCGTGATTTGCATTGTGGCCTTCGGGCCGTGCTCATCGAACCAGCCAACGGTCTTGATGTACTCCTTCTTCCAGCCGTAGCGGTACAGGTCGAGCCGATAAGGCTCGATGGCGTGGACGCGGTATTCTGTCCGCTCACCCGAGCGCACCCACTTCGGCCAGGTGTAGCCGACCAGATTGTTCGACAGCAGCCGGAAGTGATGAGGCTTTTTCTTCTTCGGCCGGATCTCGATGCTCTTGGCTCCGTAGCCTTCTTTGTAGAGCGTGACCTTGTACTTGTCACCGGGCTTCACATCGGCGTATACGGCGCCCGTGGCCGTCGAACGGGCCTCGATGGACCCCTTGCTGCTCTCAAGCTCCAGCAGTACATCCGGTACGGCGAGATAGCGTTCACAACTGACATAACCGACGAGCATGGTCGACTCCTAGCGTGGAAAGCACTACCAAGTGTAGAGCAAACCGTTACGAGTTTGCCGGGCCGGTATAGTAGATGGTTAAAACTCCTATGGCGACAACAATCAAAGTCTTCAACAACGGCCCCCTGCGCATTGAGGGGGAATTCACCATCAGCGATGCGAACGGCAACGAGTTCGGACTTGGCGGGCGGATGGCTCTCGGGCTGTGCCGCTGCGGCCTGTCTGACAATAAGCCGTTCTGCGATGGAAGCCACGCCCGTCAGGGCTTCGACTCGACGTGCGAGGCTCGCGACTTGCCGCCGCCCAAGCCGAAGGTCTAGTTTCCCATTCAACAAGGAGAGGCGATGAATCGCAGAACATTCCTCGAGATGTGCGGCGCGGCGGCCGCCGTGGCCCCGCTCGCCGGCCAGCAGCTCGATACCCGCCGTTACGACTTGATCGTCAAAGGTGGCCGCGTCATCGATCCTTCGCAGTCTCTGGATAGGGTCGCTGACGTTGCCGTCTCCGATGGCAAGATCGCCGCCATCGAGCCGGACATGGATCGGAAGCGGGCGAGGCGGGTGCTCGATGTTCCGGGCAGCTTGGTCACGCCGGGCCTCATCGACATTCACGTACACGGATTTCAGGGCCTGTCACGTTGGGGGGTTGACCTCGACCGCTTCTGCTTCGCTCATGGCGTCACAACCGCTGTTGATGCGGGCACGTCAGGAGCCGACAGCTTCGAGGGCTTTCGCCGCCACGTCATCAACCAGGCGAAAACACGAGTTCTCGCGTTCATCAATATCGCGCGGATCGGTTTGATCGGGCAGCCCGGCGAACTCACCGACATGCGCATGGTCGACGTTGCGGCCGCGACAGCCGCGGCAATCGAGCACGCCGATGTGATTGTCGGGGTCAAAGTCAGATGCAGCGGCGCCCTGGCAGGTCCGAACGAGATGGAGGCCGTCAGGAGAACGCGTGCCGTGGCCGAGAAGATCGGCAAGCCGATCATGATGCACGTAGGTCCGCACGAAACGCCCCTGGAAGGATTGATGGAACTTCTTCGCCCCGGGGACATGGTGACCCACTCGTTCCGGGATGCGGGAGGGGTGATCGGTCCCGACGGCTGGGTCCCCGGCTATATCAAGCGCGCGGCCGAGCGCGGCGTGCGGTTCGATATCGGTCACGGCAGCGGCGGGTTCTCGTTCAAAGCCATGGACCAGGCCCTGAGCGAAGGACTACCGCCGTCTTCGATCAGCAGCGACATCCACACCTACAGCGCGATGGGGCCGGTCTTTGACCTCCCGACAACCATGTCGAAGATGCTCCATCTTGGTCTGTCGCTTCAAAAAGTGATTGAGCTCGCAACGATCGAGCCGGCGCGGGCCATCCACCGTGACGATCAGCTTGGCTCCATCAAGCCGGGACGCATCGCCGACATCGCCGTGATGGACCTTGTCGAAGGCAAGTTCCCCTTGATGGATTCAACGAGAGAGGTTCGCGAGGCGTCCCAAAAACTCTATCCCATCGTGGCATTGCGGGATGGGCGGCTCATCCCCCGCGCTTAAGCCATGGCCGGCCCCGAAAGGAAAAATCTCTACCGGGGCCGGAAACAATTCCAACCCCGGTAGAGATGACTCGGCGGTCCCCGCGCGGCCACCGAGCCGAACTCAACTCCGCTCTAGCGTGACGCCATCGTGGCGACGTGGCCGGCGAGCACCTTCGACTTGCTCACATAGCCGTTCACTTGGTCTTTTTGAACCGACGTGACGACGATGTCGTACGGCTGTGCCGATCCCGGCAGATAGAAGCGCATCGCTTCGTGCACGTGCTTCTTCTTCTGTTCGACCGTCTTGTCGTCAGCCAGTACTTCGAGCGTGAAGCGGTTGTTCTTCGGGCTCGTGCTCTTGAGCCGTAGATAGATTTCGCCAATCCTCTGCATGCGGTCGGATCTCATGAGGGCGAAGGCAATGCGCTCACGCTCGCCAAGTTGATGCAGCTTGGCGATGTCGGCGGCGTGGCTGTTCACCTGCCCGTCCAGATCCATCACGTGGCTGCGTGTCGAGCGAAGCGCCGACCCTGTTTCGTTGAGCTGTGCGCGGGTTTCCTCGGCGTCGGATTTGATTATCTGTACGTCGCCGCGAACTTCCTCGACACCCTGCTGTGCTTCACCGGCTGTCCCCGAGACGGTTCGGATCTCGCCCAACAGCATCTCCTGTTGCTCGCGCTGTTTCTTCGCGATGGTGTCGGCCAGCCGCTGTGTGCGCGCCCGTGTGTTTGCATCGGTCTTGTTCGTAATCTGTGATTGCGCTTTCTTGACTTGCTCGCGCAATTCGTCAAACTCGCGCCGTGCCTGTGTGCTGCGATAGGCGGATGATTCGTGCACCTTGGCGATCTCAGTTTCGAGCTGCGAACGCAGTGTGTGTGCTTCCACTTCCATGTTCTTCATGTGTGAGAACAGGTAAAGATTCGTGGCAGCGGCGAAAACGATCACAAGCGCCACCACGATCATGGGCCACGAAGAGGACTTCTTCTCGGGTTGAGGCTGGGTTGTTGTTATGCTCATCTGGCTCTCCCTTGGTTAACGGTGTTGGTTCGATCGGCTCTGACGGAGGTTAGGGTCAATCGCATTTGCCCTGAGTAGTGCAATGTGGGTTCCAAACTTCGTCAGTCCTTTGGAAACTAACCGGAAATGGCTTAGATTCAATACCTTGCGGTGCCCACGACGGTCAGGTGCGCCGTGTGCCGGCACGCCGAAGGTATGAACTAGTTGCACGGACTATGCAAGAACTTCTCACCGCGCTGACTCCGTACACAGGGACGAGTCGAGGATATCCGGATTTCCGTTGAAACGAGCGGCTCTCCGCAGGTTGTAGTTTACGCCGCCCGGGCCTGAGCCGGAGGCGGCGTGTTGAGCTTGGCGAGTTCCGCCAAGAGTTTCGGCAGCTGCTT
>Ga0315336_1003130_pt1 | contig 22960 bp, 20 predicted proteins | sample ASW5metaG_FD_204512 | JGI IMG/M metagenome (GOLD analysis project Ga0315336, IMG submission 204512) | Ammonia-oxidizing marine archaeal communities from Monterey Bay, California, United States - ASW #5 | ecosystem: Environmental > Aquatic > Marine > Intertidal zone | place: USA: California... | reverse complement strand
GCTGTTACCGGAAAGGAGACTGCGCCCAAAGAAGGCATTCCAATTCGAGCAATAAACGCGATCGTCCCCGTTTTGGTGTTGGTATTTGGCGTGATAGTGAGTCTCTGGGCAGATGGCACGGGCGATACGTTTCAGGAAATTATTAATTCTGCTGATTCCTATAAAGCGTTAATGTGGGCCTCTATTACGGCAGTGCTCGTCGCGAGTATTATGACATCAGCTCAACGAGTCCTGAAAATTGGAGAGATCGTCGAGGCGTGGTATGCGGGACTCAAGAGCATGATGTTTGCCATGATCATTCTCATGCTGGCCTGGTCGCTTTCCTTGGTTACGGAGGCGCTTCACACTGCGCCTTATCTGGTTTCGATTCTGGGTGACGCATTAAATCCTGGGTTCGTACCCGTGGTAGTTTTCTTGCTTGCCGCCGCAACTGCATTCGCAACGGGATCGAGTTGGGGGACGATGGGGATCTTGTTTCCCTTGGTCGTTCCGCTCGTCTGGGCTGTCATGGAAGTGAATGGCATGGCGGATGCGGCGTATTATTACATATTGTATTCAACTATCTCAACCATTCTGGCAGGTGCCGTCTGGGGAGATCACTGCTCTCCTATTTCAGATACAACAATTCTTTCGTCGATGGCTTCAGGATGTGATCACATCGACCACGTTCGGACTCAGCTTCCCTACGCTCTTTTCGTAGGTGGAGTGGCCATTTTCGTGGGTATCATTCCTTCGGGTTTTGGATTTCCTTGGTGGGTGTCCATGATTGCAGGAATGGGCATTCTCTGGGCAGGCTTGAGAACCTTCGGAAAGGTTGCGGAAGATGAGCTTCAAAAAGATGCCGCTTCGTCTTAGACAAAATCGCGCCTTAACTAATGGGCGACCTAGCTACAATTTGAATCCGTATGGCTGAGAACTGGATCGATGCAGATGACCGTCCCTGGGGACGTTGGGAGGAGTATCTAAATGAAACGGGCTACCGTGTCAAGCGCATAATCGTTCATCCCGCGGAACGCCTTTCGTTGCAGCGACACGCGTTGCGCAGCGAGCACTGGGTGATTGTTGCCGGATCGGGTGAATTCACGCTGGATGATTCGTTGATTCGCGTCGCAGTCGGAGACACGGTATTTATTCCGGTCGGAAGCGTGCACCGCATTCACAATACCGGTTCGGATAATCTAATTATCATCGAGACCCAACTAGGGGTCTGCGAAGAGGACGATATCGAGCGACTTGAAGACGATTACGGCAGATCCTAGAGGCGCGGGCAGATCCTTAAGGCAGAGGTAGATTTGGAGGCTAGGCCTCGGCCTTCATGCTCTTGACGCCGAGCGCTGAATGTGACGCGTTGAGATTGCTATTCCGAAGACTAGGAAAATGTAATAGCCCAATATCCGCCAGGTTAAAAGAGAAGGCACGAGCAGCGATTTGTCGGGCAGCAAGTCGCTAAAGAAGAGCGCATACAGGCCTTCGATGCCTCCTGCTCCACCAGGCGTAGGCATAACCAGCGCCGAAATGGTCATAGCGATCGATCTCATGAAGAGGAGTATAGAGTCCACATCCGGGACAAAGCTCCAGATTACAAAGAAGGCGAGAGCGTAGCGAGCCATCCACGTTCCAGTGGTTAATAGAAAGCCGCGAATGAAAAAGTCACTTTTTTGGCGTCGAAGGACGGCCGAGCGACCTTTGAATTGTTCCAATTCCGACAAAACACGGTCCTTAAAACGTCTTAAAACCGGCCAATTGAAGACGCGCGAGGCGATTCGCACGAGGAGTTCGGGATGGAAGAGTGTCGCGTAGGCGAACAGCCCAGCATATGCCATCAGGATGATGAAATAGGTTACCGCAGTCCACATTCCAACGATTCCCACCGAGGAGGGAATGACTTCCATGTAGAACGCCGAAAAGAGGATGACGGGCACGGACAGCGCAAACCATACCTGGTCCAGAAGCATCACATACGTCATCACAGCGGATGCATCTCCAATAGCAATCGGGCCTTTCCTCGAGGGTTTTGTTTCCATCGAGGAGACCCTTGATTCCCGAGAGATGTAATACGCTGTCAGGGGCGCACCTCCGACGACGCTCGGCGAGATGTTTGATGCAAAATCCCACATCAACTGGGATCGGATACCGGCCATGAAACCAAGCGAGTGTCTCGATACGAAGCTGATTCTCCAACCACCGAACAAAATCCGAAGGAACATCATGAGGAAGGCGCCTGCCATGATCTTGGGATTTACGGAAGAGACAAACTTGGTGAAAGCCCCTTCGTCCCAGGTGAAGTAGCCAATAATGAGAAGTACACCGATTCCCAGTCCCAGGGGAAGGATCAATCCTTTTAACGAAAAGATTGGGGGATCATGCTCGTGATCCGGGCCAATCTCATCGAGGGGGAGTTCTGGATGAGTAGTTACTTCTGCCATTGCGGGGAGGTGGCTCTTGGCGCTGTGGGATTACATTCGATTCGGCATTGGAGAAAGCCGCCGCCGAACACGAGATGGTATCAGCCCAGAAGTACGAGTTCCGCCAAGCCGTGTTTCGAAAGCAGATGATCGACCAGAGAAAATCGGGTTGGTCAGATGCCGATTAGATAGCAAGGGAGGTTGAAGTGTATAGCTGGTATGAGAGCTGATCTACACATGCATTCTACCGTTTCCGATGGCAAGCTGACTCCTCGAGTTCTGGCGGAAACAGCCTCAAGAGCGGGATTGGAATTAATTGCGCTGACGGATCATGACACCATTGGTGGTATCGGTGAGGCTGGCCTGGCGGCTGAAAACCATGGGTTGGCCTTCGTCGGAGGCGCGGAAATCAGTTCGAAGCAAAATGGAGAGGAGGTTCACCTTTTGTCTTATGGATTTGATCCGGAAAATGAAAAGCTGGTAGCTTTCCTCGAACTGCAACGCAATCGAAGAAATGAGCGCGCGATCGAATTCGTTCGTCGTTTCAAGCACGCTGGCTTGCTACCCGAATCTGTCCGAGCTCCGACGCCAGAGGCTGGACGCTCGATCGCGCGCCCACATATCGCCGCGATGCTAATAGATGCCGGCGTGGTCGACTCGATGGAAGAAGCATTTAGATCATATCTGTCTCCCGGACACGAGCATTATGTCGAAAAACCCCTACCCACGGGACGAGAGGTTGTGCAAACGGTTCATGAGGCGGGTGGTGTGGTAGTGCTCGCACATCCCGGGAATCGCACGTCGCACCAAACGCTACTTGGGCTGGTTCGAGAAGGGCTGGACGGACTGGAGGTTATTCACCCGTCTCACGACGAGGTATTGACGGGGTATTACCGTGACCAAGCATCCTCACTTGGCTTATTTTGCACGGGCGGGTCCGACTTTCATGCTATTCCAGAGCACGGGAATTCGAACCTAGGAGAGTACTGGATTGAGCTTGAAGAAGGTGTGCTCGAAAGACTCCGGACCCATTGATGAATGTTTGCGTTTGCGCTCAACCTTTACCTGTTGGAATTCTACTATTAGAAATCTGTTCGTGAAAAAACTACCCTTCACATTCTGCCTCCTGGGCCTGTATTTATTTGCGTTTGGGCAGCTCGTAGCGAATGCTCAAGCACTTAATGAGTGGACAGCTTACACCTCCTTCGGTGATGCAACAGACTTGTCGATGACAACCTCTCACGCGTGGGTGACGACAGCAGGTGGACTCTATTCGGTTGAGCGCTCGACAGGTACAATTTCAAGGTTTACGGTAATCGATGGGCTGGCCGAAGTTGGGGCTTCCGCAGTCGCAGCGGACGAGGCTCGGAATTTAATCTGGATAGGCTACGCGGACGGGCTTCTGGACCGACTGGATGCCCAGTCGGGAGAAATACGAACGTTTCGAGATATTGAGAGAGCAGATCAGTTTTCCTCTCGCGGGATAAGTAAAATTCTCGTTCACCAAGGTTCGCTATTTATTGCCACGTCGTTTGGGATCGTGGTATTCGATCCGGTCAAAAACGAAGTGAGAGACTCATATACGCGATTGGGAGCTCTTCCAGCCGCAATTTCCGTAAACGACATATTGATCGAGTCAGATGTGCTGGGCCAGGAGACAATCTGGGTCGCGACTGATGACGGAATTGCCCGGGCGCCGCTGGATGGCTCAAATCTGCAGGATCCAGCATCCTGGATCGTTGAAACTGTCGGTAGCACGTTTAGCTCGGTAGAAGTCTACTCTTTGGCGCAGCTAAGTGGAGAGCTGTATGCGGGAACTCAGGTTGACGCGTATCGCCGTTCTGCATCGGGACAGTACCAGAGTTTGGGTCTGACAAATAGGGAAGTACGCCAGATGTCTTTCGACGCGGATCAGATATTGGCGAGTGCCGAGTTTACTGTTTTGGTCATTCGAGCCGCTGGATCTTCTTCGACTCATTCGTTGACCGGAATGCCCTTCCCCGTGGCGACCCGGCTGGATGAAGCCGGAAGGATGTGGGTGATCGATGCAGATGTAGGACTTGGGATGGGTCCGATTCCTTCTTCGGGCGAGGTGACGGCCAGCCTGGATGTTATTTACCTCCCTTCTGGGCCCGCAGATGGTGTTTTTTCTGATATTTCTATCAGTGATGATGGAAGTGTCTGGGTTTCAGGCGTAAACGCTGCAAATACAGGATTTTACAAGCTGGCGACGACTGGGGAATGGACCAGCTATTCAACGCTCACCGAACCGGAGCTTGCCGGAAAAGCAGCATTCGTACATATTTTTGCTGGAGCCGATGGAGTTGGATGGGCTGGCTCAGAGGGAGCAGGTATCGTTCAAGTGGATGTAGATGGAGGTCTCACCCTATATGACCGGTTTAATTCATCGCTTGAACCACTTGTAGGATCTGAAAATTTTGTAACGGTCGGAGGTCTTCACGAAGATAATCTTGGAAATCTTTGGGTTACCACCCGCGCCAGCGGTAAGCCTCTTCATGTCCGGTCGAGTTCTGGAGAATGGACCGGTTTCGATCCCAAGATCGGCCAGGGACTTTTGTCGAATGCGACTGCTTACGGACGCCTTTTTGTTGATTCATTCGACGAAAAATGGATTGTCGTTCAGAACGAGCTAAACCTCCAGCGCGTAAAAGGACTCATGGTTCTCGATACAGGGATACCTGAAAATCCTTCAGATGACGAATTCCGATATTTTAATTCGGTCGGAGGCGCTGGTCAGGGCCTGCCATCAATTACTGTCAATGTAGTTGCGGAGGATCGCGACGGGCTGATATGGGTTGGGACAGATAGCGGGCCTGCATTCTTCATTAATACCGGAATCGTAGCTCGTGATCCTTCTGCGATTGCAATCTGGCCACAGTGGGCGGACAGGTCTCGCGGTACATTCATGCTGTTCGGTCTGAATATCCGAGATATTGCTGTTGACCCGGCAGGCCGAATCTGGTTTGCTACAGATGATGGAGCATGGCTTGTCGAGTCGGTCGAAGGTGGATACCAAGTAGTGCATCATTTCACGACAGCCGATTCACCCATTTTTTCCGACGATGTATTCGCTGTAGCTGTGGATGAAAAAACGGGAGAAGTTTATTTCTCCACCGACCGGGGAATGGTAAGTTTTGCTTCTGACGCCATCGCGCCGCAAGGCGAAGCGGGTGAGTTAATCGTGTTTCCAAACCCTGTCAGAATATTGGATGGCGTTTCGCCCAGCATTTTTATTGAAGGACTTGTGCCTTCAACATCAATTCGTATTGTGACGGCCACCGGTAACCTGGTGCGACGCCTGGATGCTCGAGGAGGAAGAACAAGGTGGGATGGAAGGGACGAATACGGCAATCTGGTCTCCTCTGGCGTATATCTGATCATTGCAGTCGGTCAAAATGACGAAGGAACTGGCTACGGAAAGGTCGCAGTCATTCGCTAAGTCTTCGAAGTACATTAAAAGTTCAAACGCAAGGTGGTTGCCTCGCATTTACTTACCGCCATATATTTCCGGTCTGTGATTTCATGGTGGTCGTAGCTCAGTTGGTTAGAGCGCCAGGTTGTGGCCCTGGAGGTCGGGGGTTCAATTCCCCTCGATCACCCCAAAGAGCTTCGAGGCAATCTTACCCAGGATTGCACCACAGATTGAAGCACAGCTTCCAAAATGCCGCGTTCGTCTAGGGGTTTAGGACGCCGCCCTTTCACGGCGGTAACACGGGTTCAAATCCCGTACGCGGTACGAAAAAGCCCGATCAGCATCAGCTGATCGGGCTTTTCTCGTTTATCCATGTCTAGCATTTGATTCGATGTGTGAACGAGATGCTCGATCTTAATAAGACGGTTGGTTGAGAATCACCTCAAAACACTTGTTTCTGGCACCTTGAGAGGAATCTCAATCTCTACATCGTCCGCAGTGGTTCGAAGAGTCCAGGATTCATTGAGCTCCTTTTTTTCCTTGATTAGCGCTTGAAACTCGCACAGGTCCGAAAATGAATCCATCGGCCTTCCGTCTATCGAGCCTACCTCGTCCATTAGCGAAACGTGTTCAGTGATGGGATCGGAGGCGTTGATCCGGATGATGCGATAAACGCCATCTACCGGATACACGGTGATCGGATACCTGCTCTGAATTGAGTTATCCTCCGAGTAGTCCGATTGGTCCAGCACATATTCGTCCCGGGTAGAATTTATGGTCACCCGGTACTGATTGAACCAGCTGAGACCCACGTAGGCCTGGTACTTCAGTTTCTTGGTTAAATCGATTTCTCCACTTGAAGGGTAAAGCTGTCCGTTTGCGGCAACATTATATCGATCAACCAAACGATAGGTAGAGTCAGAACTTCCTAATCCCGTGGCCGAAAGAGAAGATATTCCGGTTCGCACCTCCACAGTCTCGCCTGAAAAAGAAGATCTGAACTCGTCATATCCCATCTTGAAAGAGCCTGATCTTCCAAAATCAATTTTCGTCCGGATCGGAATGCTGTTAATTTCGAATTCTGCGAATGTGCTGTTGTTTGCACTGATGGAGACCGGAAAAGAGGATCCACCATCGTCGAAGGGAAGAGAGCTGACCAGCATCTCATTTCGCTCGAAATCGATTTGCCAATTTACCTTGTTGATGATCGAAGCTCCGATTATACCATCGATCGAATCACACGGAAGAAACAGGTCCGTCTCAAGGAGATAAAATCCCGTATCCACAAATACCTGTCCTCCGATGTTAGTCCTTCCAACCGTGGCTTCTTGAAGACGTGCACTCACGTTGTTGGCGTCACGCACGTTGGAGCTGGAAGAGAAATCAATGGCCGCACGTCTGGAGAACCGTTCGTTTACGGCGCTCAGTGTGAACCCATTGTCGAAAAGAAAACGGCCTTTTTCACCGTTTACAGTAGCCTCGAGAATAATCAGACCCGTATCCGTGTCGAACGGCAGGCCCACCGGTTCCTGGGCTGCAGCGATCAGATAGCCCCGATCGGAGTCTGAAAAGGAGATGCAGCTTGAGGCAAGAATGGCGAGCCCTGCCGCCAAAACGGGAAGAGTGGAAAGAAGGCGGTGTCGGCAGTTAATGTGGTGACGCATTCTTTTTTCGTAGGGTGTTTCAGCGGGTGGATTCGGTTCAGGAAAGACTCTAGCGGAAAGGAAGATCAGATTCGACTTCCAGAAACCGCCCAAAGCCTAAATGCGATCACCAGGGCCACAGGTATAAGAGCGGGTGGTATCGGTTGGACTAGAAACAGTTGTAACAGCAATACCGCGAACGTCAGATAGGAAGTGTAGCGCAAGTAAGAGCCAAGCCCAGCCCACCTTTTCCAAACGACGGCCGCGACGAGATGTGACGGAAGCAGCCACGCAATATTCCAGTTCGCAGCCGTAACCCAGTGCTGTGTGAAAAACCACATGCCCATGAGGAAGAGGCCGGTTGCTCCTACAAAACCAAACATCCATCTATCAAAACGGGTCGGCCCGACGAGGGATTTGTCGCGAAGTCCTTTCGCTGTAAATAAAATTGTAACCAACGAAAGGACCCAGAAAATCGGAATCGTCATTGGCAGACCGTCCTGGGACCTGGGGAGCCCATACTCTGCCAGGGTGCGTTTTTGGGCTACGAGAGGCATTCCATCAGCACCCTTCGCCTCATCCAGGATTTCCAAAAGAAATACAGGAAGAAAGGTTCTCGTTCGAAGATCGGGTACGTCGTCCATTCGCGAACCGAAGACGAGGTCGATTCCGAGATCAAGCCAGGACCGAGCATGAACGTACTGATCCACCATTTCTCGGTAACTTGAAGCGTAGGTATCGTCGCCGAGTTCAATTGAACCGGTGGCTTCAAGAAGATCAACGATGCGGGTTGAACAGTTGTCGAGGATAAAGTCGTATTGATACGATCGATTTTCGTCCAGAAGATTTAGCTTGAGCATCTCCCAGAGATCTGCCTTGGCCTCTGGAGATAAGTTCAAAATTTGCTCAACGACATCACGCTGCTGTATGTCGGCAGCCCTCATGAGGCGCGTCATTGGCTCGATGCTCAGCTGATAAAGCATATCGCCGTATGCGAAACGTGGTAGGAAATACGGCCGTGTTGTGTCGAAAGTCCCGTAACTGAATACCGCGTCGATTCTTGAGTCTGGATCGGTGACTCGAAGTGCGCTATGACCCCACGCCGAGTAGACTGGATCGCCTGAATAAATCGTAAGCACAGAAATAGTGGATCGCTCAGATATTTCTGCCGGCAATTGGGCGTGTGCTACGCCAACACTCATCACGAAAACCAGAGCGGTTGTCGCGAGGTGTGTGTAGTTTCGAGTCAGCAATTACATCCCTTAATAATGTATTTCACTCAATCAGCAGCTCATGAACAGAGGCCAGCGAGCATCTTGTGCGTTTGATTCCCTGCGAAAGGTAATACCCGCGCCGGAAACGGAATTGGAGTACGAAGATACCTGGCAACTTCTTGTGGCCGTAGTATTATCGGCCCAATGTACCGATGCGAGAGTAAATCAGGTAACCCCGATGCTATTTGAACAGTTTCCGAATGTTCAGTCGATGGCTGAATCCACTCCTGAGGGTGTTTTTCCATGGATCCGCTCCATTTCCTACCCAAATAATAAATCGAAGCATCTTGTGGGAGCGGCGAAGCTCGTAGTCGGTTCGTTTGAAGGGCGTGTCCCTGGGACGGTTGATGAATTGGTGCAGCTTCCCGGCGTGGGCCGTAAAACGGCTCAGGTCGTAGCCTCGGTAGCATTCGGTGTACCTACCCTGGCTGTTGATACCCATGTGTTCAGGGTCGCAAACCGAATTGGATTGGTGAAATCTGATGCCACCACGCCTGAAAAGGTAGAGATGCAGCTCAAGCGCTTATTGCCAGAAAGCACGTGGGGAGAGGCGCACCATCTGTTGATTCTGCATGGGCGGTACACTTGCACTGCCAGAAGTCCCGGGTGTGATAATTGCGCGGCATCGAGTTGTTGCTCGTACAAAGACGAATTGGCACGATTACCGGCTGCGGAATCGGGCCTCGACTCACGGAAAGGAAAGTACTACTGCAAGACGCGCAAGCATTATTTTGATGACCCTGACCTGATTACGGATCGCGCTGCGGTTGAACAGATCACGTGTCCTAAATGTGGATCGATGAATGTGTTTCTTTCAAAATCGGGGGTGACCACGAAGCGGGTAAAAGATTACCGCGTTTAATGTGGATGGAGTGAATCTCTAAGCCTGGAGTGAATCTAAAAGAGTGTGTACTAAATGAATAAGCATCTTCTCATGATTCTGGATGGATACGGCATAGCCGAGGACCCATCCGTCAGCGCTATCGACAAAGCCGAAAAGCCGTTCCTCGATTCTCTATTCGAAGAGTATCCAAGTGGAACCCTCGATGCGTCCGGTCTGGCGGTGGGACTGCCCGAAGGACAAATGGGAAATTCTGAGGTGGGCCACATGAACCTGGGCGCTGGGCGCGTAGTGTATCAGGAAATTACGCGAATCGATAAGGCAATTCATGAAGGAGCTTTCTTCGATAACGAGGTTTTAAATCAGACTGTGGATGGAGTAAAAGAATCGGGTTCAAAGCTGCATCTATTAGGACTGCTTTCTGACGGGGGAGTGCATTCGCATCAGAATCATCTCCACGCTCTGATTGACCTGGCCGCGAATAAAGGGTTGTCGGGACAAGACGTGGTCCTGCATATGTTTATGGATGGCCGTGACACTTCTCCGAATGGTGGAGAAACGTACCTTCGAGACCTCCAAACTCATATTGATCAAGCCGGATGTGGTGTGATCGGGTCTGTTGTCGGGCGTTATTGGGCGATGGATAGAGACAATCGTTGGCCGCGCATTGAGAAGGCGTACCGGCTAATGGTCGATGGGATAGGAGCGCAGAACAACAGTGCGAAACAAGCGGTCGAAGATAGCTACAGTGCTGATATCACGGATGAATTCGTCGAAGCCAACGTAATTGGCTCACCTACCGAGAACCGCATATCTGACGGCGATACCGTGCTCTTCTTCAACTACCGAGCGGATCGAGCCCGCCAGATCACACGAGCTCTTACAGATCCTGCCTTTGAGGGTTTTGATCGGCGCATGTTGAAAGATTTGCACTACGTGACCTTCACACCCTACCACGAATCGTTCGCTTTTCCCGTCGCGTTTCCGAAGGTCAATCTGAGTGATACGCTTGGAGAGGTGATCGCCGAAGCCGGTTTTAAGCAATTGCGCGCCGCGGAAACAGAAAAGTATCCCCACGTGACGTATTTCTTTAACGGGGGTCGAGAAGATCCCTTCTGGAGAGAGGACCGGATTCTGGTTGCCTCACCCAAAGTGGCAACCTACGATCTTCAGCCAGAAATGAGTGCACCTCAGCTCGCCGAAGAGGTAGCAGCGGCTGTGCGAGAAAACGATTACTCACTAGTGGTGATTAATTTCGCCAACCCGGACATGGTGGGTCACACAGGAGTCTTCGAAGCTGCGGTAAAAGCGGTGGAGGCAGTCGACGCAGCCTCCAGAGTGGTCATTGAAGCAGCCCTGGATTCTGGATATTCGATCAACATAATCGCGGATCACGGGAATGCCGATCGCATGAAAAATCCCGATGGCTCGCCGCACACAGCTCATACGACGGTCCCAGTCCCACACATCGTTATGAAGCCGGGATTCGAAGGTCCTGTTCGTCACGGGAAACTCGGTGACATCGCGCCGACCATCCTGGACCTTCTAGGTATTGAAAAGCCAAACTCGATGACTGGAGAATCACTCGTTTAGGAAATCGCTCTTTTGAAAGCGGAACCTGTCTAACGAATCGTCAACTGAGGGGTAAACCTAGCCTGTACGGTACCCGACAGGCGCACGAGCTCAGACAAGTGGTCCAATCTAGCGTTCAATTGAGGGGCAGCTTGAACGCCCATCGCCTTGCCAACCCATTTTATTGATGCTGAAGAGGCCATCGAGAATTGTTCGAGGAAGGTCAGTGCTCTGGGATATCGAACGATCTGTGTGTTGTCTAAATCCAATTCTGCCCGACTGGCTGCTTCTTGAAGTGCTCTGTCAAAGCCTCCCAATTCATCAACCAGGCCATTTTCCAGCGCGTCTGCACCTGTCCAAACACGCCCCTGGGCCATAGCATGTACATCCTCGACGCTCATGTCTCTGCTTCCAGCCACTTTTTCCAGGAAAGCATTGTATGTCGCTTCGGTACTCGAAGTCAGCATCGCGCGTTCGGCTGAAGAATACGCTCTCATCCCGGAGAACATGTCTGCCGAGGGGCCTGTAGTGACTTGATCTGAGGTAATGCCCAATGTGTTTTCAAAAAGTCCACTGGCATCAAAAAAGAGTGAGAAGACGCCAATGGAGCCTGTGATCGTGTTCGCTTCGGCGATAATGTATTCGCCTCCTGTGGCAATCCAGTAACCACCACTTGCGGCCAGATCACCCATGGAGATGATGACGGGCATCTCTTCTGCGGTGAGCTCAACTTCTCGAAGCATTGCATCTGCCGCAGGCGCAAATCCGCCCGGCGAATCAATTCTGACCACGAGAGCCTTCACGCCTCTCCGATTTCTTGCGCTTCGCAACGCCTCGACAATGGTGTCCGCACCGGCTACGACGGATGCAGTGAGCGGATTGGCGCCCTCGGTGCGTCCAGCGTTAATGGTTCCGCTAATATGGACGACAGCAATTTTGTCCGTTCCGCTGGTGCCGCTAAGCTGGCGCGCATAGTTGGAAATTGAAACGGTGTTTAGGTCTTCACTATCCTCATTCCCGATCAGTTGGCCTAGTCGAGAGCGAATCTCATCATCAAACGAAAGGACATCTACCAGGCTGGACTCCAGTGCCTGCTTTGCTGAAAACATGATGTCTCGATCCATCAATTCTCGAACCTCAGCCTGCGATAGGCCGCGTGATTCAGATACTGATTCGACGAATGACTCCTCGACGCCGTCTACAAGCGCTTGCATCTGCTCCCGGTTTTCGGGGCTCATATTTGTTCGGGTGTACGGCTCGACCGCTCCCTTAAAGTTTCCTGCGCGAACAACTATGGGGTTAACATCCAGCTTTTCAAGAAGGGCACCGTAAAACGACATGCTCATGGCGAAGCCGTTAAATTCGAATATAGACTCAGGATCCAGAAAGACTGAGTCGGCGACCGAAGCCAAGAAATACTCAGATTCGTTCATGAAGTAACCTGGACTTGAAGCGAAAACGGGTTTGTCAGTCGCGGCGAATATCTCCAATGATCTGCGGATCGCCTCAAGCGACGCCCAGGACATCGTCAAACCAGACGGCTTCAGCCACAGCGCCTCGATTCTGTAGTCATCAGCTGCATTTTCGATGGCGTTTGTAAGACCTAGAAGGTCAAACGCAGGTTCGTTGACCAGCAACTGAGCAAGTGGATCACCCGAAACACGCTCTGGGATATCTCCAGATAAATTCACCACTAGGACCGCGCCGGATCCTACGGCCGGCTGCGCGTCTCCGGCTGCCGCAAAGGCAATCAGAAAAAGGAATCCGAAAAACAGCAACACACCGAATGCGAGAAGTGATCCGAGTGTGGCGGCGGTAAGAGTTTTGAGGAACTTCATGTAGTGCTCGAGCGATTCACGTGGAGGCATGCTACTACGCAGACTGGAACTGGACGTTCTCTCGTTTCAGGATTCGAGAAATCAAACAAACAGGTTGGAGCTTCATGCTCGATCAACTGGCAGAATACACTATTCCCATTCTGCATCCCGTAATCGTTCATTTCCCGGTCGCATTGTCCTGGGTCGCGCTCGTGTGTGCTTCAATCTGGCTATTTCGCGACAAACAGGTGTGGCTTCGAAATACGATCTACCTTGAATGCGCGGCCGTAATCGGTGCTTTCTTCGCAGTCAGAACTGGAGAAGCAATGAAAGAACAGAGCGAAGGCGTTCCTATGGTCGATCAATTTGTGGAATATCACGAATCGATGGGCGAGCGTTCCATGTGGTTGTTGCTTGTGACTATTGGTGTCTTACTCGCCGGACAATGGTATACGGGAAGAGATATGAATCGGGCCGGCAGTGCCGTTCCGATCCGAATCGTGGGTTTTTTGTTTGTGCTTGCGGTCGCTCTTCTAATTGGAGTCACCAGTCACAGCGGTGGCATTATGGTGTGGGGTATTCCCGTTTGATTTGGTGGCCCTGGTCCGATCGCTGATGGTGTTTTCTTATCCCAGAGTTGTACTGTTTTATAGACAGTTTTTCGAGTCATTGAGCCTCTGATGGGCGATTTGGGTCTATACGCACCGGCTCATTCGTGTTGAATCCGCCCTGAATCAACGATTGTGGCATACCGAACACCTCTGGCACGCATTTGTCTAGTTCTTTGGCAAGGGTCCGTTTCAAGACGAAGAAAACAAAGCGTTAAACACGCATTAATCACGAAGCGGAGGAATGGAACGATGAAAAACCTTGCTATGAAACTGGAAGCATTAACAGTCAACAGACTGAAACGACGATCGATATCAGAGATCGCTCGAATATCAACAACATTTGCAATAGCCTTATTTGTTGCGGTCGTGACGATGGCAGTAACGCCGGAAACGACGCATGCGCAACGAGGGAGTACCAGCAAAGGCAAGGTAGAACGCTCCAAGTCCAGTAGGTCGAAAGCGTCTCCTCAAAAGAGTAGATCGAGCAGGTCTGGCGCAACAAGTTCACGTTCTAGTGCCTCGCGCTCTAGCAAGTCAGGCTCTAGTGGTGCGCGAGCTAGTGGCTCACGCTCCACTGGTTCACAAGCTAGTGATTCACGCTCTAGTGGTTCACGCACTCGCGCGACACAATCCTCGTCACGCAATTCCTCATCCAGTCGGTCTTCTTCAGGCCGGTCTTCGTCGAGCCAAGCTTCTTCAAGAGGGGCATCGGGAAGTGGGAGTCGTTCTGCTGGGTCACGAGCCACGCAATCTCAATCGGGAGAAGCGCGTTCGAGCTCAACTCGTTCAACTGGCGCCGCCCAGGCATCAAAGGGCCGGTCTTCGAGTGATCGTTCGCGTGCAACTAATGCACGATCCGGTGCAAGCTCCAGGTCGGGAGCGGCTTCAAGTTCAGGAAACAGAACGCTATCCAGAGCAGCGAGTGGTCGGACTGCGGCTGCGCGTGGAGCATCGTCTACTCGAAACAATCGAGTCGTGATTGAGGGACGTCGCTCGAGATTGAATCTTCCCAACCTTAGGGCTAGCTATCGGTACAGCGGTGCCAAGAGCCTTCGATTCAGAACACATTTACATGTTTGGTCGCCGAGGATTTACTACAGGCGTCCACACACCCGTATCCACATACATATTGATTGGCCATGGCAGCTTCGATATCGTCGCAACTGGGCCCCAAGATATCGATACCGTCAAGTCGTCTACGTTCGAAGCGAATGGGGCGGAGAGTATCGTGAGTCACGCATCGAGATGGAGACGACTTATCGGCACCAGCTTAAACATGCGACCGATGAGTATGCCGTTCTGAATATCGAAATTGAACAGATCGCCCTTTATGATGGTGATCGATATCTGGGAAGCGTAGACCAGATACCGACTCATCTTCGGCGCGTAGAAGCGACGGTATTTCGTAATGGCGATGTCGCATTCGATCGGGACATTTTTGTAGTGGGCGACAAGCGTGCTGGGTTTGAACTGATCTCGACAGAGTTCACAGGGGGATATGCCCTTGCTGACTTCGATTCGAACCAGAGATACTGGGTAGGTCGCCTGAATTTGCGATCTGGAAATGTGAGTTCCGCGAGCCGGAGCCGCCTTTTCAATCCCAGGTCATTTAATGGATTTGCGCCCATTTCATTGCTTCCTGAAAACGAAGGATGGTTGTGGGACTACGGCAATGACGCCATCAGTGCACAAAGTGACGATTACGGTGATTACTACGGCTATTCATCTGTGGGTGACGGTGCATACCGCAATGTGCAACCTCGCTCGTCCACCGATGACTATGGATATTCGACAGCTTTCGGAGCGGATGTAAATATCAATCGCAAATCTGAAATTCGACGCATTGAATAGCGGACCCTGGTAATTCAATGTGTCGATAGATGGGGCCTTCTCCGATGGAGAAGGCCCCATCGTTATTTTTATCAAGCCGACCCCACAACGCGATGTGCCCTGATAGCAAAGCGTTAAAACATGCCCGGAAATGACGCTTCCGAATCCTTTCTTGAAATCGGCGCAAAGGGAAACACCTTGCTATCGTTTTAGGTTGGAGATTCAACTCGGAATATCTGTTCGACATCAGAGCGAACTACGAACACTCAGGCGATTTAAGACTCCCTTTATTCTTGGCTAAAAGCTTACATAGCGACCTCTCAATGACTATTCGTACGATGAGCGAAAGACAACGCTCTGTCCTGCGAATGGTGGTGAAGTCGTTTATCGAGACGGCCGGTCCAGTGGGTTCAAAATTTCTCAAGGATGAATTTCAGCTAGGAATGAGTCCTGCCACGATTCGAAATACCATGAATGACCTCGAATCCATGGGATTTCTGGGTCACCCACACACCTCTGCGGGCCGCGTCCCCACCAAACTGGGATATCAAGCGTTCGCTGGGCAGCTAATGGAGGCAGCCGTTCTTGCCGAAGAAGACAAACGGTTGATGCAACGAGAGCTGCTTGCAAGTATTGACGATACCCAGGCACTGGTGAGAGAAAGTTCTCGATTGCTGGCTCGTCTTGCTCATTTGCTCGGTGTAGTGTTGAGTCCCACAATGAAAGATGGAATTCTTCAAAGGCTGGATATTGTGCCTGTTTCTTCTGAGCGTGTTCTCTTCGTTATCAGCGTCGAGGGCGGTTTTATAAGGACCATATTGATGCAAGTTGGTTCGCAGTTAGATCGCGGACAATTGGATCAGTTGGTTACCCTGCTAAATGAGCGTCTGGCGGGTCTGACTCTGGACGAAATTCGACGCACCTGTGTGCCCCGTATTAAGGATCTCGCTCTCGACGATACCGGCCTGGTTCGGTTGATTCTAAACAGTAGTTCAGAGCTTTTTTCAGATGAACCTGAAAAGAGGACGATACAGATTGATGGCACCACGTTCATACTGGAACAACCAGAATTTGCGGATTCCACAGAATTGCGTGGACTGCTGGAGCTTTTGAATGATGAGCCGACTGTCGTGCGACTCATGGAAGAGGATTTGGATCGAGCGCCTGGTCAGGCCCGAATACAAATTGCGTGCCCTACCAGAAAAGACGAGGATGGATTGTCCGCCGGACGAATATCGATCGTGACGGCATCTTACCTGAGGAGCAGCTTAAGAGGATCCATTGGAGTGATTGGTCCCACCCGAATGAATTATGCTCGTGCTGTGGCCCTTGTCGAAGGAATGGCAACTTTAATGTCAATGTCTGATTCGAACACCAATTTTGCCTGACCATTTCACCAATTCATTTTAGGCCCTATTCACCTTTTCAGGCCATTTTCAGCAGTATGACGGAAAAAGAGTTAGAACCCATCAGCGAAAACGATACGCCAGAGGAATCATTGCAAGATGCCGTAGAGCCAATCCTTGCCGAGTCCGATGATGACAAAGACGTCGTCATTCAGGCAATCGATGAATTGGCTGATCGGGCTCACGAAATCGAAAACCTTAAAGACGAACTATCGCAATCCACAGACCAGCTAAAAAGGCAAGCGGCTGAATTCCAAAATTATCGCAGGCGTACGGATAAAGAGAAGTCGCAAGCTGTTGCGCTGGGCAAGAGTATTGTCATTCAGCATCTGTTGGAATTGGCGGATGATTTCGAGCGTTCATTAGAAGCAACCGAAAAGGCGGAAGCTGATGTCGAGGGTGAACTATCGTCTGCGTATCAATCGCTGAAAAGCGGCGTAGAACTAGTTCAGCAAAAACTGGTGGGGGATCTGGTGAAACTCGGAGTCACACCCATCGAAGCAATTGGTAAACCATTTAACGAAGACGAACACGAAGCCATGATGCAGCAACCTGCTGCTGAAGGTGAAGAGGTTGGTATCGTTCTAAACGAAATTCAACGCGGGTACCGCATGGGAGATCGAGTATTGCGGCACGCCCGCGTTATCGTCTCCACCTGATATGAGAGATTATTACGAAATACTCGGTGTGGAGAAAAACGCACCTCAAGAGCAGCTCAAGAAAGCTTACCGAAAACTGGCACTGAAATATCATCCTGACCGGAATCCCGGAGATTCAGAGGCAGAGGAGATGTTTAAAGAGGCCGCAGAAGCATATGAAGTGCTCTCTGATCCCGCAAAACGTCAGCGTTATGACCAGTTTGGCCATGCTGGTGTACGCGGTGCCGCAGGCGCTGGTGGAGCAGGATTCCACGACATAAACGACATATTTAGCGCTTTTAGTGATATTTTTGGGTCGGGCGGAAGCATTTTCGATGAGATGTTCGGTGGTCGGGCTGGAGGCGGAGCAAGGCGCAGGCAAGGAAGACCTGGAAATGACCTTCGCATCAAACTTCCGCTGTCCTTAGAGGATATTGCCGAGGGCACGGAGAAAAAGATCAAAGTCCGCAAGTTTATTTCTTGCGATACCTGCGAGGGAAGGGGAGTCGAGAATCCTGACTCGGGCTTCGAGTCATGTTCTACCTGTCAAGGTGTTGGAGAGGTTCGACAGGTGTCACGCTCGGTATTCGGCCAGTTTGTGAACGTGCAGCCTTGTCCAACGTGTCGCGGTGAAGGAAGGATTATCAAGACTCCTTGCGAGACGTGTTCTGGAGAGGGGAGGACGAAAGGAGAAGAGACGATTACCATTACAGTGCCTCCAGGTGTCTTGGAAGGCCACTATCTCACCCTGCGTGGCGCCGGGAATTCGGGCCAGAGAGGTGGCAGCTCAGGAGATTTGCGAGTTGAGATCATTGAAAAACCCCACGAGCATTTCACCAGGGAAGGACTCGATATTTATCACGAGTTGTATATCTCGTTTCCCGATGCAGCGCTGGGTACAGAAGTGGAAGTTCCGACATTGAAGGGGAGAGCTCGACTTCAAGTCGATGCAGGAATTCAGTCAGGCAAGATCTTGCGGATGAGAGAACGCGGACTGCCGGACATCGAATCAAGCCAGATTGGTGACCAGATGGTTCGCGTTCATATCTGGACTCCCATCGAAATGACGGAAGAAGAAAAAGAACAGATGGAAAAGCTCCGTGAAGCTGAATCGTTTCAGCCCGATCCCGAGTCCCTCGGAGATAAGAGAGGTTTTTTCTCTAGAGTAAAGGACGTTTTTTCCTAGAAAACCCAGGCCTAGCACTGTGAGTGAGAATCCAATGATACCTGTCGACGCAGCGACGTTTCGACAAGGCATGCGCCACGTTCCGACCGTTGTTACGGTTGTGACGTTCGATGCAAATGAGGCCCCCTGTGGCCTGACCATTGGTTCGTTTGTTAGTTTGTCGCTCGATCCGCCTCTGATTTGTTTTAATATCAATAAGGATTCCTCGATCCACGATGAGGCGATACATACAGAACGATACTTGATTCACGTTCTTCGTGACGATCAAGCAGATATCTCTGATCGTTTTGCTGATCCGGCCCTGTCAACGAGAGACAACCTGGATCCTGCCATGACAGAGGATGGTCCCCATAACATCCCGACACTGAAGAACTATCTGGTTCGATTTGACTGTAGAAGAACTCAGATTCACGACGGGGGAGACCATTCTATCATCTTGGCCTGTGTGGAAGGGATCAAAGAGGGTGGACCCGCCAGGCCCATCGTATATCACCAACGCGCATATCACGCTGTGGGCGTTCAGGTGGCAGACCGGGGTCAGTAGGATTCTGGAATCGTCAGGATTTCGCCAGCTGCTCCGGCACCGAACAGCGCGAAATCGTATTTACAGGGATCGTCCCGGTCCATCGCTCGGCAGTTTTCGGTGAGAATATCGACGGACTTCCAGTCATTCGACCTGCGCTCAAGAAGGCCCATCGCTCTCGCCTGTGTTCCGGAATGCACATCCAACGGCAAATGGAGTTCGTCTGCACGAATAATATCCCATAGTCCAAGATCTACCGGTCCCTTTCTGACCATCCACCGTAGATACATGTTGAAGCGTTTGCACGCGCTGCCAGTAGAAGGACGTGCAATGTGCTGCTTGATTCGTTGCGGCCTGCCAGGCACACCATTATATAGGCGCTGGGAAAATGACTCGATGCCAGAGCGTACCGGATCGTCGGGGTCCATGCCTTCAGAGAATGCTTCTTCGAGCGAGCGCCCTTCTAGCATCTTATTAAGCGAAATGAGAATTCCGTCCAGATCTGCCGCATTAAACGTTCGGTGGACGAAACCCTCAATTTTATCTCTGTCCCTTGAGCTCCTGTAGTTATGAACGAAGCTGGCGGGCTTAAATGACATCCGTTCACAAAGCTCTCCGAGCTTCCTCAGCATTACATCTCGGCGACCCCAAGCAAGAAGGGCGGCAAATAGGCCAATTATCTCCCGATCATCTCGCTCACTGAATCCATGCGGGATGGAAATTGGATCATCCTGAATGAAGGCAGCCGATTCATATCGTGAGGCAATTGGATCCAGATATGCCTTCAGGGCCGAAACGCGCTTCGAGTCAAGAAGGTGTTTATGCACTCTCGTGAAGCTGAAAAAGATGCAGGGCATTGGTTAGGTCAACATTACCCCCGCTGATGATCACGCCTACTCGCCGACCAGAGACATCGATTTTTCCAGATAGCATACCGGCTGTAGCGAGCGCACCAGTTGGTTCGACAATGAGTTTGGCCCTTTCCCAGAAAAAGCGCATGGCTGCCACGAGCTCTTCATCGGACACGGTAATCATCTCATCCACATGCTGCATTACGAGGGGAAACGTAATCTTTCCGAGATAGGGAGTGCGGGCGCCGTCAGCAATGGTATCCGGATTGTGAACGGTTTGCAGCGTTCTTGAGTAAAATGATCTGGTAGCATCATCGGCCGCTTCTGGCTCTACTCCTATAACCTTGCAAGTTGGCTGCAGATGTTTTGCAGCGATAGCACATCCCGAAAGAAGACCACCGCCTCCACAACAAACAAATAGGTAGTCCAGGTCATGCGCAGCTTGAAGTAGCTCGAGACCAACGGTGGCCTGTCCGGCTACGACATCTTTGTGATCATACGGAGGAATGATGACCATGCCCCGCTCTGCGGCAATTTGTAATGCAAGCGTCTCGCGCGCGACTTGCAGCTTATCGTACTCGACAATCTCAGCTCCATAACCCGCAGTTGCCCGTTTTTTAATCTCGGGTGCATCCTGAGGCATAACAATTGTCGTCTTTATACCTAGAAGCCTTCCAGCCAGAGCTATAGCCTGCGCATGGTTGCCAGACGAATACGTCAACACGCCCGCCTCTTTTTCGCTTTCTCTTAAGCGACTTAGCGCGTTATAGGCACCTCGAAATTTAAATGCACCCGTGCGTTGAAAATTTTCGCACTTGACAAAAACGGTTGCCGACGTCATCTCGTCTAGCGTCCGACTCGTAATAACGGGCGTCTTGTTGGTCTTACCTGATAGGCGATCCGCGGCGGAAAGCACGTCGTTAAAAGAAACAGGCGAAACAGCCATGTGACCGTTCGCCTGTCCTTTAGGATGCTCAATACTCATAGAAGTGGGCGAGGGAATTGATTAATGCAAAGAGCCTCGACCAAGATAGGGTCATTCTTCTTCTGTTGACACTTCTTCAACTTCTACTTCGGTTACACCGTCCTCTTCACGTTCGACAACAATGTCTACGTCCGTAACCAGAGCAGCAATAGCACTAATGGCCGCGAGCGGCGCAGCAAACAATACTGCAGCAGCAGCTCCGCCAACACCGACTGAAAGTGGAACCTCGATTAGCGTTCGACCATCTTTCTGGATGCTCACTTTGCGAGCATTCCCTTCTTCGATGATTTCTTTGACTTTATCGACTAACTGATTGCCTTTGACCTTCATTTCTTCGAATGAGGTGCGCACTTTTTCTTTATCGACCATCGATTTTACCCTGATACATACATATTAAAAAAAACATTTATCTCTCTTACGCACGCTAAATGGGGGAGTTGCGTGCGTTAGGGCCCATTTAAGATGAAACACAAATTGTCTTCACGTTATCTTCATGCATAAATGTTTTAAGGGTTGCCTCCGGCCGACGATACAGCATGCAGAACGAATTTTCCGAATGAAGTGCGTTCTATCACAATCTGTGACTTTACACTAATGAACATGGAGGTTCACCAATGGGTCAGCAGCAACTTCTTCTCCTCGTACTTGGAATCGTTATCGTCGGTCTTGCCGTCGTAGTTGGTATCCAGGCTTTCTCTGAAAATCAGAAACAGGCTAACGCTGATCAGATGGTTAACGACGCAATTCGCATCGCATCTGATTCACAAGCATGGAAACTTAAGCCTTCCGCTTTCGGTGGTGGTGCTTCTGCTTCAAACTGGACTGGTCTTGACTTCGGTCAGATGGGTTACACAGTTGACGAGCAGGGTCTGCACCCAGGTACCGATGCTGAAGACGATCAGTACGAAAACCTGAACGCGGTCTATGACCTCGCAGCTTCAGGAACCGATCTTACTATTACGGGAACTAGCTTTGACGCCGCAGGCGACGCTATGAACACCGTAGTTGTAGTAATAGACGGTACGACTCCAGCAGACATCACGACGACTATTAACTAAGTCTAGTGATCATGCTAACCTGACGTGACTCGTCACGAACGGTAAGGATCTAAGAGCGGGGGCCGGCAACCCCCCCCCCCCCGATCTTTTTATATAGGCCCGCGGCCTACTTTGTCGTCCGCCCGCCTATCTGATGACCCCAGTCCGCCCTCAAAGAAGACGGGCATTTTCATTAAGACGGGCGCTGTATAGCCGATACAAAGATTACGCTTCAACGCGTGTTGTGATAATCATCCACTAACCATCGGACGCGATGGGACAGCAACAATTACTTCTTCTGGTGTTTGGCATCATCGTCGCAGCCACAGCCGTGGTTTCGGGGATTGTCGCGTTCCAGGAAAAAATGCGCCAATCTGAGATGGAACACATCATAGATCGCAATCTGAAGATCGCCTCGGCAGCCGCGTTTTGGAAAACAAAGCGCGATCCCTTCGCAGGTGGAAACGCATCGTATGCCGGACTGGCAACCGGAGGAATGGCGCGCCTGAATATGGAAGTGTCTACCCATCATGCGACTTACGAAATCACTTCGGCCACTGGGTCACAGCTAGTCGTTACGGGCGTGAGCACCAGGTATACTGAAATAGGAGCGAGAACCTACGTGACACATTATGACGTCGATTCGACCATTGTCAGTTTTACTGGCGAGTACACGATCGATTAAGGGACGAATCCATGGCAATCAAAGAATTCAGGTTTAATGGAATAAGCAAGGCTGGTCAGCCCGTGCAGGGGACCGTATTTGCGCCAAGCCAGAAGGCTGCGAAAACCAGGGTAGAATCACTCGCGGATCGCCATGCATTTCGGACGCAAAGCATTGAGCAGCGTTCGACGTTCCTATATAAGGTCAAGCATTTCAATGGCAAGGTCATTGACGGCGAGCAGAA
>Ga0315336_1003129_pt1 | contig 22970 bp, 33 predicted proteins | sample ASW5metaG_FD_204512 | JGI IMG/M metagenome (GOLD analysis project Ga0315336, IMG submission 204512) | Ammonia-oxidizing marine archaeal communities from Monterey Bay, California, United States - ASW #5 | ecosystem: Environmental > Aquatic > Marine > Intertidal zone | place: USA: California... | reverse complement strand
CCATCGCCGCAGCCGCTGCTTGGGCTGTTGCCATATCTTCATCAGGAGTTTCAGGTTCAGGTGTAGGATCAGGTTCAGGTGTAGGTGTAGGAGTAGGGGTAGGTGTAGGTGTAGGAGTAGGGGTAGCAGGTATGCTACTGGAGAAACTACCTTGGCTCACCGTGCTCCCAGGAGGGGCGTCGGCTATTACAGCATCTCTCATCCGGTTTATAGCAGCCTGGATAGCCGCTTGTACGTTCTGGCCTGACCTAGTGGCGTTTGCTGCTATATTTACTACCTGGTCTATGGTAAGTCCACTCCCTCCAGACTTGATTCCGTCCTGGTTAGTGGTGACTAGCATGTCAAAGGCCCCTAGAGACGAAGCTAGGTCCACCGCATTGACCGGACTCTCTCCCGGTGGGGGAGTTGCGGGTCCTGGGTCCTCTCCTACATATGTCTTTCCATCTCTTTGATATGTCCCTTCGTCTCCTGGTTTGGGTTGCCAACCTTCTTGGGATGTTGTCCGGACCCCGTATTCGGCCAGCACATCTTCTACTGGTTTGTAGGTCTGGGTGATGGAGGAGAACGCCATTCCGGGTCCGGGTCCTGGTCCGGGTTGTCCTGTATCGGTGGGGGTGGCTGTTGGTGTGGCTGTGGGTCCTGATGGACCTATCCCCAGTGGTCTCCCGGTTGATAATGATTGCTGGAACCTCTCCATAGCTGACCGGAGGAATTCCGGCTGCTCCCCTACCCTTCTCATCTCTCCCTTCTGGCGGGTCTCCTCGGCGACTATGGCGTCTTGCATCACCAGACTGGCTTCCCCTCTTGCTAATCTGGAGAGGGTGGTTATGTCTGCCGGGGACTTGGCGTACTGGAGTGCCATATTGAGAGCGTCGGTGGCTGAAGGGCGGTTCTGGAAGTCATACAGTGCGGTGGCGGCTTCCCAGTTCCCGCTGGTGATGGACTGCACGATGAGGTCCTGCATGGAAGGGGTCTCTTCGGGGTAGGGTTTGAGGTCTCCCGTGCCTGTCCTTATATAGCGTTCCCCGCCTATGTATTCTACGGCGGCTGGGGGATTGGGTTCGTCTATGGGCCAGGGTATTATCTGACCGTTACGGTTGATAACCCGTTCCCCACCTATGAACTCTACCCTGTCTGCTACGGTGGGTTCATCAGCAGCGGTGGGACGGATCAGATTCCATTGGTTCTCGCCTGTCTGCACCAGGTTCCCTAGGGACTTTCCATCAGGGCCGGTGACCGGGGTGGTGGCTCCTGTAGGGGTGAAGGGGGTTCTCGCCTCTGGTGGTGTCACGTCTATGAGTTGATTACCGAACTGGAGGAATTTCCTGCCGGGTACTTCTGCGAATTCTACTGGTTTGCCTTCTATGGTGGGTCTGGTCTTGGAAGTTACCCAGTGCTGATTCCCAAGACGGACTAGAATCTGGTCCGTGCCTTCTATGTCTTCAACTTCCAGGGTTTCCAAGGCGGGTAGGGTAGCATCATCACCACTTATAGATGCTCTACCTTTGTATTCACCGTTGAAGTAAATCGCCATCTGGTCCGTGCCTTCTATGGCTTCGGTGGTGATGCCAGCCTCATTCTCCAGCAGTACAGCTTCCCAGCCGGACCCTGGAGTATTGGGGTCTACCAGGCTCGGATTCCATTTAGGCACCCAGGTCCCAGGCTTAGTACCAGAGGCTCGGATGGCAGCATTTATCTCTTGTTTGGTCCCGGAGTTCACAGCATTTGGGATGATCCTCTCCCTTGCTATCTCTTCCCCGGCTGCGTTCCGGTAGATATAGACGTTGCCCACAGGACCAGACTTATCCGTATCTACCTTTATACTCTGTGCGCCTGGTGCTATCGGCCTTAGATAAGTAGCGTACTGCCCATTATCCAACGCTATCTCTATGTGGTCCCATTGCCTCAACTTGTCCTCAGAGGTAATCGTCCGTATCCTATCTTCCCCCTTTTCTATCACACCAATGTAAACATCCCACTTACCCGTGGTTGTGTTTAATTCGTACCTAGCGTTTTTATTCCCTTCTTTCTTGAGAATCGCTACGTCTTCTTTGGCATCTTCCTCGGTGTCCCAACTCTGATCTGGGTCCATATCTACACCCCACCATTGATGGACTTAACCAACTTCATAGCCTCTTCCACGCCCATCTTCTCCACCACCCTGCGCCTCTCCTCCTGGGACATCCCGCTGAATCTCTTGGCGGATTCCTCAGAATTCAGCCTGTCCGACATGAACGGGGGGACTTTGGAGTCTTTGGAGTCCCTGGTTAGCTGTTTATATTCCTGGACCAACTCCAGGATGGCCTCGGTGAACTCGTTCCTCTGTGGCATGTCTTACCCCTTCCTTATGTTCTAGGACCCAACTCCTGCCGCTCTATTGGCTCCGGTCCTTCCTGGAGAAGCTACTGATGGGGTCAATGGCTGGCGTAGTTGCTGTGCCGCCCCCTGGATAGAATTAGCCCCTTGTTGAGGGGAGGTCCTTCCCATAGACTGGGCCAGTGGCTGACCATCCGGACCCAGGAGTTGGGACCCTTCCCCTCCTCCAAGTGCTCCGTCGAACTCCCCTTCCATCACCTCGTTCAGTAGGTCTTCTATGCCCATCTCCTTCGCTGCCGCCATCGCCATGAGCATCTGGACCCTGGGCATCTTCCTCACGAACATCTTTAGGAGGCGTTTGCGGCGTTCCGTAACGTCTTCTGCCTGGGCGTATTCCGTCCAGTAGGTCTCGTCATCCAGAAGCCCCTGTCCTACCTCTGCCAACCCAAGCTCCCGTAGCTGTAGCTGGAACACCGGGTCAACGGCGTTCTGGAAGGTCACACGCAAAGAATAGTCCTTCTCTATATCGGCGGGGCTGATGTCGTGTCCTTCTACCATAAGGCTCATCTTCAACACGTCTATGGCCTGGAGTATATGTGACCCGGATGAGGTAGCCAGGTGCTCTAGCTGCTTCATGGGGGCTATGAACCTCCTGGCTGCTGCGGTGGAGAGGATAGCCTGTTGCCCTACAGTAGACACCCCAGGCTCCTTCTGTCCGGTAGACACCCGTGAGTAGGTAGCCATCTCTATGTCTCGTTCCAGGGCCTCTTCCGCCATGAACATCCAGCGGGTGTAGTTCGGTACGTCCTGCTGCCAGATGGAGTCCCTACCAGCTACCTCCACTACTTCTCCAGAGGCTTCCTGGTTAAGGATTTCGGCGGCGTCCTCCGTGGTGTAGCGTTTCGGCCATGTAGCCTGCATCAGGGAGTTATGTCTTCCTGCCTGGGCCTGGGCCGACGCTTTCAGATCAGGGAGTATATGGTCCAGCATCCCCACAGCCAGGTACGCCGGGTCCTGGTCCGGGTAGTCAGTAGGTTCCTGTCCGAACCCGGAGAAGGCGTGGGAGTACGGATTGAACCCCCAGGTGTTCCTCTCCACATATATGAGTTCCCGCTTGGCTACCAGTGCATGCCAGTCACAGGACCAGTATTCCATTATCTCAACCAGTTCAAAGGGGTTGGTGCCGACCTCAAACATGGTCACATCACCGGGGGAGCCTCGTTTGGGCTGTCCTGCCTTCTGCCCGGTCAGGTGCATCCGGTTGGCGGTCTGCTCGTACAGGTCTTGAGCACGGGACATACCGACACGGACAGCGGCCCTTGGTTCTTTCTGGGAGGGATCGAGAAGTACACGGGCTGGATGTGGAGCACGGGTGCGGAATGGCATGAGTGTCTTCTTCTGGTGTTCCCAGACCGTCATGCGGCGTTCAAACTCGTTCTCTTCCTCACCCCGGCGTCTCTTGGGTTTCTCACGGCTCTTTCTCAGGTCCAGAGCGGATATGGAGTCCTCTACCACGGCGTAACCATATAGTAGTAGGTGCTTCCCCACCTGTTTCCATGTCAGTGACGGCTCCAGTAGCTGGGCCTCCCTCATTATGGCGGCGAGAGCGTTCTCCACCTGGTCTGCCCGTTGCTTGTGTTCTTCAGCACGTCCTATCGGGAAGCGTTTGACCAGTGGCTCAAAAGCGAGTTGCTGGTCCACTGCCCCGTCCACTATAGAACGGGCACGGGCCGGTTTCAGCCACTCAGGGCGTTGGGAGCCTTCCGGCCACATGGAATAGGTGAGGTTATAGTAGGAATCTATCTGACGCCATTTCTGGTGGCAGGTCCGGCTCCATATCCCATACAGATAAGAGCGCATGGAGTCGATATAGCTGGCGTCCGGTTTCTCGTCAAGCGGCATATTCACCAACCAAATACATTCATTCTTGTCCGGGTGGTCCCGACTGCCTCTGGTTCACGGTCTGGACCCATCTCAGTGTACTTATCATAACGGTTCATGATACGCCCAGAAAGTCCCCTGGCCCTGGTAGCGTGTTGGCGTATCTGCACAGCTATCCCCACAGTTAGCGGGTAGTCGTCGTTGGCCCTCAACTGCGCTTCTATCCTGCCCTTCTTTTCCGGGTTCTTTATCACCTCATAGAACTGGGACAGCCCCCTCTGTGAGAAGACGGTTATCGCACGGTTAGCCACCAGGTCTATGAGATCAGACCATAATGTGAAACGACTCCCACGGGTCCTCAGACTGGCGGTGTCATATGTGTGCCACCCGAACTTACCTTCATCACGGGCGAATAACCTGGGGTATTTCAGGTCCTGGGCCACGGATAGCGTCTGTATCCCCCAGTCGTTGTCTTCTATGCCCCAGATCGGGTTGCCGTATAGCTCCAGCAGGTCTACGGATGCGATTGCCAGGTCCGAGGGTCCGAGCCTGGAGTCCATTATATCCGCCACCACGGACTCGGTTGTGGAATCGAACACAACTGTCACTGAGTAGTCATTCCCGGTCCCGTGTGACGTATCCGTAGCCGCCGTGTATTTCTGTCCCGGAACGCACTGTTTATATATGTTGGCCGTAGTGAGAGCCGCCGCACCACCCACCTCTATGACGGATATAGGCTCCATACAGCGTAGCTTGAGGTCGTTCAAGGCTTCCCGGTTAAAGGCAGCAAGTGTCCTGGGGGGTGCTAATGCCTCTTCCTCACTAGCAGGGTATTCCTTCTCAAAGAGGGAGATGTCGTCGTATTCCTTCCTCCGGGCGTCATACCATGCCTGATCTCGTCCCGGACGTACATCCCACCCGTAGAACAGCTTGGTGAACGTGCCGGACCTAGTTTCCATCTTCTTCCTCTCCGGGCTTGTCTGCTCCCCTGTAGAGACGCTTGAAGAGGCTGTCTGCGTTTGTCGGGTTGGAAGTGCTCACCAGTATCAACTGACCACCCGTGTCATCCAGTGTGGGCTTCACAGCGTTGTAGTTCTCTTCCAGGTGGGGGTGGAAGTCAGCCTCATCGAACACGGCCCTGGTTGCGGTGTAGGACCGCCCCGCCTTCTGTGTGGACGGCAGCGCACGAATCCAACTGTCTATCTGCGGGAACACGAGTTCCTGCTGGTTGTCCAGCGACTTCACCGGCTGTTTGATCTCCGAAGGCAACCACTGATATATGTACTTCGACTTCCACAGTAGCTCCTTGCACTCCTCCTCCCCCTGGCTGAACTCCAACAGGTGCGCTCCCGGACTGAACATAGCCGAGTGCAGGAAGTGTGCCGCTATCAGCCATGACGCCCCGGTCTGCCTACTTTTGAGCCATATCACTAGCTGGTCGTTCTCCAGCACCCGTATAGCTTCTTGCAGGTGGGGCCACAACTCAAACTGTATCTTGCCCCTACCAGGAGGCGGCTCCAGTATGTAAACGAACCGCAAGAACCCTGATAACGTCCTCTGCGCCAATAGAAGCTGTGCGTGGTACTCCAGTGCGGCTACATCTACAGCTTGCATCAGGACCCCGCCGCAAGGTATTCCCGTGCTTCTGTGTCAGGGGTAGGGTATATCACCACCCCGTCTAGTTCGATACTTATTATCTCATCCAGGCTTCCTGACTCTACCTTCTCGGTGTCACCATCCATATAAATGATGGTCATGATCGTAGGTGTGTTTCTGATTTTGGGACCCACTATCCTTGGGACTCCTTTTGTGTTCTAGTTCACGATTTAGATCAGATGTTGACCGCTTGACCTGAAGGCCCACATAGAGAGATTTCCTCGGGGTCTGGGGGGTCCCAGGGGCCTAGGGGTAGGTCGAGATTGTGATATTATTCACACTAGGCGTGGCTAGGAATAGATTCAGCCTCCGGAAATAGATTTATTCGAGGCTAGGAAATAGATTTATTTCCATCTATTCAGGCTCAACAGCCTCAACAGGCTCAACAGGCTCGGAAATAGATTTATTTCCATTGGCTATAGCCTCAAGTTGAGATATGGAAAGCTGATTGAGACGATACGCTACATCCGGAGAGATCGCGGAATCATCAGATAGAAATAAATCTATTTCCATTGGTGGTTTGCCAAATCCTCTATCTAATAATCGGTCCGCCGCCACCAACATATCTCCCGGTTTGCAATATATCTTCCGTTCTTCTCCGTTTATCTTACGAATTACAACACCTGAGAGTATTTCCAGATATAAATCAACTAATATCCTTCCATTTCCGGTAGATTCCCTAATCAATTCGGCTAGATTCCGGCTTAATCCGGCATTATTCTTGATTTTAGGCGTGATTGTAGTCATTTCAAGCATAAAATATCCCAAAAATAGCCTCAAAACAAGCCTGACCAACAATGCTCAAGCCGGGAATAGATGGAAATAGATTTATTTCCCACGCCTAGAAACGAATTATTTTCTAGGTCACAAATCAGCCTAAAAACATGTTGACATTAGACGTAGACAAGCATATATTTGTGTCGGACAGAACCGCATAACTCCCAAACAGACCAAACGGAGGCTCAAAACAGAAAACAGACAAGCCAAACAGACTTAAATAGTAGGTCATCCGGGAATCGAGAGATTTTAGGACTAGAGTGGCTGACCACTCCAGATAGCAAACCTAATTTGGACTAGCAACCCAACCCACAATCCTAATCAACCTACACAATCCAAGGTTAGGCGGTAGCGACGTAATAGCTAGAGAGTGCCAATGCTTAGATTGGCGGTTCAAGAGTCAGAACCGAAAACTTGGGGATTGCCAGGTTAATGACTTAGCCAGACTGATTGTTTCCGGAGAAATAAAACGGAGGATAAAAGTTAAATAGAAACCGGATGAGACTTACCACGACATATTGTCCGATTGTCTGGGAATGGAATAGACAACCATTCAGGAATCAAACCAATGGCAAAAATTATTTTGAGAGGATTAGAAAATGGGAAGAACCGCAGGTGCAAAAAATAAGAAATCTTGCTACAAGTGCGGCCAATCTGGATTGAAAATGGCCGGACATGCTGGAGACTGGCACATGGTAGATTATGACTCCGGACAACGTCATTATTGTGCCGGGAAGCCGGAAGTCGTGGAATCAAAGCCGGAAGCTATTCCATATATCCCGGAAACCGTTATCCCAACCAATGAGACTATCTACGAGCCGAAATATCAGCCATCCGGAAATGGTACTTTCGACCATTTCGCTAAGACGGTAGAGACTTTGGAAGAAATCAGTCTAGAGACCGTTAAGACTGTCCGGAGAATAACTACGGCCTCAGTGCAAGAGTCTATCAATCAATCCGTCCATATGGCTCAGGAAGCCGTTAAATCCATGCTTCCGGTTGAGCATAGAATCACATTCCCAAACCAACCGGAAAGACAACCAATCAAAGGCCGTCCACATTTCACGATGGAAAGGGTTCTATTCTGGTTAACTCAAAGGGAATCAGTCTATTGTGTCGGTCCGGCTGGCAGTGGGAAAACCAATGGCGCAAGTATGGCGGCGGAAATCCTAGGCTTGAGGTATACCGAGGAATCAATGTCCATCATGACTAGCAAACATGATTTAGTTGGTTACAAGTCTCCGGATGGAAAAATGGTAAACGGCTTGTTTAATGATTTCTTCGAAAATGGCGGAGTCGTTGCGTTAGATGAAATGGACGCCGCATCCGCTGAAGTTATGGTTTCTATCAATACGGTTCTGGGAAATGGACATGCAACATTCCCGGACGGTAGAACGGTAGAACGTCATCCGGATTTTGTAGTAGTAGCATGCGGAAATACTTGGGGTAGAGGCTCGAATTCTGGATATATCCGCCAAGAGTTAGATGTTGCCAGTCTTGATAGATTCCAGAATGTTATCTGGGATTATGACGAAGACGCCGAGTTTGATTGGGCTGGTACGGATCAACGTCAATGGGTGGAATGGGTACAGGCTCTCAGGCACAAAGCATCGGAATTGGAAATGCGAGTAGTCATATCTCCAAGAGCCTCAATCAAAGGCGCAAAGGCATTGCGAGCCGGAGGCCGAATTGACTGGATAATCGAGGATACGATATCAAATAAAATGTCCGGCGATAACTGGGATAAATTGATAAATGCAGTCGGCACATATATGGGAAGGGATTAAATTGATTGAAGAAATAAAATTCAATAGCTGGCGAGAGTTTGTCCGGAAAGCCGAATACGGAGAGAAATTAGGAAGCCGGGAAAGTCACTCAAGTACCAAAAATCCAAGCCAACAAAGCTGGGATTTCGGCATGGGATATCAAGGCTCGATTGACGCTGCCAAATCCGGATGGAAGGAAGGCGCACAAAAAATCCAGGCTAGTTTGGATATCCTGAATTCCCATATCAAAACCAAAAGATTTAAGACTCAAGTGATGCCAGCTTACACTCAACCGGGAGTGTTGAATATTGGACGCTATGTCTCCGGACATCCAAAGCCGTACATGCAAAAGAAACAAATCGAGGATGAAACCGGAGACAATAAATCCGGAAAGATAATAAATATCGCCTTTAACATGTCATCCACTAGCGATATCACAAGTAGCGAATTATTCAACAAAGGCGCAACTATAGCGGCCTTGATTGAATTGCTAGAGAGAGCCGGAAAGCGTGTTGAGTTGATAGGCCGAATGATGGCAACCGGAAGTAATAAAGATTCATTACGGTTTCAAGTAATGATTAAGGAAGCCGGAGAGCCGATAGACGTTGATAGGTTGGCTTTCTCTCTAGCACATCCGGGATGCTTCCGGAGATTGGGATTCTCAATCATGGAACAAGCATCTGAGAAAATCCAGAAAGCGGTAGGTATAGGGGCTTTCGGATACGGATATGGGAGGCCTACGGATTGGCAAGAGCCGGATGACGGGATATATATCGGAGAAACCAGCAGTTGGACCGGAACGGAAGCAACCAGAGTCGAATGGATACGGAAGCAATTAGCGGATTACGGGATCACCTGGGAGGATTAATCTCCTCCCGGTATCCCAGGAAAATATAAATATATTTATCAGAGGTGTGATAGTGACTACAATCCACATTGAAACACTGGAATTCCAGCCACTACCAAATGGGGAACGATTACAGGTTATCGGGACATTCCGGTACGAGGCCAACAATGAACGGTGTATCGACCTGAACTACCCTGATATGGGGAACCCTGAGTTCGCTGACATATCCGAATTACTTGAGTATATCTCCAAAAATATCAGGACAATAACACTATTCACCCAAAGAGAGGAATAAATCATGGAAATGGTAGCGACAGCCGGGATAAATCAGATGATCTCAGAGAGCGAGGAATTCAGTGCATCCGTGGTGGATGCTTTGGTTAGGTTTATCGGGCGGGATTGGGGGAATGTGTGTGAGGAGGATTGGGAGGCTAATGATATGGACGCTGATTCTTTGAATGACGGAGGCTCCGGGAGGATCATAGCGGTCTATGAATCAGCCTCCGGGAATCCGTTCTGGATAATAAAAGACTCCCAGGCTATAACCGTTCTATTTCCGGATGAATACTAGGCGAAATATATTTATTGGAGGCTATATCATGACCAACTTAGAATATCTATTCGACCATGTTCGGGGAGTATCTGAGGATATCGCAAAACATGAAACCGTATCCCCAATCATCCACATGCTAACCGGAGAGAACGAAGTGACTATCGGAGTGTTGGACCCTGGCGAAGATAATATCCCAGGGGCGATCCGATCTATCTTAGAATCTATTCAGCCCACGGGATATGTATTCGTGGGGGAGGCTAACGTCCTGAAGATACACCCGGAAGACAGCGGTTTATATGAATCCGGAGAGTTAAACATGCACGATTCCCCATACCTGGAGGAATATATAATCGTGACCGGGTGTGAGCGTGGGGGTGTGGTTGTAGGGTTCTCGGCGAAGATATCCGGAGACGAAGGGGATAGAGAGGTAGCAGACTGGGAATATATGGGAGAGATGGCAATAGGAGAGGCCGTCATAGACAGGTGGTAAGAAAATATATCTCGGAGGAAGTGTGATGGAAAATATAATATTGACCGATATCGAAGGTAGCAGCCGGTTAAGCGGGACTGCCGAGAACGGGGCCAGATGGATTCAATTCCGGGTGGATTATTTCGCCGAACAGGTGGACGGCGAGTGTTCGGAGTGTGGCGCAGTTATAGACGCTGGATGGATGTGTCTGGATGGGGGCGAGGAAGTCTGTGATGACCATGTGACCTTAGAGGATTAGAGGTTGACGCATCTCCGGTAGTTATGCTATTGTGTATGACATAGCTACCGGGGAAATAATTAAAGAGGTGGAATACGATGGCAGGATTAGACCCGGAACAGGTAATTGAGTTCTTAATCCGGCACGATGCGATGGGCAAACCCGAAGATTCCCCCTGGCCCATCTTCGACCCTGAAACTATGGAACGGATACCCGTGGACTTGCATAGATTTATGACCGACGATAAATATCTTGAAGAAGTAATGGGAATCTCATTTGATTCGGAGGGGAAATAAGATGGCAACATGGAGCCGGAAGACATATCAGATGGTAGCGGATGTCATCCACGAGGCATATAAAGACCGGGACACGACGAATATCTGGGATTTGATGCAGAGGTTCGGGGTTGAATTCAAGATGGACAATCCGAATTTTGATGAGGCACGATTCCGGAAGGCTTCTATCGGAGGTGGACAAGATGCAACCTGATAACAACCTAGAATCCCTTGTGCCTTGTATAGCAGAATTAGAAAGAGCGGTTGATTGGGCCTATTCCCTTGTCGGGGGTAGGCCATCCGATTCTCTCCCGGTAGTTATAACCGTCCAGACCAGAGGCCAGCGGAAATCCTGCCTGGGTGCGTTTATAACGAATAAATGGGAAACAAGAGAGGGCCAGTCGGTACATGAGATATTGATCGCCGCCGAAACCCTACACATGGACCCGATAGAGATAATAGGGACGGTTATCCATGAAACAGTCCATCTATATTGCCGGGACCACCATATAAAAGACTGTGCTAATTCCGGGAGGCATAACAAGAGGTATCAGGAAGTTGCCTGGATGTTCGGGTTGGAGTGTGTGTCTATCGGTGACAGCCGGGGATATTCTTACACGAGTTTTGATTCCCAGATGGCTAAACGGATCGAGGAAGAATTTGAACCGGACTACCTGGCGTTTCAATTAGCCCGTAATGCTTCTAGGAGCGAGATTAAGGAGCCTACCATGTCCAAGTGGAGTTGCGGGTGTACTATCGTCCGGGCAAGCCGTGGTGTGGTTGTTAACGCTCCGTGTCGGAGTTGTGGAAATGATTTCGTGAAGGAGGCCAAGTGATGTCTATAGTAAAGGAATATCCAGACTGTGACGAGAACGACTGTGCCTGTGATCAGGGGTCATGTGACCATAGGGTACTGCAAACAGTAATGAAACCATTCAAAGAGTGGGCCGAGGAATATGGGATAGTGGTGGATAGCATCATGTCAGATATCCCGATATCCGAATCAGAGTTCACCGGGAAGGTGGTAGTTGAACGGATGCGGGTGGTAGACCGGAGCAAGTTTGATGCCGCACTATTGCGCCGGGGTGCTAGATGAGTTGGAGCAAGAAATACTTCCCCGGCCTGACAGAACCACAACACCAAGCCAACGACGATTGGTTCAAAGATTCACTGAGGCTCTTGAAGGATACGGGGATACTAGCCGTCCCTGTACTCCAAAAGATTTTCAATAAAGAAGGAAAGGAAGTATAGAATCTGGCCCCCGGTGTAAAAGCCGGGGGCTGTATTTTTTTGCCTATCTATATATATAGGGAAGACACTTCTATTTCCATTCTAAATCGTGATAGTTATATTCTAAATCATGATGGAAATAGATGTGTCGAACATATGACACTATGACTCTAGGCACGAGATGGAAATAGATTTATTTCCTTCTAGTGATATGATGGAAATAGATTTATTTCCGGGGAGAGATGATGTTAGAGGTCGGACAGACCGTGGATCTAACCATGAAAGTGAATAGACAGGACCGGATAGACAGCTACCTCCAGCAGGGGAGACAGTCATATATATATGGTCTGTTATCTGGTGAGGGGTTCGGGTATGTCGGGTGTTCTTTATATCCGTCCAAGAGATATTGGGAGTTGGAGAAGCAAGACAACGACTTGGGTAGCTGGATCAGAAGATATATGCCGAACATGATAATATTGGATATAGTGGGTATAGCTGACCAGTCCAAAGCAGTCCGGAGGTGGGCCAGATATCTAAAGGTAGTCTTGCATAAGAGGAGGAACGGGCATGACAAAGAACTGTAGCCGGTGCGGGGAGAGTTATAATTCCTGGGAGTTGGTGAATGGGTTCTGCTGGTGTGTTCCGTGCTACCGTGCATATAAGGCAAACGAAGCCGCCAGGAGAACAAGCCTCAAGCATATAGATGACTTCATAGAGGACTTGAGAGTTGCTAGGTGAGATAGAGGATATATTGAGTGAGGGTGAGGCTTTATTGATGGAGCCACGGGACCAGTATGATAGTTGTCTGGTCGGGGTGGGATATAGATTTCGTGACGGGCCGTTAGCGGTCTATGATATGGATAGGATTCTATCGGTGTTGGGGGAGGAAATGAGTGAGGGGGATGCCCAGGAATGGTTTGAATATAATACTTTGGGTGCGTGGGTGGGGGAAGGAACTCCGATTTTTGTCCGGTTATTCAAGTAGGTTTATGGTAATATACATCTAAGACTACCAACACTTCCCATCACACCCCACCTCTTTTAAGCGGCCCCAGGGTAACCATCACCCTGGGGTCGTTTTATTTTTTGTCTGAGCTATTGTGACCTAGAACATAATATATGAGCTTGGGTGGGTCCTAGCTCTTGGGCATGTCTATATGTGTTTGCCTGTGAGGGGTAGAACTGGGGTTGACAGTCCTTGACAGAGATGCTATAGTGTGCGACATGACTACCAGCCAAGACGAAAAGCAAGTGCTCCGGATCATATTCCCAGATGAGTTATTAACGCAGTTAGATGAGTATTGTGCGTCGGTGGAGACTCTGTATCCTGGGGTGAATATGAGTAGGAGTGCTGCTATAAGGAGGCTGGTTGAGATAGCCCTGAGAGAAGGGGTGGATTCTAAAGATGGGTATCTATAGAGGAGGCATCATGCCAGACACGGAGCAGACAACAGCGACCTACACCCAGCTAAGAAGCAAGTGCATGGATTGTGGATTGCATTTCGTGATATGCACGGACTATCCGGACTGGTGGAAGAAGAAGGTTACCGGACGCCAACGCCAGACCCCGATGTACTGTCCTGAGTGTGGTCAGCACAAGGGTAGGTTTGTTATCTGGGAAGCAGAGGTGGAGGGGTTCATCTTCCAGGCTGTACCAGGGGATATATTTGAGACGAAAGATGTTCCTTGGAATACCGTAGAGGAACTGAAAGAGGCTATCCGTAAGACTGAGGTGAACTGATGTATATGGTCGGAATAAAAACCCACTCAGACAGGAACTGGGTGATGAACAGTCTGGAGTTCGACACCGAAGAAGAGGCCAGGGAGTACGGTATGGCCCTGGAGAGGGAATGGACCTACCTGACCGAGTGGACGATCATACAGAAAAGTTCGGGGTTCGGAGCGGAGCGTATCATACCCGTCCCCATCACCCGGATAAACACAGGCAAGTCCTGGGTGACGGAACCGTGAGATTGCTGGATCTATTCTGTGGGGCTGGCGGGGCGGCGATGGGATATTCCCGTGCTGGATTCGATGAGATCGTCGGCATAGACAATAAGCATCAACCCAGGTATCCGTTCAGATTCATCCAAGACGATGCTTTCATGTATCTCCAGGCACACGGTCATGAATTTGACGTGATCCATGCCAGCCCCCCATGCCAAAGGTTCTCGCAAGCCGTGAAGAAACAACATAGAGGCAACCACATAAACTGGATATCAGCCGTGAGATGGGTATTGGATGCCAAGGGCTGGTGTTATGTGATCGAGAACGTACCCACAGCCAAGCACGAGATGGTGGGAGCCTCGACGTTATGTGGGTCTTCCTTCGGTCTGCCGATCCGCCGTCATAGGTTGTTTGAATCCAGTGAATCCTTGGATATACCCGTGTGCCGTCATGAAGACTTCCCGGCCATATATCCACCGGCCTGGAACCGGGTTAATCCGTTGCGGGTCATATCTATCAGCGGCGGGTATCAGGGTGGGTCCATCACGCTGGAGGATAAACGGGCGGCGATGGGAGTGGATTGGGATATGAATCTACGGGAATTAAGTGAAGCCATACCTCCAGCCTACACCGAACATATAGGTAGGCAGATCCTGGATATTAAAGTGATGGAAAGATGCCAGAACAATTCATAGTACCCAGTAACAATCATAGGGGGGCATCGGAGAGGATAACTTTCCGGTGCCTCCCGGAACTGAAACGGGAGATCGAGGAATTATTTTATTCTAAACGCTGGCCTTACATGACCATATCCGACCTGATGCGCCATTCTTTATATAGACATGCCGAGTGGTTGGCATCCCAGTCACCAGCGGAGAGCAATATCGCCTATCTTGAGGCACTGATACAGGACCTGAACCGGGAGCATGAATTGGTCCTATTCCAGCGGGTGGTTGAGCATCTTGCCGAGATAGTCACCGAACACCTGAACGCTGGGGATAAAGATGACGCCCAGAGAGCGGTGGGTAAGGTGTTAAGGGCTGTGGATGCCATGCCCCAGGGAAGTATGCGGAATAGATATGAGAAACAGGTGCTTGGGCAGTACGGGTCATTGATAGGGGTAGTGGACGGGAAGAAAAACTTGAAAGAGATAGTCAGTCTATTACCAGAAGATGTGGTTGGGGAGGAGGTCTGATGCTTCCACCTCCAAGCCAGATAATAGACAACCCTAAATTCTCTTCATGGTTTCCGGGCCAGGAGAAGATAGCCATAGAGATACTTGATTGGTTGCAGTCGGATAAACGGTTCCTCTGCGCCAATGTTCCCACCGGATTCGGGAAGTCCATCATCACACTGGTAGATGGATGGTTGTCCGGGGGCAAGGTGGTATATATGACAGCCACCAAGGGTTTGCAGGGTCAGTTATTAGAGGACGGCAAGGGCGTAGGTATGAGACGGATAGAGGGGCAGAATAGTTACACCTGCATAGCCAGTCCTCCCCTTACTGTGGATAGGGCCAGTTGCCATACCGGGTTGGTCTGTCCGGTGAAGGGATCGTGTGAATATTACGAGGCGTTGGACGAAGCCAAATCCGCAAGGATGGTTGTCACTAATTATCACTACTGGTTGGCGCAGAACCATTATGGGGATGGGATATCCCAGAGCCAGGAATATCCGCTGGTGATAATGGACGAGGGACACCTTGCCGGGAGAGCACTGGAGAACCACCTCACTGTTAGTTTTACCTATCAGGATCTAGATAGGTTTGGTGTGGCAACAGTCGCTCCGGAGTGGAGTTGGGAACAATGGCAGTTGTCCAGCCAGAGGATAGCGTCGGAGTTGTGGACCGAGTTACAGGTGGTGAAGAATGAGGCCATGTCTAACCCCTCCCCTACTACATCCCGGAAATACCACCAGATAAAGAGCCTACATATGAGGATGCTGGAGATAGCCGGGGCCAAGGAAGAGTGGATCAGAGAGGTGACTCCGAGTAATATCTCGCTGTGTCCATTGTGGCCTAGAACATACAACCACAGGCTATTCAAAGGCGACAAGATTCTTATCATGTCAGCTACTCTGACCAGGAAGGGCATGGATAAGCTAGGGGTGCCGGAACGTGACACCCACTGGATAGACGCTCCAAGTCCGTTTGATCCTGGGAACTCCCCTGTCCATCACCTGCATAGCATCCGGGTGGATTCCAAGACACCCCCGGAGAACATGGTGTGGTGGGCCAGGAAGATAGACCAGATAATCGAGGGTAGGATGGGCCGGAAGGGGATAGTATTCACCGTGTCCTACCAACGAGCGCAGTTATTACAGAGGCTATCGGAGCACTCGGATATCATGTTCGTGCATGGAAGTAAAGATTTAGTATCGACGGTGGAGAGGTTTAAGAAATCCCCTGCACCTGCTATATTAGTCAGCCCATCAGTCACCAGTGGGTGGGATTTCCCTGGGACTGAGTGTGAATATATCATTATTGGAAAGGTCCCCTGGCCGGATAGTCGGGGCGAATTGATGAAGGCCAGGACTAAAGAAGACCGTGATTGGGGTGCCTTCCTAGCTATGGAGAGCGTGGTACAGGAAGCAGGTAGAGGCACCCGGAGCCAGCAGGACAGATGCGAGATATTCGTAGTTGATGACAACTGGGTCTGGTTCTGGCACAAGTACAGGGAATATAGTCCTTACTGGTTCCAACAGCGGGTAAAGGGGAGCCTGGATATGGTCCCCGAAATCTTAGAAAGGAGGTGAGATATGAATTGCAAGTTTTGTGGAAGTTCAGAGGAAGTCGAGATGCAAGCTGTAGACGTTCCCGGCAACAAAGAACCCATCTGTTTGGGATGCTGGGAGAAGTTCATGGACGCAGCACACGATGAACGATGGCAAAAGGCAGTAGCCGGTGCTCGATACCAATTTAATCAGGAGGGCAACTAATGGTAACCCAGGTTGTTTCGTACCTACCAGAGGATTTTTCGGCGTCGGCTATGATGCCGTTGCCGGGAAGATATTTCATCCAGTCCGTAGTGTTCGTGGATGATTTCGATTACGGCGGCACCCAGGACCAACAGACCGCCGCCAAGTTCACCCTACAGTCCGAAGACGGACAGAAATACGAGCAGTATTACGGTGTCGGAGACAAGAAACGGACCTGGCCCATAGATGAGGGCCAACGCCTGACTGGTGCTCCGTTGACTGAGAGTTGCAACTTCGCTTGCCTGATGGACAAGTCTATCAAGGACGCTGGCTTACCCCGGAATAGATTGATGGACGGAGATGGCAAAGCTGCGGAGATCAATGCGGCTTTCAGCGGAGTGTGGGCAGACTGGAACGCCTTCCTGCCTCCGGGCCGTGCCAAGACCCGGACTGGCAGAGATGGGACTACCCAGGAGAACCGGGGTATCCCGGTGCCTGTCAAGTTCATCATGGATGGGGCTGCTACCCCACCCACACCTGCCGCTCCTGCTACGGAGGCACCCCCGGCTCCCCCAGCCACCCCTCCGGCAGCAGCAGCAACACCTCCCCCTCCAGCCGCAGAGCCAGCGGATTTCGCCGCCATGCTGGGTATCGTACAGGGGATGTTGGCTAACACCGAGACCACCAATGACCGGAAGCAACTGATGTCTGATGTGTACCAGCAATACCCAGGCAGCAAAGTAGTGGCTATGGAGGCGGTGATATCTGCGGAGTTCACGGCGTTCCTGGCTGGCAACGGCATCACCCTCAATGGTGAGGAATTCGCACTTGCCTGATATAAGAGAGAATCGCTCTCTGATGGGATTGTCCGAGGTCCTTGATCCTCCGGGAGAGAGGGCCACGGATAAAGCCCACGTCACGGACCTTATTGCCAGGGTCCTTGGGGATAAGAGGGGGGATTTTGCCTCCCTCCCCCAGAACGTACACAACATCATGGCGATGGGGAGGATATGGGAGTCGGTGGTCAGGGTGGATGTGGCGAAAGCCGCGTTGGATGTAGGGTTGGTGCCATCGGGTCCACAGGTGCTGGAGTTGGACGGGATCATCGGGTCACTGGACGGCAGTGTCTGTGACCTAGAACATGGTATGGTGATTCCCAAGTGTGTGGTTGAAGTGAAGTGCCGATTCTCCCCCGCCTCCAATCCCAGGGACAACAAGAGATATATGTATCAGGGAAAAAGTTATTGCTGGATGCTGGGGGTGGAGGAGTTGTGGATGCCTATCCTCAATATCAGCACCAGGCCACCAAACGCAGAGTATGTGCTGTATAAGATGAGGTTCTCCAGGCTGGAGTTGGAAGAGAACTGGAAGATGCTGGTAAATATGAAGGAGTATGTAGATGCCTCTAAGTGATTCACTGAAGGAGATATGGACCCCGGCAAAAACTGAAGTTCCCAGTCGGCTCTTGTGTGGGATCAACGGGGAGAAGGGACATGGGAAGACCACGTTTGTTCTGAGTGCTCCTGGTCCTATATTTTATTTCAAGTTTGAGACCGGGGACGAAGGGGTGATAGAACCGATAGCTGCCACCGGGAAGGAGATATATACATATAAAGTATATTTCCACCGGGGTAACCAGCAGGCGGTCTGGGATGAGTTCCTGACTGCGGTGGAGGTGACCTGCACGGAGTTGTTCGGGACTGGTGGGACGGTGGTGTTTGATACGTTCACCGAGACCTATGAGTTGGCAAGGATGGCCCACTTCGGCGGGAGACTGGCCCAGGTTCTACCCAGGGAGTACGGGGTGGTCTATCAGGACATGAAAGAGATAACCAGGCTGGTGGAGGGTGCCGGGTTGAACGGGTGCTTTGTCCACAAGATGGGAAGGGCCTGGGAGTCCAAGGATTTAGAAGTAAAAGGCTGGGAAGATCACAAGTGGGACATGCAGTGTGTCCTGAGACTACAGAGATATATCCATAATACTGATGTAGATGACGCTGGTCTCGGGGATAGATATACCGGCTATGTGAACGAGTGCCGACAGAACGCATCCATCATCGGGACGTGGCTGGAGAATAATACCCTGGATTTCCAACACCTCATAGGGCTGGTGCATGGTAGTGGGGAGAGCCTGGAAGCCCTGACTGCGAGGCTGCTTGATACTTCTAACAACAGCAGCCAATGACCAGGACTTACTCAGATATTTCGGTGGGATAGCCATAGCTGCCCCGATACCATTAGGTGATTTTATATTTGAGGGGTTGTGGGTGGGTGGTGAGCAGATAGATATCCTGGGTGAGCGGAAGAAGATCCCCGATCTGATCCAGTGCATAAATGATGGACGGCATCTGAACCAGGTACGGGGAGCCAGGGAAGGGGGGTTCAGGTTTATCTTCCTGGTGGTGGAGGATATATACCGGGAGAGTAATGATGGGATGGTGGAGTACCGGAGAGGGACCGTGTGGAGGAGCACCAATATGGAATACCACAGGATGGATTCCTACCTCCTACAGTTAGATTATTACAGCGGGGTCAGTGTGTTCCGGTCCAGTCACCCGAAAGAGACAGCCCATAGGGTGATAAACCTCTACCATATGTTCCAGAAGCCCCCGGAATCCCACAAGTTATTGGAAGGGTTTTATTCTGCGCCAGCCCCGGTGGTGCCGCTCAATGGTAGACCCTCCCTGGTAAGAAGGGTAGCCAAAGAATTACCAGGGGTAGGCTGGGAGTTGAGTGGCAGGGCTGAGATGGAGTTCGGGTCAGTCAGGGAGATGGTGAACGCCGACGAGTCCAGATGGGAGAAGTTGGATAAGGTCGGCCCAGGAAAGAGCAGGAGAATCATAGAGAGTCTGGAGAGAAGTGATGGCTAGATCAATGTGTCCGGTATGTAACAAGGAAGCAGGAGTACGACCTAGCAGCGGGAAGTTGAGCCTACACAGGGTAACCAGAAGAGGAAAGACCTGTCTGGGTTCCGGCAAAATACCAGCAGAAGAGGGAGAGATAACTATGGTGGAGATAGGGGAAGCAACTGGGGTCTCAAGTGAGAGGTTGGCTATCTGGGATGTGATAGTTGAACGCCAGAGGGTGCAAGGGTTCCCTGACTACGCCAGGAAAGCGCACTCCAAGTTTGGTTTATTAACCAGCCTGGGGTCCAATGCTGATGGTGTGGCTAGGTGTATAGCGTGTGGGTTCATATTCCAGGAATGGACAACCGCCCGGTCCCATGAGTGCTCATATGAAGAGAGGTTCCGGGCATATACCGGGCGCAAGATTCGGAATAAGAAGCTGAAAAAATACTCAAAGAAAGCAGAGATAGTGGGAAAGCTAGACCCTCCCACACTCTTCCCGACTCCACTTACCAGCACTCCAGCTATCTCCATAGACCCCCACGTCTATGCTGGTGAACTGATCCGGCTGGACGTGGAGAACACAGAGTTAAAGGCGAAGATAGTTGAACTGGAGAAGGAACTCAAGGATATCAGCGTGGAACTGGATACCTTCTACACCTCAAAGGATATCCCGGTCTCTGAAGGGTTGATATCCAGGCTCTCCAAACAATGGGGAAGCAAGCCTCCGGGCAATGAGAGCATGTTCCCCCAACGATGAATGAAGAATATCCTAAATATATTCAATACCTGAAGATGGTCCTGATAGATGACTCCTCGGAGGAGACAATACCCAGGTGCTGTATATTCTGCGGGGAGGTCATCCACGGTGATCTCAAGGAACTGGAAGACCATGCGATAGTCACTCATAAGGAGATTTTAGGTGCTGCTGGAATCAGGAATAAACGTACTGTTTGACGCTAACCGGGCGTGTGCCGAGTGTGCTCTCCGGGATGACTGCCGGGGTCCTGTCCCTGCGGAAGGTCCGATGGATGCCAGGGTTGCGTTCATCGGGGAAGCCCCAGGGTCCAACGAGGACAAGACCGGCAAGCCATTCCGGGGGGCGGCTGGTAGATATTTTGATTCTCTCCTCCGGAGCGTGGGGATAGACCGGGATGAGGTCTGGGTGAGTAACACCACCAAGTGCAGACCCAAAGGGAACCGGACCCCTACCCCGGAGGAGGTGGGATATTGTGCTAGTAGGTGGCTGGACGTGGAATTAAATATGGTCCAGCCGGAGATCATAGTCCCGATGGGTGACGCCGCCATCAGTCATTTCCTGGGGGAAGGGATGGTCAGGGACAGGCACGGCATCCCGGTCAGGAAAGGAGGCAGGGATATATTTCCTGTCTACCACCCGGCAGCGGGACTCCATAACACTGGATTGATGTCGGATATCCAGGCTGACTTCCGTGGACTGCGGGAGGTGCTGGACGGGGTATGGGAGCCAGTAGAAGACCAGTTCCCCATCACTAGATACAAAGACATGAGGGGGAAGGAGATACCTGGCGAAGACGACGGAAGGCTGGTATCTATAGATACAGAGATAGTTGATGGGGAGTTGTGGTCGGTGCAGTTATCAGACGCAGCCGGGGAAGGGTTCTTATTCCAGACCATCCCGGTCAAGCTATCCAACTGCACTGTTCATAATTATCTATTCGACGCCCAGTATGTGGACCTGCCCGAAGACACCAGAGACACTATGCTGATGGCATATCTATTAGGGTTGCCCCAGGGGTTGAAGGAGTTATCCAGGTCTCTCTGCGGCATGGACATGGAAAGCTACCTGGAAGTGGTGTCTGAATACAGCAAGGAGAAAGCCCTGGGATATCTCAAGGAAGCTGTTTTAGAGGAGTGGCCTGATCCCCCAGCCATAGAAGATATAGTCTGGAACAAGAAGCAGCAACGGTTGGATATAAAGACCAAGAAACCCCAGCATATATCCCGGAAGATAAAACGGATACTGGCTGACTTCTACGGCGGGAAGAAGAACAAGTCCGGGGAAGACGTGAATCCATACCGGCGTTGGATGAATATAGATTCCCGTGAGCGTAGGGTGGTGGAGTGGGTTCTAGGTCACATGCCGGAAGGCAACCTGTCCGATGCCCCGCCAGACAAGATGCTCCACTACGCTTGCCGGGATGCTGACGCCGGGTTCCGTGTCCATAATATCCTCTGGCCCATGATAATAGAGAAGGGGATGCTCCCGGTCTATGTGATGGACCAGGCTACCCTGCCAGTTGCCCTGGAGATGATGAAGAACGGGATCAAGATAGATGTGGGAGGGTTGAATAGATTATCCTCCCGCTATACAGAATCCATGAAGACGGTTGCTGAAGAGATATTCCAGATGATGGACAAACGGTTCAACCCCAACAGCGACGACGAACTGAGGGTGTTATTCTTCCAGGACCTGGGGTTCGTTCCCACCAAGACCACACCAACCGGGCTACCGTCAGTGGCTGGGGAATCACTAGCTAAGATAGACCACCCGGTTGTGAAGCTGATAGAGGAATACCGTCACCTGGCACATCTAAGGGATAGTTTCTGTGACACCTTGCCGGGGAAGGCAGATGTAAAGGGGAGGGTACACCCCACCATCCGGACCACCAGGACAGCCACAGGCAGGTGGTCTATGGCTAACCCTAACTGCCAGCAGATTCCGGTCAGGACTGCGCTGGGAAGGGAGATACGCCGCCAGTTCGTAGCTGATGAGGGGAATAAGCTGGTGGCTATAGACTACTCCCAGATAGAACTGAGGGTAGCTGCTCATCTGAGTCAGTGTAAGTCTATGGTGGAGGCTTTCCGTGAGGGTAGAGACATCCACACCGAGACGGCTATGAGGTTATTCGGGACCCTGGAGCCGTCCTCCTATATGAGGTATGCCGCCAAGACCCTGAATTTCGGGGTGATCTACGGTATCACAGCGGAGGGGTTCCAGGCACAGATGCAGGTAGAGGGACAGGACTGGACGGTGGAGGACTGCCGGGGGTTCATCAAAGAGAACAATTCCCTCAGACCGGAGTTGTGGGACTGGCAGGAAGAGACGAAGGCTTTCGCTATCCGTAATGGTTATGTGGCAGATATGTTCGGGAGGAGGAGATATCTCCCGGAGATACTGTGTCCGGTGGAGTGGATCAGGAATAGCGGTGAGCGTGAAGCTATAAACATGCCGGTCCAGAGTGGGGCACAGGGAGTTCTAAAGATGGCTATG
>Ga0315336_1003128_pt1 | contig 22981 bp, 13 predicted proteins | sample ASW5metaG_FD_204512 | JGI IMG/M metagenome (GOLD analysis project Ga0315336, IMG submission 204512) | Ammonia-oxidizing marine archaeal communities from Monterey Bay, California, United States - ASW #5 | ecosystem: Environmental > Aquatic > Marine > Intertidal zone | place: USA: California... | reverse complement strand
AGCTTCTTATTCGTGAAATCGCGAGTAACCCGAAGCGTAAGCGAGGGCAGGGACTGATGGTGCCCTCGCTCACGCTTCGGGTTATGATATTGTGCGAGATTTATAGAGTCCGCAGTTCGAGATTTATGCAGTCCGCGCAATTGGGGTTGAACCATGTTTACATCGAATCGATTACTTCTTCTTCCTTGGGTCGCGACCGGGTTGCTGGCCGCTTTAGTTGCGAATGACAGCATCGGCGATGAGGCAGATGCTCCTCCGTCAGCGACCGGACCCTTTGGGTCAGAAACGTTCGACAATCATCGATTTTTCAAACCGATGACCGAAGGCGGGATCGAGTCGGGAATTGAAGGCTGGCTGCGCATCACCGTGAAGGGCCAGCGGGACTATTTACAGGGGATCGACCCGAGTCGCGCGGCGCTGGTCATTGTCGACCTCTACCACGGCGGCACGTCCGGCAACTTTGCCACCAGTAATTGGTGCCAGGGCATGGCCCGCCATGATGAGAAATTGGCGAAGGTTTGGGCGGACCGAATGGACAATGGGGTCACTCCAAACGTAGCAAAGCTGCTTGACTTATTCCGCGAGAAAGAAATGCCGGTGATCTATCTGAGTATCGGCGGCATCGCTGCTCCACCGGCCTATCCCAGTGCGATTGCTCCAAAGCCGGGCGATCATAAAGTGGCCAAGTTCTCTTCCGGCGCGTTTTCCACGAGTACCCTCGACAATTTGCTGCGAGATTTGGGAACGACGACGCTGTTTTTTGTCGGGCACGACACAGCCGGTTGCGTGTCGCACACGATGGCGGGCGGCTACGACCGCAACTACCAGACGATCCTGATCGAAGATGGCTGCTTTTCCAGCGTCCCGGACCTGCATGACGCGGCAGTCAAGATCTGGCGTTACAAGGGGTTCGTCCGCACGGCCGAGCAGGTGATTGCCGATTACCCCTGGAAGGGATGGATCGATCCTGGTTTGCAACCGAGAGGCCACTAAAAGGGGCCTATCATAACCCGAAGCGTAAGCGAGGCCCACCACGCTCCCTCTCCTCGCTTACGCTTCGGGTTCCTAGCTGGTCTCGACAGGCCACCAGTAACCCGAAGCGTCAGCGAGGCCACTACGCTTCGTCTCCTCGCTTACGCTTCGGGTTCCTATCTGGTCTGGACCTGTGGCGACCGGTGTGAGATGAAGTATCAGGCGCAAATCACTGGGCGCGTGCGATCCTGTTCCATTAACGGCTTGCATCCCTGGTCCGTCATCACGAACGTCTTTTCCAGTTGAAAGGCACCCGTCGGCGGCAGAAACAGGGGCGCCTCGATGTTGAACACCATGCCCGGCTCCAGCCGGACATCGGCCGCCACGTCGACACAATCATCGCTAATTCGGCCACCCTTGTTTGGAAGCACCATGGGGTGTTCGCGGACATCAAGTCCCAGACTGTGTCCATGAATTGGCGAAGCCAAACCATGGCCGTCGATGACGGACGCCATCGCCTCGTGAACCGACGAAACCGTTGCACCAACCACGGCTGCAGCCTGCCCTGCGTCTACTGCCTCTCCCAGTGCCGAGAAGTGGGCCACCAGTTCGCCTGGCGCGCTGCCGACAAATAGCGTCGTCCCCGTATCGGAAAACTGGTGTTCGAAGATGCAGCCCGAATCGATAAACATGACGTCGCTGTCGCGCAGGGTATAGTCCCCTTGCGTTGCGAGTCCAAGGCCGTCGATCGAGTACGCGTAGTGGTCGAGTGACGCGTCGTCCGCCGCAATGGCAACGCGGTAGTTCCTGATTAACTCGAGCGCCGATATGCCAGCCCGCGCCTCTGTCAGGCCCGCCATAAGAGCCCTCTCATTGATTTCCGCGGAACGAGCAACGAGCCGAAGTTCCTCATCGCTTTTGACCATGCGGACCAAGCGCAATAAATTTGAACACTCCCGAATTCCACAATTCTTGAGCGTTTCGCGAAGTTCGCTCTTGCGACGCGCTGACAGATCTTCCATTTCCACGCCAAGACGTGCACTGGCCAGTCCCATTTCCTTCAGTAGTTCCGCCAGTCCCACATCAGGCGACTCATCGCAATCGCGTTCCGTAAACAGCTCCCAGCATTCGCGCAAGTCTCGAGCTTCGGGAGGAGATTCGAGGAGTGGCGATCGATCAAACGGCAGAGGACCGCCAAGTCGCAGTCGATTCACCCAGCAAGCTCTGACATTCGTGGCAAACGCCGAGCGAATTACGAGGCCACCCTCCCCATCGCGGGCAAAGACCGCGTAGTTGGCACCCAGCTCGTTACTGCCGCCAGGCTCCGTCATATAGCCTTTGAGGAGTGGATCGAGCCAGCAGGAATAGTCCGTCAGGTAGGTAATATTGACCGGCGAAGTCGCCACGACGGCATCCAAGCCGCATTGGTCAAGATAGGCGATAGCTCGCCGTTTGTTAAGTAGCATGAGATAGTCTAGCCCAAGCCAACCTTGCGCAGAAACTGCCGATTGCGCGTTGCGATAGGCAGCGGCTTGTCGAACGGAGCCGGGTACATGTCCTGTTCAACAATGGCAACTCCTTCGTAGTCGAGTTTCTTGAGCACTTCCGCAAACGCGTTGAAATCGACCACGCCGCGGCTCAGTTCGCAAAACATGTCGATTCCAACGGCTTCCGCGAACGAAAATCCTTCCCGTTTCATCTTTTCACGAACGTCTGCATCGACGCTCTTGATGTGCAAATACGGAATGCGGTGGTGCCACTTCCGCATGAATTCAACCGGATCGCCGTCATGATACGCGTGATGCCCCGTGTCGAGAACAATGTCGACTGCGTTCGTGTCGGTGTCTTCCAAAAAACGTTCCATTTGTTCTGTCGTTTTGACGTGCGTGTCGGTATGCGGGTGGAGCACCGACTTTACGCCGAAGCGCTCTCGAGTCAGTTCGCCGAGTCGCGTCGTATGATCGATCAGCCGTTTCCAGCCGTCGTCGTCCAGTTCCGCTGGCTGCAACTGTTTTCCCGTAAACAAATCGGTATACGGAATTTCAATGAGCATGTGATACTTGGCACCGAATTTCGAGGCGAGTTCACACGCCCCGATGGTCTCGGCGACCATCTCGTCCCACAGATCAGGATTGGAAAGATCCTTGAATGTGAAGCCGGCTTCCAGGCGGAGGTTTCGCTTCTCGAGCTCTCCGCGTAGTGTGTCGACGTCGGTCGGCATGTAACCATACGGCCCCAGCTCGGTAATCTCATAGCCCGCCTCGACGACCTCATCGAGATACCGCTGCCACGGAATTTGTTTCGGATCATCCGGAAACCAAACGCCCCAATTGTCGGGGCCTGTACCGATTTCGATCTTCATGGATTGAACTCCTAGTAATAGAAGCGCTGATGTTCGGAAACTTCCTTTGCATATTGTCGACGCAATTTGCGAGTCACTGGATCGCCGGAAACTTCGGCGACACCCACGTCCCACCACATATCGGATCCGGGCGGATAGCGTTCCGAGCTGGTTTCTACCACGATGACGCAAGCGCCCTTTTCCTTGCGTGCGGCGCGGAGTGCTTTGCGCAGTTCCGCCACCGTGTTGGCCTTCCAGGCCTTGGCTCCAAATCCCTCGGACGTTTTGACGTAGTCCACCTCGACGTAATCACCTTCCAGCCGGTTAGATTTTCTATCGCGGTACCGAAACTCGTTGCCGAATGCCCTCCCAGCGCGGTGCATCTGGTGGGCTCGAATGCACTGGAAGCCAAAGTTCTCGGCGACAATCACCGTGATTTTCAAGTTTTCCTGCAGGCACGTCACCAGTTCCGTAGGATTCATCAGATAGGTGCCGTCACCGACGAAGGCAAAGATTTCACCCTGCCGCTGCGCAAGTCGAGTACCGAGCGCGCCCGGGATCTCATAGCCCATGCACGAGTACCCAAACTCGAGCAGGCACCTCCGGCCCTGCGTGGTGTCCCAAATCTTGAACGCGTTGCTCAAGAGCCCACTCGACGCGCCGACCGCGGTGTCGCCCGGTTTCGATTCCTCGAATACCGTGCGAACCAGTAGTCCTTCGTTCATGGCTTCGTCCGGCCACTCCCGGAAGGCTTCGCGCTTCATTCGTTGATTCCAATCCGAACGCTCTTTTTCGATTTTCTTCAGATACGTTGGCTTGGGTTTGATACCTGCCTTGCGGGCGGCCTTGGTCAGTGCGCGAAGTCCTTCGCGAGCATCGGCCAGTATCGGCAGGGCCCCGAGTTTGTACGCATCTGCGGTGTTCACGTTGATGTGGACGAACTGCACTTTCGGATGCTGGAACAATGCTCGAGAACCGGTTGTAAAATCGGTAAGCCGCGTGCCGACGCAAATCACCAGATCGGCCTGACGAATGATATTGGCACAGGCTGCATCGCCCTGAACGCCTTGTGCACCTATCAGCGTGGCAGCATCCTTTTCAACCGCGCCCTTGCCGGCAATCGTTTCACCGACCGGGATACCAAAAGTGGTCGAAAACTCGTGCAATTCTTTCGATGCCCGGGAGTAGATCACACCGCCGCCGGCAATGATTACGGGAGCTTTGGCACGTTCCAAAAGCTGGATGGCTTCGTCGACCTGTTCGGGTTCGGGCGGCCGGCGGGCGATACGCCAGACGCGCTCCTCGAAGAACGGAAGCGGGTAGTCGTAGGCATGGGTCTGGACGTCTTGAGGCAACGAAAGGGTTACGACGCCCGTATCAGCCGGGTCGGTAAGCACTCGCATCGCGTCCGGCAGGGCCGTGAGCAGTTGTTCGGGTCGTGATATCCGATCGAAGTAACGGCTTACCGGGCGAAAGCAGTCGTTGAGGCTGAGGTCGGCGGAGATCGGATGCTCGAGCTGCTGGAGTACGTTGCCCTGGTAACGCGTTACGTAATAATCGGAGGGCAACAACAATACTGGCAACCGATTAATGGCCGCACCGGCGGCCGCAGTTAGCATGTTCGTGGAACCAGGGCCGACCGACGCCGTGCACGCAAACGTGGAAAGTCGCCGCATCGCCTTGGCATAGGCCGCGGCGGTATGCACCTGAGACTGCTCGTTGCACGGCTGGTAGTACGGCAATTCCTTGCCATACTCGTACAGACCTTGCATCAAACCGCTTACGTTGCCGTGTCCCTGGATGCCGAACACACCGTGAATCAGCCGCTCCTGTTGATCATCCTGCCTGCTGTACTGCACTGAAAGATATTTTACGATTGCCTGACCAACGGTAAGGCGCACGGTGGTAGGTTGTCCGTTCTTGCTCATGTTGTTCGTTGTCTGCTGCGGCTTTTGTGAATGAATGACTAACTTTGTTGTTGGTATTTCCGTACGATCGAAATCAAGCCGCCATCGACCAAGAGCTCGGTTCCTGTCACGAAGGACGACATGTCCGAAGCAAGGAACAACGCGGCATCCGCGATTTCGCGCAGTTTGCCATTGCGCTGCATGGCGCAAAACTTTGCGCTGTGTTCAATCATTTCCTGCGGGACGTCATCCCACAGCCCCGTGATGAACGCGCCTGGCAAGAGACAATTGACCCGAATTGTGGGTGCGAAATCCGCGGCCAGAGAACGAGTCAAAGAAAGCAAACCGCCTTTTGTAGTTTGATAAGCGCAATAGTTCGCATAGCCGCGCTTGGAGTGGACCGATCCGCAGATTAGCATCACACCGCCGCCCGCCTCGAGCATGCGGGGAAACGCAGAGTGGGCAAGCATCCAGGCAGCCTTCAAGTTCACGGCCAGCACGCGATCCCAATCTTCTTCGGTGATCTCAACCGCGCTACCCCGCATGCCATAGATGCCGGCATTACTGAAAATGATATCGATCTTGCCATACGTATCGTAGGTCGTGTCGACGAGACGCTCGACATCCTTCATCAGTCCAACATCCGTAGCAACGTAGAATGCCTCGCCGCCGGCCTTTCGAATCGCGGCCTCGGTTTCCCTTCCGCGATCCTCGTTGCGACCGCAAACAACAACTCGTGCCCCCTCCTCGGCGAACCGCTCCGCCGAAGCGCGCCCAATGCCGTTGGTGCCGCCTGTGATCAGCGCAACTTTGTTTGCCAGCATCATGTTGATTTCTCCACGCGATACTTACCTGCTTCTGTTGATCGCCGCAAAGAACTCAAAAAGGCGCACAAACATCATGCACAACTCGTATCTTTTGCGTTTTTTTGCGGCCCTACAATTTTGAGTCACCAGCTATCGGGTCGATCAGCTGGCGGCAGAGTTCGACCCACTCGATTGCCGACGGACATGCCGCCGTCGACTGTCAGAACATGGCCGGCAATGTAGCTGGCGTCGTCGGAGGCCAGGAAGGCAACTGCGGCGAGTCGACTCGCAATGGCCCGCCCGATACCACTTCCGGCGCCAGTGACGATTGCTGTTTTGTTCTGAAATCGCACAGTGTGGAATTCTGGGAACCGAGGTTTATTCCTGCTGCCAATCTGCCGCGTGCTTGACGCGCCGTTTCGTGCGGACACATGATATAGTCTTACGTATCCGGCATCCAGTAAGCCAGCAGACAGGAACCCTCGACGCAATTCTCGCTGGTCCCGAGGTTTGGGTCAACGACTCGCAGCCGTCTGAGTGGGTGTTCGAGTGGCATGGATCGTTCCCTGAGCTCGCGGAGGCCGTCGAGGGCGTCGGCATTCGCTTGTGGATTTCAAGTTTCGTGTACGGCGGTCGGGCGCGACAGACGACCAACTCGTTCGTCGGGAATTGGTTGCGAACCAGGGCCCAAAGCGTGCCCTCCCCGTCGAAATCGAGATAGACCTCGCTGCTCGGTGTTGGGAAGTGGGCGCTCTTTTGCCATTGAACGCCGTCGGGGCTTTGGTTACCCTAGGCAGTGTCACCATTTAACGGTTACCTTTCCCCATATGGGAACGGATGAGCTCCTTGCAGGTCGTTGTGTTCTTTCGCTCGGGAGCGGGCGGAATGCCGTTTCGCTCAGGGGTGTTCGAGCTTGTTGACCCTACTGGTTCGTCAGAATCTCCAGCCCTACCGCTCGGCGCAGCCGTGCCTGTGACAGCGCCAGATCGATGCGGCTGCGCAGCAATGCGAGCCGTGCCCGTGCTCGCTGCAGCGTTGCCTCGGTCACATCGATCACCTGCAACTCACCCTCGCGATACCGGGCCGAAACGCTTGTCAGGACCTCCTCGGCGAGCGCCACGGTCTCACCGCTGACATCGACGTTGAGTCGCGCCACGTCGAGCTCGGCTTCTGACTCGCGGATCTCCCGCTCGATTCTGAGCGCGAGCTCGTCGCGGATGCCTTGAAGCTCCGTGATCTCGCTCCGCAGCGCAGCGGTCCGCGCGGCGGTCGCCCCACCTTCGAAGAGATTCATCGCGAGCGCGCCGCCGACCTGGAACTCGTCATCCTGGTCGCTCAGCTTCACCTCGTCGAGGGTGAGGACGCCGTAGGAAGTGAAGAAGTCCACCGACGGCCACCAGTCAGCGTGCTCGCGCGACAGGCGGTGACGGAGCTGCTTGATGCGTGCGCTGACCGCCTGCATCTCGGAGCGGTTCCGCACGCCGGCGGCGATGGCGTCCTGCCCGGGGACATCGAGGCGAGCGTCGGGTTTTACGAGCTTGACGTCGTCCGGCAGCGGAACGTCGAGTAGCTCGGCGAGGATCGCCAGCCGGATCTTCTTCGCCGAGCGGGCCCGGTTGAGCGCAAGACGCTCCTCGGAAGCGTTGGTCGCGAACCGCAGAGTATCGACTTTGAGGCTCTCACCTGCCTCTTGCCGCGTCCTCGCCCGCGCCTCCTCCTTCTCCGTGAAACTCAGCGTCTCCTCGGCTATCTCGACCGCTCCCTCGGCAAGCAGCACATCGAGGAACGCCACCGTCACCCGCAACTCGAGCTCGCGCACGACGGATTCGAAATCGTATCGAGTCGCCTGCAGAGACGCCCTGGCCGCCTTCTTGTCGTAGTAGGTGCGGCCACCGTCAAAGATCGGGTAGGAAACGTCGAAGCCTGCGCTGTAGATGTCGGACCCGCGGCCTGTGAAGGGGCGCGTGCGGGTCGTGTCGTCGCTGACGTTCGTCCCGGTACGCCCGCGAAAGTCCGCCGCCTCGATAAAGCGCACGTAACTAGCGCGCGCATCGAGACGCGGGTATGCCGCGGCCGACGCCTCGCGCACGAGAGCCTCCGAACGCAGAATGCGAGCCGTCGCGCTGGCAATCGTGGGGCTTCGCCTCCGGGCGATGCGGAGGGCATCGGCCCAGCTCACCCGGGTGACCGGGTTCGCGGCCGGGCGCGGCCGTAGAGGCGGAACCGCCGGCTCGGACGCTCCACGGGCGCCCCACTCTTGCGGCGGTGGCAGGGCCGTGCACGATGCCAGCAGCGCGCAACCCGCTGCGACGACGATGAACCCTCTGGATCCGCGTCTCATGCCGTCCCCTCCGCGCCGTCGTTCGCTTCGTTCCAGCCGAATCGATGCCGCACCTCGAGCACGAGCCCGAGCAGCGCGGGTATGAGAAACAGAGTGAACACGGTGGCCACAGCCAGCCCTCCAACCACGACGCTGCCGAGACCGCGATAGAGCTCCGACCCCGCTCCGGGAAAGAGCACGAGCGGAAGCATGCCGAACCCGGATGTCAGCGTCGTCATGAAGATCGGCCGGAACCGGCTGCGGACCGCGTTCAGCACGGCCGTGTTCCGCTCCGCGCCGTCGCGGATCCCACGGAGCGTCTGGTAGACGATGAGAATCGCGTTGTTGACCACGACGCCGACGAGGATGACGAAGCCGAGCATCGTCAGGATGTCGAATCGTACTCCGGGGACGAGCGAGTGCACGAGGTCGAGACAGAGCACGCCACCCACCGCTGCCAGGGGTACGCTGAAGAGAATGACTAACGGGTAGACGAAGCTTTCGAAGAGCGCCGCCATGAGCAGGTACGTGATGATGATCGCCAGGATCAAGTTCCAGCGAAACGCCTCGAACGCGCGGGCCAGGTCGTCGACGGTGCCGGCCAGCTGGACGTCGTACTCGCCGGCGACGACACCGGACGACTTCAGCGGAGAGACGACGTTATTCTCGACGAGGTCGACGGCCCTCTCGAGCGGCAGGCTGCTCGACGGAACGAACTGGATCGTGATGGCCCGGTTGCGTTCGATGTGGTTGATCTGCTGCGGACCACGCGTGATGCGGACCTCGCTGACCGAGCCCAGCGAGACCAGCTTGCCGTCCGGAGTGTAGATCGGTATGTCGTCGATCTCCTGTGTCTTCCACTTCCAGCTGAGCTCTTTGCCGATGACGCTCAGGTCCACCTCACGTCCGTCGAGCTTGAACTCGCTGGCCTTGGCGCCGTCGACGATCGCGTCCACCGTGACACCGAGTTCGCGTGCGTCGAGACCCAGATCCCGGGCCCGCTCGCGATCTGGAAGTACGTGGATCTCCGGAGTCTGGAGGTCGAGGCTCGGAATCGGCCGCGCCTGGTGCCCCTCGGTGAACGGAAACATGCCGAGGATCTGGCCGAAGATCCTGCCGCCGATGCTCACGAGCTGCTCGAGCTCGGGGCCAATGACCTCGATGTCGACACGGCGACCCGTCGCGGTGCCGCGCTCGAAGAGGCTCGCCTGCTGGACGATGCTGATCAGCCCGGGCAGGTCTTGCACCGCCCGCTGCATGATAGGAATGAGCTCACCGGCCCGCTCCGGATCGCTCGCGATGGCTCCCATGAAGACTGTGCCCTGGCGAGCGACGAAGAAGAAGTGAAGTATGCCGATGGCGTCGCCGCTCTTCGCGCGGTCGGCGTCGGCAACCGCATCGTCAGAGGTTGCCGCCGCCCGGGCGACTCCCTTCTCGTCTGTCTCTTCGCGGATGACATACGGTTCGAGGGCCGCCTCGATCTTCTCCCCCAGGTCCGACAGCTCCTCGATGCTGTAGCCCGGCGGTGGCAGCAGGATTCCGATGACCAGGTTGCGGTTCCCCTGTGGAAGGTACTCCGCCTCTGGCAGGAAGGCGTAAGCTAGCGACAGCGACAGTGTCGTGATCCCCAGGACAACCAACACCCGCGTGTACACGTTGAACGTCGCCACGCGTATCACCGCGACGACACCCTCGCGAAAGCGAGTGAAGAGCCCCGCCCGTTGCCGTTCCGCGGATGTCACCGCGTCGCGCCGCAGCAGCTTGGCGGCCATCGAGGGAATCACCGTGACCGACACGATGAGCGAGAGCCCGACTGAGCAGCTTATGGCGATGGCGATGTCGCGAAAAAGCTGCGCCGCCCTCTCCTGGACGAACATCACCGGAACGAACACCGCGATGGTGGTGAGGGTGCTGGCGAGAATCGCTCCCCACACTCCACGTGCGCCCTCGAGAGCCGCCTCGAACCGAGACTTTCCCTGCTGCCGGAGGCTGTAGATGCTCTCGAGGCTGACGATGGCGTTATCGACCACCATGCCCGATGCGAAGCTCATTCCCGCGAGGCTGATGACGTTGATGCTGCGGTCAAAGACGTACATGAGAATGAACGAGCCGATGACGCTGATCGGGATGGACACCGCGACAATGAGCGTGCTCGCGATGCTGCGCAGAAAAACGAAGAGCACCAACGTCGCAAGGATGCTCCCTACCACGAGGTTGCGGAGGACGTTGTGGATGGACGAGTAGATGTAGTCGGTCTCGTCATAGACCTGAACGAGCTCCAGCTGTTGTGCCCGCAGAGAGCCCTCGTTGAGCCAGATGACCTTCGCCTTGAGATCCGTCATGGTCGCGAGGACGTTGGCGCCGACCTTGCGCACGCTGTTGATGGCGATCGTCGGCTCGCCCTTCTGCCGGACGAAGTTGTCCCACTTCTTCAGGCCGATCCGGACCTCAGCGACATCGGTAAGATAGACGCGCTTTCCATCCCGGGTCTGGAGAACAACCTTCTCGATATCCTCGGGCCGCTCGTATTCACCGACGGTGCGGATCTTGTACCTTCGCTTGCTCTCGGTGAAATCGCCGCCGCTGATGTTGGTGTTCTCCCTATCGAGGGCGCGAAGGACCTCGGGGATCGTGATGCCCCGCGCGGCGAGCTCGTCGGGCCGCACGAGCACCTGGATCTCGTGCTCGCGCCCGCCAAAGATGTTGGCCGAGCCGACCCCCTGGACGCGCTCGAACTGCGGCTTGATGAAGTCGTCCGCGAGCCTGTAGAACGAATCGATCGGCACCGTGTTGCCCGGCAGGCGCCGAAGCATGAACCATGCCATCGCGTTGTCGGTCTTGTTGCTCGTCAGGATCACCGGATTGTCAGCGTCATCGGGGTAGTCGGGCACCTGCTCGAGCCGGTTGGACACGAGGATCAGTGCCGCGTTGAGGTCGGTGCCCGGCGGGAACTCGAGGATGATTCGGCCCATGCCGTCGAGGCTCTCGCTCGTGATGCGTTCGAGTCCTTCCACGCCGCGCAGCTGCTCCTCCTGCTCGTCGATGATCTCCCGCTCGATCTCGTGGGGGCTGGCACCGAGCCACGTCGTTTCGACCGTGATCTGCGGCTTGGTGATGTCGGGTATGAGCTGAATCGGTACGCGCAGGAGGCTGAGCGAACCGAACATCACGACGACGATCACCCCGACGGCGACGGCGACGGGCTTGCGGATGGCGAGCTCGATCACCGGCGCGCCTGCTTCACCGGTGTCCGCTTTGCGGGGACGATCCGTAGCGGTGTTCCGGGCTGGATCCTCTCGTTGCCCTTGACCACCACCATTTCGCCCGGCGCGATTCCGCTGAGCACCGCGAACATGCTGCCGTTCGACGGACCCGTCGTTACGCGTCTGCGCTCGGCGCGGTTATCCTTGCCGACGACGAAGACGAAGCTCTGCGTTCCCTGGAGCAGGATCGCATCCTTCGAGACGACGAGTGACTTCTGCGGCTCGCCTGCAGGGATCTCCGCCCGCGCGCTCATGCCGGCGCGGAGGCGGCCCGTTTTCTTGACGAGTACACGCACGGCAAAGGTGCGCGAGCCGGCGTCTCCGTCGTCGGAGATCGACAGGACGGTCCCGGCGAACGGCTCGGTGCCAGCCGCCGACGCGCTGATGTTGATGCTCGCGCTTTCATCGAGAAATCGTAGATAGCGCTCCGGTACGTTCACGCGCACCACCACCGTCGAGATGTCGACGAGCGTCCCGACCGGGCCGCCGCGCGCCAGCCACTCTCCGACCTCCGTGTGCTCCTTGACGATCTGCCCGGCGAACGGTGCGACGACGGTCTTTTTGGCGACGTCCGCCTCGAGGATCGAGATCTCGGCCTCCGCCTGGACGATCTGCAGGGCGAGCGTTCGCTCCAGGGTGGTGCGGTTGTCGAGGTCCTTCTTGGTGACGGAATCGGTGGCGTCGAGTTGCTTCGCACGCTTGACGTCGCGCTCGGCGCTCGCGTGCTTCTCGCGAATCTCTTGCAGGGCCGCCTCGGCTTCCTTCAATCGCAGGCGGAGGATGTTGTCGCGGAGCCGTGCGAGGACGTCTCCCTTCTTGACGCGGGCGCCCTCCTCGAGAGGGAAGTCGATGACGTAGCCCTCGATCGCGGCCGCCACGACGCTGCGACGACGCGGCTCCGTGGTGCCGAGCACGAACGCCGTCGGCGTGAACTCGCGCTCCACAGCAGGCTCCACCTCGACGGGCGCGGGCGGGGGACCCTGGCCCCAGGCGAAGGATGGGAGCCAGCAGGCGAAAAGGCCGAGGAGCGCGGAGAGTCGATGCCCACGGGTCATGGCTGTTCCTCGAACACGGCTCGGAGGGCGGTGCACTTGACCGCTGAGCATCGCGGGGAGATGGAGGCGGTCAGCAAGAGCAGGCGGGGACTCGGAGGCACAAACAGGGGCAAATCGGGAGTTGATTCCAACTCTGTCACGGCCTTCGTCACGGTCACGCCCTCCGACTCCGTCTCTGTTCCTGTCCCCGTCGAAGACGGAAAATCTCGAAGCAATTCTCCCTGGTCCCGAGGCCTCGGTCAACACCTTCGCAGCACTGCGAGTCGCATTGGGATGGCGTGGAGTCCCCGCCGCGGTATCAAGATCTCAGCTCGAACGGAGAGACTGCAGTGAGCGGAGCTCCTTGCCCTCTGCAGCGAGGCTCATCGCCGGAAGGTGGATCGCCGATGGAATGTCCCTCGTCCTCGGTTGCCAGATGCAAACAGCATCCTGCGTGTGGGCCGTCCTCGAGGTCATCTACGCCGCGTACGAGTCGGCGGGCCATCAGCGCCATCGTCATGGCAGCGCGCGCAGCAGTCCGACCGGTCGTACTGGACAGGAAACGACCGGAGCGGAAACGGCTGCGGACCTGGTCTCAATCGAACTTCTGCACCAGCACCGTCCACCGCTGATTGCTGACGTTGGACACGAGTAGATCGTCACAGTTGCGTAGTCGTGAAGCTTTTGTCGGACATGAAGTACAGTATCTCCATGACCGTGTCCCCGGTATTCGTATAGTTGTGGGGGACATTTGGTGGAGCATACATCGCTAAACCCTCTTCAAGATCAAAATTTTTGTCATCCATAACCCCCTTTCCTTTGCCACGTAAGAGATAGAAAAACTCTTCTGAATCATGCTTATGTAATCCACAACTTACACCGGGCTCAAAGGTGGCAACTGCCATAACCCCGTTATCGGTCGGGGTGTCTTTGTCGAAAAACCATATCTCATGGAATCCTTTATGTAACTCATTGGTCTTTCCATCAGTTCTTGTCATTATTTTGACGGGCATACCGTGTCTCCTCTCGTATTGGCATTTTTTAAAGCCGCGAAACACTCATTAATCGTATTTTGACCCAGGGAGGAACGCTCGACGCAATTCTCGCTGGTCCCGAGGTTCGGGTCAACGACTCGCAGCCGTCTGAGTGGGTGTTCGAGTGGCACGGATCGTTCCCTGAGCTCGCGGAGGCCGTCGAGGGCCACCGCGAGCGATCGACTGCCAGTTATCTCCACGAACGTTCTTGCTCAGAGGTACCCGAGCAGATCGGCTTCGACCAGGCCAGACGTCCGGAACGTGCGCTCGACCGGCTACTGGGACTCCCGGCCAAGAACATGCGTTCGACACTCCCTCGGTTTTTCACAGAGCTCGTTTGTTCGGCTTGCCCTCTGCTTCAAGCAGGTTGCGCCTTACCACGCGTTACCTCACGAACCAGCGCATCGAGTAACGTCCCTCCCGCCGGTGGGCTGCGAGCGTGTAGGGATCATAGAGGAGCTGCGCCACGCGGCCATCCGTCCTGGTGATGAGCCAGCCAAAGTCCCAGGTGCGGCTTCCGTACTTCATGGGAATCGCGGGCCGGACGCGTGCCAGTGGATGGGTGCCCGCGACGAACAGCTTCTCCTTCGTGTAGTAATAGCCAGAACCCGTTCGGACGAAGACCTCGTGCGCAGGCGCTCGCGTCGGATCGTCGTCGAGGTCGGCACAGAGACCCTCGATCCCCACCTTCACTTCGAGCCCATCGGTGAAAGCCTCACTCAGCATATCGATGGAGCCGGAATGGACCTTGCCGTGAGCGTCGTGGAAGAGCACCTCCTGCCAATCGTCGCGCACGAGGTAGCGGAAGACGTCGAAGTCGTAGATGAAGTTGCTGCTTGGTGCGTTCGTTCCCTTATCCCAGCAGTCCTGCTCGTGGTACTTGGGCATTTTGGGATGACGGTCCACCGGTGAAGATCCGGGCTGGTTAGAGATCGGTTCCCCGTCCAGAAAGGGTCGAGCGATCGCTTGCTGGCCATTTTGGTTGTACATGAAAAAGGACATCGACGGCCGCGGGCCGAAGCGGTCAGGCAACTCGACCGGTTGCCGCAACGTTATGATTCCTGCGGTCCAGCGCCTCTCAACGAGATACGTGCAGGAGAATTCGGAGACCTCGCGAATCAGTTCCGCAGAGTCGGATGAGGGATCGACGTGCTCGTTGTGGCGAAACTCAGTGTAGATCCTCAGGTCCGCGCCGCCCCGGATCGCCTTCGCGAGAGCGGCTTCAGTGCCAGCACGGACCGTACGGTCGGCTTCTAGCACGAGGGCTTCTTGCCAGGAGGACTTCATCGAGGAAACTCTACAGCATCCTCAGCTGAATCTGTCAATTGATTTTGATCCCTGATGCAGTGATACCTGGCTGTGGCATCGGCGACAAGCCACGGCGTGAGAATCGCGCCCATGCCCGTAGGGCCACAAAACCCGAACGCGTTGTACCGGCCCACTTCCGGATGTCCGACATGTCGTGTTCTACGTCTGGATCGACCCCATCAAGCAGGGAATACTGTTGGCTTGGCCCCATGGAATCTGGTTCGTGGAGACGCCGATGGACTGAAAGAAGCTGCTAGCGTTACCTCCATCATTGCCCTCGGCGCTCCGAGCCGAAAGCTCCGAATCGCAGGGGGGCGCTGGTGGCGGGAACTTGCGCGGTTTGCTATCGCTTGCCGTGCCAGACAGCTCGGTAGGAAACGCTGCTCACGGACAACTGGCGCTGTTGTCCGGACAGCCCGGGATGGACACACACCCCGTCCTCGCCGATCCGGGTACGGCCAGGTGGTGCGGCTCGAGCGAGCGAAAGAGGTAATCGAGCATGGAGACAGCATCCGACACATCGACAGCTCCATCCGGCTGCCAGTCGAGCAGCGCCATGTTAGCGGGATCCGTTGGAAAGCCATCTCCACAAGGAAAATCCGGAGGATCCCCTCTGAAAATTGTCTCCAGCAGGCACAGCGCATCGGCGAGGTCGAGTGTGCCGTCCTGGTTGCAGTCGCCGGGGAACTGGCTATGGCATGAGATCACAGTGAGTCCGGTCACCGAGGGGAAGCCGGTGGACCCCACCAAGGTACTGGCGCCCGTGGCGGCGTCGATCCGATAGAGGTTCCCACCGTCCGGGCCAGTGCTTCCGGCGTAGAGGTTTCCGTCGGGACCGAACTCGAGACTACCTGCCTGGAGGCTCGTCTCCCCGACGACCGTCGCTATCCCGGTGGCAAGGTTGATCGTATAGAGGTCGGCCGGTCCCGGGCCGCCGGCGATCCCGTACATCACGCCGGGCGCGTGGTCGTAGGCGAGGCCGGCAATCGGCCCCACCCCCGTCAGGCCAATCGGAGCAGCCACTCCGGTGAACGGGTCGAGGGTCTGCAGTGTCGAGGCCCCCTCCCCACCGCCAGCCGTTATGGACGTCCCGTACAGTACCCCATCGACGTACTCGAGCCCGTTGAACGACGCCCCGTCCCTGACAGTTGGGCCCAGCCCCGCTCCACTGGTAAGGTCGAACCCAGTGATTCCAAAACCCCCGCTTGGGTTCTGCACGAAGCACTCGGGGACCGCAGTATCGTCACATTCGATCTCGGTAGAAGCGGTCGGTAATGTGCCGATGAGAATGCCTCCCCCAGTTCCTAGCTCGATTGCGAAGAGGCGGCCGCGCTTGTCGCTTCCGAAGAGGTCACAGACATCGGGCTCAAAGAACGCGTGCGTGACATCCGCTCCCGTCAACCCCAAGCCGTCACTGTCCGTGACGCTGAGCGTAACGGTCTCCTGAGCAAGGTCAGAGATCTCGAGAGCCACGGCTCCCCCCGCGGACTCGAGGACCACCCCGTTGGTGCCGCCGCCGGAGACGATCGTTCCGACGGTGGCTGCAGCGGAGAAGGTGGCCGCTCCTGTCGTAGTGAGCGTGAAACTCAGGGGCTCGGGGATCAAACTGCCGTCTGTTTCCCGCAGTTCCAGGGTCAACCCCGCCGGCGCGGTCGGCAGGCTGACAGACGGGGCGTCGATGTGGACATGGACGATGGACCTCCCGAACGGGTCCACGTCGTCCGTCATGCCGTCGCCGTCAGTGTCTGAGTTCAGCGGATCCGTTCCCGCAGCGACCTCGGCGCCGTCGAGGACGCTGTCCCCGTCAGTGTCCGGGTTCAGCGGATCCGCTCCCGCAACGACCTCGGCGCCGTCGAGGAGGCCGTCGTCGTCAGTGTCTGGATCCAGCAGATCCGTTCCCGCAGCGACCTCGGCGCCGTCGAGGGCGCCGTCCGCGTCAGTGTCCGGGTTCAGCGGATCCGTTCCCGTATCGTTCTCGTCCACAAAAACCCCGGTGTCGGTCTCGACGTTGTCGGGGAGACCATCTCTGTCGGTGTCGTCGCGGGTGGGATCCGTCCCCCCAGCGATCTCGTCTGCATCGGAGATGCCGTCCCCGTCGGTGTCCGGGTTCTGCATGTTCGTTCCTGCCTCGAACTCCTCCAGGTTGGTAAGCCCATCCCCATCGAGGTCCCCCGCGGCGTCTGTCGGGTCGAGCGGATCGAGGCCGTTGGCCGCCTCCACGGGGTCCGGGATGCCATCGCTGTCACTGTCCTCCTGGAAATTGACGATGAGATCCCGGAGCGTAGGAGATACATGATCGAGCGCTCGGCCTTGGAGCTCTGCGAGGCCGGTAGCATTGGCCACCGCGGTGGCCTGATCAGCATGCTGCGCCGCAAAGTGCAGGATGGCCACGGTTTCTCCGGCGGGAACGTCGACCGCGAAACTCCACGCGAAATTGTCCCCTGAAATCGACGCCGTTGTTGGGTTCAGGAAGATAGGGGAGCTCGCGATGACGAAGGCCATCGTCGGGTCTCCTGCCGCGTCGACGTCGTCGGTGACAACCCAGCTGTCCTCCGTCGTGAAGACCGTGTCGCTACTGGAGGTGGCGATTACCTGGGTCGCGCTATCCGAACCCAGGTTACCCGAGATCCTCACCGTGGTCGCGACGAGAGCTGCCGAAGTATTCCTGAGAATTTCAATGTAGCGGGCGAAGCCCTCGTCGCTGCTCGGTACGAAGATATTCCTCGTCACCTCGAGTCCGTTGACATTCGCCTCGATGATGATCGTCTGGCCACCGTCGTCAGTGAGGGCATCCGCGAAGGCGGGGAAGGACTCGCCTCCCACTTGGAGAAACAGTCCTCCGTCAAAGGCGTCGTTGGTGCCGTCGCCGATGAATCCCCCAGCAAAAATGTCCCAGAGGAAACCAATGCCGTCTATGAGGACAGTGGGAAGGGTGATCGGCATGAGGTCATCGGTGGGATCGTGCGGATCGGTGCCGTTGACCACCTCTTCGCCGTCGGGTTCCCCGCCGCCGTCGGTATCGGGGTTCAGGGGATCGGTGCCGGTATCGTTCTCGTCGACGAAGAAGCCGGTGTTCGTCTCCACCGAATCCGACAGTCCATCTCGATCGGTGTCTGCGCTCAGCGGATCGGTCCCCTGGGCGATCTCGTCCGCGTTGGAAACGCCGTCGCCGTCGCCATCGCCGCCCGGATCGAGGAACGACAGCTCGACATCCGCTCCCGTCAACCCCAAGCCGTCACTGTCCGTGACGCCGAGCGTTACGGTCTCCTGAGCAAGATCAGAGATCTCGAGAACCACGGCTCCCCCCGCGGACTCGAGGACCACCGCGTTGGTGCCGCCGCCGGAGAGGATCGTTCCGACGGTGGCTGCAGCGGAGAAGGTGGCGGCTCCTGTCGTAGTGAGCGTGAAACTCAGGGGCTCGGGGATCAAGCTGCCGTCTGTTTCCCGCAGTTCCAGGGTCAACTCCGCCGGCGCGGTCGGCAGGCCGGCAAACGGGGCGGCGATGTGGACATGGATGATGGACCTCCCAAACGGGTCCACGTCGTCCGTCATGCCGTCGCCGTCAGTGTCTGAGTTCAGCGGATCCGTTCCCGCAGCGACCTCGGCGCCGTCGAGGACGCCGTCGCCGTCAGTGTCCGGGTTCAGCGGGTCCGTTCCCGCAGCGACCTCGGCGCCGTCGAGGAGACCGTCGCCGTCAGTGTCCGGGTCCAGCAGATCCGTTCCCGCAGCGACCTCGGCACCGTCGAGGAGGCCGTCGTCGTCAGTGTCCGGGTTCAGCGGATCCGTTCCCGTATCGTTCTCGTCCACGAAAACCCCGGTGTCGGTCTCGACGTTGTCGGGGAGACCGTCGCTGTCGGTGTCGTCGCTGGTGGGATCCGTCCCCCCAGCGATCTCGTCTGCATCGGAGATTCCGTCCCCGTCGGTGTCCGAGTTCTGCATGTCCGTTCCCGCCCGGAACTCCTCCAGGTTGGTAAGCCCGTCCGCATCGAGGTCCCCGGCGGCGTCTGTCGGGTCGAGCGGGTCCAGTCCATTGTCGGTCTCGACGCTGTCGGGAATTTCATCTCCGTCTGTGTCGATGGGAGTGCAGAAGTCCTTGGTGAGTCCGGTCACCGAGGAGAAGCCGGTGGGCCCCACAAGGGTACTGGCGCCCGTGGTGACGTTGATCCGATAGAAGTTCCCGCCGTCCGGGCCGGTGCCTCCGGCGTAGAGGATCCCGTCGGGACCGAAGTCGAGACTACCTGCCTGGATGCCCGTCGAGCCGACGACCGTCGCCACCCCGGTGGCAAGGTCGATCGTGTAGAGGTTGGCCGGTCCCGGGCCGCCGGCGATCCCGTACATCGCCCCGGACACGGACACGGTGTCAAAGGCGAGGCCGGAAATGGGCCCCACCCCCGTCAGTCCAATCGCAGTAGCCACTCCGGTGAACGGATCGAGAGTCTGCAGTGTCGAGGGACCTTGGCCAGCCGTGATGGACGTCCCGTACAGTACCCCATCGACGTACTCGAGCCCGTTGAACGCCGCCCCGTCCTCGACAGTTGGGCCCAGCCCCGATCCATTCGTGATGTCGAACTGAGTGATTGCTAAACCACCGTTTGGATTCTGTACGAAGCAGTCCGGGTCTCCACCCTCGTCACATTCGATCTCGGTGGAACCCGTCGGTAAAGTGCCGATGAGGGTGCCCGCCCCAGTTAATAGGTCTATCACGAAGAGGTTGCCAATGTTGTCGCTTCCGAAGAAGTTGCAGGCCTGCGCCTGGCCCCCGTGAGCCCGGCGCCCAGTCGAAAGCAAACCGGTCCCTACCGCCACGAGGCAAAACACGAACAACGCCCTTGTGGTGTCTTGAACCCGCCGGGGACAACCAGACTCGTTGCTACGTCGCAGGTTCATTGCAACCTCCGCTGCGTGTACGAAACCTCCGGACCTGTACAAGACCCGTCGGTCTCCAGCAACCCCCTTGGTAAAAGTGCGGTGGTAAGAAACCCAACCCCGATAGGTCCAGGATACGCGATGGCGGCGAGGAGAACCACCGCTTTCAGGATAAGGCCCCGCATGGTCAGGGCGTGGGTACAATCTTACAAACTGGGTCTTGGCCACCGACGTCCACGGACTTAAAATGAATGCCTTCGGGCAATACTGGGCCTGCGCGCTTAGATTGTCCCCTGGAAGGAGATGCGTATTATGAAAAGGCTGCTCATCGCGTCTTGGGTACTGGTTCTGAGCTTGGGCGTGGGGCATCTGGGCGTTGCCGGACCGGCGCCGTGCGCTACAGAGAACGGCGACACCAACGGCGATGGCTTCAGAGACCTCTCCGATGCCGTCTACAGTTTGGCCTCCTCATTCCAGGGTGGCCCCGAGCCCGTGGCGTTCTGCGTCACGCCAGGTGCGAAGACACCAGAATGCGCCGACAACAATGGCGACGTCAACGGCGATAACGGTATCGACCTCTCCGATGCCGTCTACAGTTTGGCCTTCTCATTCCAGGGCGGGCCCGGACCGGTGCCGATCTGCCAGAGGCCCGAGATCTGCACCGGGGGCGTTGACGACGACGGGGACGGCCTCACCGACTGCGAAGATCCCGAGTGCTTCGACGACGCGATTAATTGCCCGGTCCTGTCGCTTTGCGACGGGATGGTGGCGCCCGACCTGACGAACGAGGGCTTCACGTACGCCGGAATGAACGTCCAGGGGTGTCACGAATACGATTTTGACCTACCCGCCGCTCATGGAGGGGGTGGAGGCCCTGGTGGCGGGCCAGTCCCTAACGATACCCTGCGGCTTGTACTGCTGCCGACGGGTACGTTCGTGATGGGCAGTCCGGCCGACGAGAACGGCCGTCCTGCTATTAACAGCTGCACGGGTCATGACTCTGAGCTCCAACACACAGTCCATTTGAGTTCCTTCCTGATCGGCAAGTACGAAGTGACACAGGGACAGTACGAGCACGTGCTGGGCAGTAACCCGTCCGAGTTCAAGGGGGCAAAGTGCTTCAACCCGGGTGGCAACTGCGAGCAGCGCCCGGTTGAGAGAGTGGGGCGGAGCGTCCTCTTCCAAAGTAGCCACGGCTTTCACGCTTTCCTCCCGCTAACGGGTCTCAGCATTCCTACGGAAGCTCAGTGGGAGTACGCCTGCCGCGCGGGCACGACGTTGGCCTATTCGGGGCTGACCGAGACGCCCGCGACGGATTCCGAGCTGGATGCATATCTGCAGACCATTGCCTGGACGGACGCGAACAGCGACGTAGGTAACCGGAGAGAAACGCACGACGTGGGCGGGAAGGTGCCGAACGCGTTCGGCCTTTACGACATGCACGGGAATGTCTTCGAGCGGGTTTTTGATAGCTATGATCATGGGAGTCTCTACTGGACGTCGGACGGCAGTACCGATCCCCTCCATTTCCCTCCGGCGAGCTTACAGCCAGCCGGAGCCCCAAGTTGCCGCTCCGACGAGACGCCCTGCTTGAATGGGGTGACTTGCGCCACGTGCAACAGCGATTTCTGCGGCCTGTACCGGGGCGGCAGCTATCTACAAAACGAGTCGAACGGCGGCAGCGACCGCGGGAGCATGCGCTGCGCTGCCCGCTCGCCAAACAACCCGGACGACCGCACCCCGAAGATCGGCTTCCGCGCCTCATTCTCATTGCCGGCGCCGTGATAGAGCGTTCTGTGCTTCAGCGGGAATTGGACAGCTGCCGTGCTCCGCGTCACGACAGTCGGGACTTTCCTGCACGGAACTCTGTTATTTTACTCCGTTGCCGCGACTTGCAGAGTCGAAATCGCACGGGAGCAACCAGACAAATGGTGAAGGACTTGCTCCGACAACGACGACCCGGATCATCGGGTCATGAGCACCACCACTCGCACTCGTCGTCGCTACGATCACCGACTTCGGCTCCTGGCTCACCAGACCAGAGACGTTCAACTGGCAATACAGAACGGCGTCCCCCGATCCACCGCGCGCGACTGGTCACGACTCTCCACTCCTGACGTCGTCAGCCTCGATGTGCTGTCGATGTCGCAAGAGGCGTTGCAGCAAGAGGTCTTCGCGCTCCGACGACTCTCTTTCCGTGAGATCTTCATCTCGCCGCTGATTCCTTTATCATCGAAGACAAGCGTCTACCTGTTCGGCCGGATCGAGGCCCATCGGGCCAGCGCGGCGTCATTTTCTACAATTGATGGCGGAAGCACCCGCTGGAATCCGCAGAGATTCTACCGCGTGAGGGGCGGGAAGGTACCGGGCTACCCACGCCTTGACCAGGTGTCTCCCTCCCCCGAAATCCGTGGTTCTGCTCCCCCCCGTCGCGTACCCTGGACCTATCGGGGTTGAGTTTCGAGCATCACATACAGTCTTAAGAAGGAGGTTTCCCATGAGGAAACTGCTGATTGCTGCCCTGTTGCTTAATGCTGTGCTTCTGTTTGTGATCTGGCAGGAGCTTTCTGTTGTTGCTAAGGTTAGCGGGGGCGCTGGAGGCAGCCCTTGTGATACAGATTTCACCAGCTACAGCCTCGATGCGAATGGAGATGGGTTAATTGGGGTCTCGGATTTCACTTTCGGTCTCAACTGGTTCTTCAATGGAACCGAAGCGCCGAGGGTCTGCCTCGCCACCACCGACCTGGAAACGCGTGTGGCGGCGCTCGAGGGAGGTGCGCAGCCGATTGATGGCTTCACCTTCGTCGAGACGAACGCCGGGGGCCACCCCGAGTACACCCACGACTCGAGCGGTATTCGCTTCGTGCGCCTTCCCGGCGGTTCGTTCAACATGGGAAGCCCGGCGAGCGAGGCGGGACACTCTGCCGACGAGGGCCCGGTGCACACCGCGAGCCTGAGCGCGTTTCTCATCGCCAGGTACGAGGTGACGGAGGAGGAGTGGGACCGCGTGATGGGTGGGGCGAGCACGTCCAAGCTGCCCCAGGTGAATGTCTCCTGGGATGACCTCCACGCCCCAGACGGCTTTCTCGAGCGCACCGGGCTCTCGCTTCCGAGCGAGGCACAGTGGGAG
>Ga0315336_1003127_pt1 | contig 23001 bp, 15 predicted proteins | sample ASW5metaG_FD_204512 | JGI IMG/M metagenome (GOLD analysis project Ga0315336, IMG submission 204512) | Ammonia-oxidizing marine archaeal communities from Monterey Bay, California, United States - ASW #5 | ecosystem: Environmental > Aquatic > Marine > Intertidal zone | place: USA: California... | reverse complement strand
ATCCACACGTCCGGCTCTCGCCGTGCTAGCGACTCGAAGCACGCGAGCGCCTGCTCACGCCTTCCCATGCGACGGTAAATCTCACCAATCTGCCGCACGCCATCGGCGTCCAAAGGACGAATGTCGATCGCCTGAGTAAACTGCGACAGGGCGAGCTGACCGTACTCCCCTGAACGTCGCTTTAACGCGAGGAGGTACCGTTTCCATTGGTGCGAGCTGACCCCTGGCGGAGGTGCCGTCTCCTCATCGCTCTGAAGCTGGAATGCGGCTTTGTCACTGAGCAGTTTCAACTCTTTGGCAAGCTGATAGTGAGGCTGAAATTCATCGGGGCGACGGCGAATGATCTCGCGGTAGGCGTCAATGGTCGGCCCGGAGAAGCCGGCCAGGCGATGAGCTCGCGCCAGGGCAAGCCAGGCGTCTACGAAGTCCGGTGTGGAGCTCAGGCTTGCCTGCAGGGCGTGCGTCGCCCTTGACGAATCTCGCTGGCGCAGGTAGCCGCGCCCTAGCAGGTAGTTGGCAATCGGTTCCTCCGGGGCCACAGCGATCACCTTCTCCAGCTCTCGGCGGGCGGGCGCGAATCGCCGCCGCTGGAGGTGGAGAAAACCCAACGCCACACGGGCAGGGAGATGGTCCGGCCGGGCTTCGATGACCGACTCGAAGGTTTCGATGGCCGCGTCGTAACGCAACTGGCCCAGCTTCGCGAGGCCCCTGTAGAAACGCAAGCCCGCACTCTCCGGATCGACTTTACTCGCCGCGGCAAGGGTCTCCGCCGCGTCCGCAAAGCGTCCCTTCGCCATCTCCAGATAGGACTGCAACCACAAACGCGTTGTGTCGCCCTTTGGCTCTCGAGCGGGTGGTAGCAGGCCACGGGTGATGGAGCGGATCTTGTCGCGTTCTTCCTTCGGTGGTGGATCCCTGGGCAACACGGTCTTGAACGGAAGCCCGGGGATTACCCACGTCGACTCCAGGCTCGCCGCGTATTCGAGGACGTCACGCCCCGCGTCCTGCTGGCGACGCTTTACATACGCCAACGCCAGGGAAACGTAGTGGCCAATGTAACCCGGTTTTTCCAGCACGCTCGCCTGGTGGGCAGCGATCTCTTGGTCACTGGAGAGCTCGTAGTGGATTCCCTCTGAGAACAGCTGGCGGAGCTCCTTCCGGGTCCGGAGGCGCCATTCGACACGAACCTCGGCGGCGTTCTCCCCCTCTTGCGAGTCCGCAGAGGTCACGGGGTGTGCCTCGTCCGGATAGCTGAAACCTCCAGGATCTGCGGGCAACTCGGATGGGTTCTGGGGACGGAGCCCCGGATACTTGAAACCGTACTTCATGATCACCGCAGCCGGCAGTGTTCGCAAGTTGTGGATGTTCCTGGGCTGGAGGAAATCCGGGTCGCCGAAGAGGATGGTCATCAGATGATCGGCGTCCTCGTGGCAAGGACGACAGCTGAGACGGCGATGGCTCGCGTCGTTGAGGACGCGCGACTCGAGGTTTCGGTTGCGTTTGAAGCTGTTGTGGCAATCGTTGCAAGTGGCCTGGGCGTGATCGAGGTCGATACGGTCAGCTCCCGTATGACACTGAAGACACACCTCCTCCGAGCTCTGCAACTGCGTGAAGTCGGTCGTCGTGAAGTCTTCGTCGTTACCCTTGTACGCATGAAACTTCGGTGGCAGAGGAGGCCTGAGCGCGACCTGCTGGCGCGAGTAATGCGCATTGGAGAGGTCGTGGGGATCGTGACACCCGATGCACGTAAGGCTCTCCCTCTCCTCGGTGAAGATCCGAATCTCGGTGCCGTCTGTGGACTCGAGGAAGTGCCCTCGGAAAGGGGAATGGCAACGCGAGCAAAAGGCGTTGTGCGAATGAAACTGGAGCCCGGTGACGTGCGGATCCTGATTCCAGAACTGGACGAGATCGTGCGTGTCATGAAAGTCATCCTTGGGCAGCACCCTGCCGGCTGCGGTGTGGCAGTCGCCGCAAGCTCGGGAAGAGGAATCGACCACGATGTCTTCCTGGTCATAGGTCTCGGTGTGGCGCTTGCCGGGGCCGTGGCAGGATTCACAACCTATGTTCCGTTCGATCCAGCGCCCAGGTAGGGCGGCGTCATCCTCATGCTTTCGACCCACCCCGAAGCCCGTGAAGTGGCAGGAACCGCAGTCGCTCATTTTCTTTGCGGGAAACGCGTTCCACTTGCCGATCCGGTGGTGATAGCTCGTGTCCTCTACCTGGCCTGTCTTGTCGACGTAAGTGATCCGCTGGCGTCCGCCAATGACATAGGAGACGTCTCCCCACTTCTGGACGCCGGGCGTCTTCCCGCCCAACCGTGCATGGGGCAACGGGTAGCCTGCCTGTGCGGCTTCCTGCGCTGGCAGGACGGAATAACTGTGGCGAGTCGTGCTCCAGGTCTCGTAGATTTGGGTGTGGCAGTCCCTGCAGGCCTCGGAGCCTACGTACTGTTCACCCGGATCGACGTCGCCACTTTGGCCGTGCAGTAAAACTGAGCTGAGCGTAACCAGGAGCCACAAGCCGATACTACCTCCCTGAGGGAAACGTCAAGTGACCCCAACCATACTGGCCCTTAACCCACCGATCAAGTACCACCGTGATTGTTTGAAAGGGAGATGCTTGTCATGAAGCGCGTTTCACTGCTTTTCGTCTACGTCACCCTGCAAGCGTGTGCAATCCTTGCCTCCGGCTGCGTGCGGTCCGGACCCGCCCCCACGAGCGACGAGTCGGATTCTCCCACCAAACCCGCTGCCCAGGCGGGGTCGACGACTGCGGTCGGGGAAACGGCGGTGCCGGGAGGTTTCAAGAATCTGCAGATCCTTCCTGAGGACATCAGCCGGGAAGAGCTCATGAGCCGCATGAAGCTCATTGCAAAGTCTCTGGGAGCCAAATGCAATTTCTGTCACCGAACGGACACGAGGGACTACGCCTCGGACGAGCTGGAGAAGAAGGTCATTGCACGCCAGATGATGCGTATGGTCGAGCGCTTGAACCACGAGGAGTTCACCTGGAAGGGCGCGCCCCAGGCGACTTGCTTCCTGTGCCATCGGGGAGAACACAAGCCGCAGTTGCAGCCAGAGTGAACAGGGGTGTTGCCTGCCAGCACATCAACAGTTGACAGCCGTGGCAAGCCTACTCACGCGATGATTTCATCCACCACCCGACCGTAAACGTCCGTCAAGCGGAAGTCGCGACCAGCGTGCTGGTACGTGAGCCTCTCGTGGTCGAGTCCGAGGAGATGGAGAATCGTCGCGTGGAGGTCGTGGATGTGGACCTTGCCTTCCACGCCGCGATAGCCGTAGTCATCCGTCTTACCGTGGACGATCCCACCCTTGACGCCACCGCCGGTCACCCAGGCCGTGAACGCTTGAGGGTGGTGGCCGCGACCGACCTCCGAGTCGACGCTGCTGAGGTTCTGGCTGTAAGGCGTCCGACCGAACTCGCCCGTCCAGACCACCAGCGTGTCGTCGAGAAGACCACGGTTCTTGAGGTCGGCGAGGAGCCCGGCGATCGGGCCGTCCGCCTTCGCGCAGAGCTCGCGCAGCCCGCTGCGAATCTTGTTGTGGTGGTCCCAGCCGCCCAGCGACACCTGGATGAAGCGGACGCCAGCCTCCGCGAATCGCCGCGCCAGCAGGCACTGTCTACCGAACTCGTCGGTCGGCTTCTCGCCGATGCCGTAAAGCTTCAGCGTCGCCGCAGACTCGTCGGAGATGTCGACCAGCTTCGGCGTCTCGGTCTGCATGCGAAAAGCGAGCTCGAACGACTCGATCATGCCTTGGATCTGCTCGTCAGAGCCGAGGCGCGCGAGCTTGCGACGGTTCATCGCCTGGATAAGCTCAACGCGCCGGCGCTGGAGGGACCCTGCCACTTCCGGATCGGAGAGATGGCGGATGGGCAGCTCGGACGGATTGCTCCCGACGCTTCGCAGAGGTGTCCCTTGGTAGATGGCCGGCAGAAAGGAACTGCTGTAATTCCGCCCGTCCTCCTTTGGCAGAATCGTGATGTAAGCGGGCAGGTTCTCGTTCTCAGTGCCCAGTCCGTAAGCCACCCACGCTCCCATGGAGGGACGCAGCTCGCTGATGAACCCCGTGTGCACCAGGGCCGTCGCAAGGGCGTGGTTCGGGCTATCCGACTGCACGGCCTGCAGCACACACAGCTCGTCGGCGTGCCGCCCCAGGTGCGGTAGCAGATCGCTCACCGGGAGACCGCACCCGCCCTGACGGTGGAACGTGGAGACCGGAGCCAGGAGTCGCGTGGCGTCGAAGCCGACACCCACCTGGGCAGCGGGCAGCTTGAACGGCAGCTTCTTGCCCCCATCACGAGCCAGAAGCGGCTTGTAGTCGAAGAGGTCTACGTGGGACGGCCCTCCCGCCATGAACAGAAAGATGACGCGCCTGGCGGGGGCCCGGTAGTGAGGAGGTCTCACGGAGAGCGCCCTCGAACCGGCGGCGGTCTGCTCCGCGCAAAGGACCCCGAGGGCAAGTGCGCCGAAGCCGCACGCGGACGACGCGAGGAACCCGCGCCTGTCCAGGAACCCGCGCCGACCCCAGAGTGCACCTTCGTGAAGCTCTGGCAGGCCTCGTTGACCGACGTCAGAGGCTGCGTTGTGTCCTTCGTTCATCCGACTCAGCTATATAGTCATTCGCGAAACAGGAAGTCGCCGGAGGCGAGCACCGCGTGACAGTACTCGGTCCACGCCGCCAGGTGGGGGTCCTTTGGCGGCGAGGGCAGCGCGGCCCAGGCCTGTTCGGCCTCCTCGAGAAAGTTGAGCGCCTGGGCGAGGTCCGCAGCGGTCGCCGGACGACTGAAGGCGAGGAGGGCGAGCCTCTCGATTCGAGCCGTGTCGTCCAAGCCCTCCTGCGACAAAAGTCGCTCGGCCGCCAAGCGCGAATGTTCTTTCAGGAGCGGAGAGTTCATCAAAAAGAGTGCCTGGGTCGGCACGTTCGTCCGGGAGCGAGCCCCGGTGATGTCGTCGGGGTGCGGGAAATCGAACACGTCGAGGATCTCCAGGTCCCCACCCGGACGCTCCCGACGGAGTGGGAGGTAGACTACGCGGCGGTTGAAGAACGGCTCAGGCACTGTCCTCGTCCCGTACTTCGGCGGGTTGACATCGCCGCCAATTCCGAGAACCAAACCAGGGATATCGAGTCCGAGCGTCGGACCGCCGATGGTGCGGTCGAGCTGACCACTGAAGAAAAAGATGGAGTCGCGGATCGCCTCGGCCTCCAGGCGTCGTCGTTCCATTCGCCAGCGCCAGCGGCCGCCAGGGTCAGCGGCGAAGGCGTGCTCGTTGTGGTCGCTTGCCATCTGGTAAACACGCGACAGGACCAGCTTGCGGATGAGTCGCTTTATCGACCAGCCCTCCTCGACGAAACCCACGGCGAGATGGTCGAGGAGCTCCGCATGACTCGGGCGCTCACCGTGCGCGCCGAAGTAGTCGACCGAGCGCACGAGTCCCCTGCCGAAGATGTGGTGCCAGACACGGTTCACCAGGACGCGAGCCGTGAGCGGATGGTCGCGTTCGCTGAGCCAGGCCGCGAGTTCCTTGCGTCCACTCGCCTCCGGCGAAATCACCGGCCTGCGGCCGGGAACAAGTGCCGTGAGAATGCTGCGTGGCACGACATCGCCGAGGCTTGTGAAGTTGCCCCCGACGTAGATGCGTGAATCAGTGGGCGACTCCACGTCCCGCAACGCCAAGGCCTCGGGAGGACGCGGGCGGTTGTAGTCGAGCAGGACCTTGCGTTTCTTCAGCTCGCTCAGCCGCTTGTCGATTTCTTGGGTCTCTTGGGCTAGACGCGTCCTTTCCTTTGCAGAGGAATCCTCTGCAGACGCCGTGGGCGCTTCGATGGCGGCCACTTCCGTAATGATGGCCTCCTTCTTCTCGTTGAGTTCCTTGCGCTCCGCTTCGACGGCGGCGATCGAAGCCTCACATTCCGCTGTGGCCAGGCGTCGCGCCTCGAGTTCAGCCGGAAATTCGGGGAGCGGGGTCTTGATGATGTTGCTCCAGACGCCCGGGCCCGTTTGACGGGTCGTAACCGTGCTGTGAAAGATGCCCGCGAGCGCGTAGTAGTCGGTGATGGGAACCGGGTCGGACTTGTGGTCGTGGCAACGGGCACAGCTGAGGGAAATCCCGAGAACGACGCGACCGACCTTGTCGATCTGGTGGTCGACGACGTCGGCGAGCATCTGTCCCTTGATGTAGTTCTCGAGCGACCAGGGCCCGATGGCAAGGAAACCGGTGGCGACGATCTGATCCCGGCGCTCGACGTCGGACTCCGCTGTCAGTAGATCCCCCGCGACCTGCTCGCGGACGAACTGATTGTAAGGCTTGTCGGTGTTGAAGGCGCCCAGGACGTAGTCGCGATATCTCCAGGCGTCGCGGATGATCACGTTACCACCTCCGCCCGCAAGGTCGGCATAGCACGCGAGATCGAGCCAGTGGCGCCCCCAGCGCTCACCGAAGCCAGGAGAGGCGAGAAGCCGGTCCGCCACTTTCTCAAAGGCGTCCGGCGAAGCGTCGTTCACGAACGTCTGGATCGCTTCCGGAGTCGGCGGCAAGCCCGTGAGATCATACGTCACGCGGCGCAGGAGCGTGTAGCGGTCAGCGTCCCGCGTGGGCGCGAGGCCTGCCTCTTCAAGCTTCCGCAGGATGAAGCGATCGACGTCGGTACGTGGCCAATCCGCATCGCTTACAGCGGGAACCGGATGACGCCGCGGCGTCTGAAACGCCCAAAAGCCCTGCGTATGCTCGACCGCTAGAGCCTGCGCCGCCCACCAAAAACAAACGACGAGCAGACACCCGCTGGATGCGCGTCCACAAGACTTTAGACGCGAAAAGGATGACAGAAACAAGACTCTCTCCAGAACAGCGCGAACGGCGGAATCTCGCCTTGAACAGCTCAAACCATTAGACAACCCCCGAGCCATCCACGCAACAAGGATCAGTCCGTTGCCGCCTGTCATCCCATTCGGTAATATAAGCTCGAAGTAAAGAACCCACCCTGGTGGATCTTCTCGAGACCGGAGGAGAGAGAATGACGAAAGCACTGCTCACAATTTTCACCGTCCTAACGGCCCTGACCCAGGCGCAGGCCGCGGTGCAGTCGAAAACGATTCCGTACGAGGACGGCGGTGTGACCCTCGAGGGCTACCTCGCCTGGGATGACGCCTTCGACGGCCAGCGACCCGCCGTGCTGGTTGTCCACGAGTGGTGGGGCTTGAACGACTATGCGCGGAAGCGAGCCGACATGCTCGCTCGACTGGGATATGTCGCGTTTGCCCTCGACATGTATGGCAAGGGAAAGGTGACCCAGCACCCGAAGCAGGCCGGTGAATGGGCGGGGGAGATCCGAAAAAATGTGCGCAACTGGCAGCGACGAGCCGAGCTGGGGTTGGGCATTCTGCGGCAACAGGAACGTGTGGATGGCAAGCGCATCGCGGCGATCGGATACTGTTTCGGGGGCGCTACCGTCCTGCAGCTTGCTTACAGCGGTGCGGGAGTCAAGGGTGTCGTGAGCTTTCACGGGTCCCTACCCGCGCCGGAAGCCGATCAGGGGAAGAACATCCAAGCCAAGATCCTCGTCTGTCACGGCGCGGATGACTCGTTCGTACCGAAGGCGAAGATCGAGAAGTTTCGTGAGGGTCTGGTCGCGGCGAAGGCTGACTGGCAGTTCATCTCCTACGGTGGCGCCCGCCACAGCTTCACGAACCCGGACGCCGACAAAGCAGGCATCGATGGGTTGAGATACAACGAGAGCGCCGATAAACGGTCCTGGTCTCACATGAGGGGTTTTCTTCAGGAGCTTTTCGGGACGGAATGAGGCGCCTGGTCCGCGTTTCGGCCGTCGCCCGGGTTAGGTCCTTATGAATCGAGTTGTTACAGATAGCCTGCAACCGTTGATCGCGGTAGCAACCACAAATTGAAGAATCGCAAATCTCCGCTCTCTCCTGTAGATTGGGGCGTTTCCGAAGTGAAGCTCGAACGATCTGGAGCGGTATGGCGACAGCCCTGGTAACAGGCGCGACTGGGTTCGTTGGCGGAGCCGTCGCGCGAGAACTCGTGGCGCGAGGCTGGCAGGTGCGAGCGCTTGTTCGCCCCGGCTCCGTTAGCTCCGCGGGAAGCTGCCGCACCCTGGAGGGTTGCGTCTCCCGGATCGACTGCGTTACCGGCGACCTGCGGGACCGGGAAAGCCTTCGGCGGGGCATCGACGGATGCGACACCGTTTTCCACGTCGCGGCCCGGTATACGCTCTGGAATCCCGACAAACGCGAGATCTACCGCGACAACGTGGACGGCACGCGCAACGTGCTCGAGGTTTCAGCGGAGCTGGGAGTAAAGAAAATCGTCTATACGAGCACGGTCGGTGTGCTCAAGGCGCCGAAGGATAACGAGATCGGCAACGAAGCGTCGCGCGCACGCTTGACCGAGGTCGCGGGTCACTACAAGCAATCCAAGTGGCTTGCTGATGAATGTGCCCGGGACCTCGCCACACAAGGGGTCCCGGTCGTCATCGTGAATCCTAGCACCCCAGTTGGGCCGTACGACGTCAAGCCGACACCCACTGGGCTCATGATCGTCGACTTCCTTTCTGGAAAGATGCCAGGCTACACCAATACTGGCCTCAATCTCGTCTCGGTGGAGGACGTGGCAGTGGGGCATATCCTCGCGGCGGAAAAAGGAGTTCCCGGAGAGAGCTACATCCTGGGTGCAGAGAACCTCTCTCTGAAGGAGATCTTCGCGATCCTGTCGAAATTGACCGGATTGCGGCCCCCGCGCATTCGGGTCCCACGGAGGCTGTTGATCCCGCTCTCGACCCTGTCGACCTGCTGGGCCTACTTCTCCCGCCGGCCCCCGCTAATTCCTTGGGAAGCCGCCGCGATGGCGCAAAAGCACATGTATTTCGACTGTTCCCGGGCTCGACGTGAGCTCGGTTTCGCCCCCAGTTCTGTAACCGATGCCCTCCAGAGAGCGGTTCTCTGGTTCCGGGACAACAACTACGTTCGTCCGGCTCGTGCTCATGCGATCACCAGGCCGGCGGCGGCCGAGAGGGGTAGGCCACCCGTTAACAGGAATCTATAGAGGCAAAACCATGAAAACGTTCGTCGTGCTGAGCATCGCCGCCTTGTGTGCTGCGATCGGTGATACTTTCCTGAGCAGCGGTATGCGAAATTCAGTGGTCTCGGCAGAATCACCGGGCAAGGTGCTGCACCACCTGCTGGTGGTGGTCAGGGACTACCGCGTCACCATCGGAGTCGTCTTCATGGGGTGTTTTTTTTACCTCTACCTGGCTTCTCTGTCCTGGGCGGACCTTTCCTTCGCGAAACCGATCACAGCTCTTTCCTTTGTTTTCGCCACCTCTTTTGCCGCTCTGTTCCTGCGGGAAGAGGTCTCCTGGTTCCGGTGGATGGGCGCGGTGTTGATCGTGCTCGGCGTCGCCTTCATCTCTTTCGACAAGAAACAGGTGACCGTAGGGCCGGGGGCCGCAAGCGACCAAGCACACCTGGACAGGGATCGGGCGGCGCTCGGTCAATAGGATCCAGGAGTCGGTCAGGAGTGCTCTTCTGTGGGGCGGTCTCCTGACCGCCCCACCGGTTGGGCAGGGTCATTCGGAGAGTGAGACCTTCGGTCGGGTGGGTGGACGGGTCGGGAGACCCGCCCACAGCAGAGAATGGCGGAGCCCAGGGACACCGAAGCTAATCCATTGCGTCGCGAGCCGAGGCTCGAGCCAGATCGAGACGCTCAACCGCGGGTAAGACCTCGTTCTCGGCCGCTTCCACGTCCTGAGGAAAGTCGATCTCGATCCACGGGATGCCCGTGGTGTCTTCCACGTGGAAGCGCCCTGCGAGGACCATGGCGCGTAATACTTCCTCGTAGGGTTCATCGACGACACCCGCTTGGATTCGCTTCCTGGTCTCTTCGATCAGGAAAGGAATTTCGGTCGGGTGTATCTTGAAAAAACCGATCGACTCGCCGACGAGGTCTGCTTCCCCTTCCCAGCATTTGACAAAATCGACGGGTCGCCCGCCACGGACGGGAACGAGAACCGGATCCGTATCGGCTTGGGAATAATCGCGGTCCACGAGCAGCACCGTCTCCTGGGAGGACGTCATCAAACGTTCCAGCAGCACGATCGGGTAAAGCACGTCGGCGTCCATGAGCAGGACGGAGGCCTGGGCCTGTGCACACCTTTCAATCTCCGGCAGGGAAACGTTGAAACTGACCAGGCTTCCCTGGGTGAAATCGGGGTTGAAGATCTCGCGGATATCGATCGACAAAGTTGGCTGGATTTTCTCCAGCACCCGAAGCACTTCCTGGCGACCAAACCCCGTGATAACAAATAGCTCCTGGACCCCGAGAGCCGCTAGCTTCATGGCATGCCATTCGAGAAGACTGCGACCACCAAACTCCAGAAGGACCTTCGGGCGCTTCGAGTAAGGGAGACCCAGCCGACCACCACGCCCCGCCGCATAAACGAACCCTTTCAACGCTCAGCCTCCAGTTCTTTCTGACCCTGCAGGTTTGTTCGGTGTGCATCCCCGACAACTCTGGCAACCAAAGCGACAACCCAAAAGAGGTGGACGCCTATGGCCGCGCACCAGAGGAAGAGATCTACCCGGTTAAAGAGACAAAGCAGCAGGAGAAAAACCGAGAAATCCCGGTTAGTGCTCGCGTCGATCAACTTTAGCAGAAGGGTGTTCTGTCCATCCGTGTGGCGTGGAACCGACACCACGGCGAAAGAAAGCACTACACCAACGGCCGCGCTGAGGCCAAGGAGTAGCACGGGAGCGTTACTCCCCGAGTCCTTCAGCCCAAAGGCGATGGCCACGAAAATGGCGATGTGCACTATCTGATCGCCGGCGATATCGAGCCATTTACCCAGGCGAGACTCTTTGAACGCTGCGCGAGCGATGTCACCGTCGACGCAATCAATAAGAGCCGAGAGCTGGAAGAGCACGGCCCCATAGAGGCTCAACCCCTGGGCGAAAAAACCCGCCGCGATGAACCCGACAAGCAGCGCAAGGAGGGTGACCTGGTTCGGGGTCACCGGTGTGCCAACGAGAACCCTGGCCAGGTAGCGCCCGAGTGGTCGGTTGAAGTACTTGTCGACGAGACCGTCACCCGCTGTGGGCAGGGAGGCCCACAGGTCCTGTCCGGCACGGCGGGCTTGTTCACGGTTACCAACAACCTGGGCGGGCCCTTGCGTATCGACTCGTGGACCCTGACGGAGCATGCCGTCCAAGGACTCTGCGACCCGCTCGGTGAATGCCATGGGCAGAAGCTCACCGTTCCGGCTGGCCAAGCGCCCTCTGTGGGTGATGACCGCCCTAACATCATCCTTCGTGAGCAGCACGTTCGAGGCGGCAACCACGGCGGGACCGGGAAGATCCTCGGCATCCGTAACTACCGTGGGCTCGATCCCGAGATCCCGCGACCGTTTCGTGGGTGGAATCGGTCGTCGAGAAACCACGGCAATTGGAGAACAGCCCGCGCGGGAGAAGGCGACCATCTGGCGGTCCAGCACCGTCACGCCCGCGACCACGTGGTCCTCGGTCTCGTCGTCGACAAAGATGACCGCCGGCGGGGTCTTCCCACACGATTCTTCGCTTCCAGGTTCCATGGTTCTGCCATTCACGCTTGAAGTTGTAGCAACGTTTCACCACAATCTCACTACTTTTGACCCCGAATACCATGATTACCGGCACTGATTGGGTTTCCAAACGCAAGTTCTCCGTGCGCTCTCTCGAGCTTGTGGGGCGGATCGTCACGCGGAGGCCGTGGTGGGTCGTTGGGGTTTACCTCCTGCTGGCTGGGGTATCGGGTGTCGTCAGCGTGCTCCATCTGAAGTTGAACACACGCCAGAACGACCTGATCTCGGCGGACCTCCCTTACAACCAGCGCTTTCTCGCCTTCCGCGAGGAATTCGGCAACCTCGAGTTTCTCTACGTCGTCATCGAGGCAGAAGGCAGAAGAGAGCTCGCCATGAAGGTGGCGGATGCCGTGGCCGCTGAGCTGGAGAAGGTTGGCGATGCGATCGAGGAGGTTCATCACCACGTTCGCCTGGAGAGCTTCGCGGACAAGATGCTCCTCCTCGAGCCAGAGGAGGACCTCAAGGAGTTTGTAGCCGCCCTCACCAGCAACGCGGCCGTGCTCGAGCTGTTCGGACACGCCAACGGCTTCGACAAGCTGCTGGGGTTCTTTGCGAAGTCCTTCTCCCCTTCTCTCGGCGAAGAGAACCCTGAGTTTGCGGCCTGGGGCTTCAACTTTCTCGACGCTACGCTGAGGTCACTCGAAGACGCTGCTCGAGGCGTGGCGCCGCTCGCACTCGAGGCGCGCATCGAGGAGATCGCTTTCGAGGCGGACCCCGACCCCCGGCGCACGGGTTATCTGTTTTCCCGAAACGGGGCCCTCGCCTTCGTGGAGATCTTACCGGTGAAGGGCTTCGAGAATCTCGAGACCCGTCCCCTCGAAAGAATCCGCCAAGCGCTCGCGCGGGTGAGAATGAAATTTCCGGACGTCAGGCTAGGCTTGACCGGACGTCCCGTCCTCGAGGTGGACGAGATGGAAACCACGAGTGAGGACATGAAGGTTGCCGCGGCACTGGCGCTCGCTTGCATCCTCCTACTTTATGTCATCGTTTTTCGTCGGGTGCGCCGTCCGCTGCTTGCATGCATCGCTCTCCTCGCGGCTATCGCCATCACCTTCGGCTTCGTCACGGTGACGCTCGGATACCTCACGCTGCTGTCGATCGTCTTCGCAGCGATGCTGATCGGGCTCGGAACCGATTTCGGCGTTCATCTTCTGGAACGGTATCAGGAAGAGCTGGAATCGACAGGCGCCATCTCGCGGTCGATGCGGAACACACAGGTCACTACGGGGCCCGGCATATGGACCGGCGGGGTGACGACGGCGGCGGCGTTCTTCGTCACAATGCTTGTCGAATTTAAAGGCCTTGCCGAGTTGGGTTTCGTGGCTGGCTCGGGACTCCTGATCTGCCTGGCCACCATGCTCACGCTTCTACCGGCATTGGTTGTGATCACGGACCGATCGATCCAGCGAAAGCGCGGACTGCACCCACCGCACCTCGTCGAGATTCCCAGCCTGGAGCGTGCGGCACGGCATCCCAGGACAGTCCTGATAATTTTCGCTAGCCTGACACTCGCGGGTTCTGTTTTCCTGGAAGGGGTTCCCTACGACTGGAACCTCCTCAATCTTCAAGCTCGTGGGCTCGAGTCGGTCGACTATGAGCTGAAAGTGATAGAGAACTCCGACCGCTCCACGTGGTATGCGGCGTTCACTGTTGCCGACCTGGAGGCCGTGGACAAGACGCTGGATGCGCTCGGGCCAGCACAGGCGGCGGGGATCGTGGGAGGCGTGGAAAGCATCCGCGACTTCGTTCGACCGGACCAGACGGCGACGATCACGCTCCTGGGTCAGGCGCGGGAAGTCCTGTCGAGGCCATCCTCGCCGACGCCGTCCCCTCACCTCGAGCGGGAAAACCTGGCGGTCTCTCTCGACCAGCTCCTTGACAAACTGGACGCGTTGCAAAGCCTCGCGGCTTCTCGCGGAAGAGAAGACGACCTGGAGGCCATCAGCGCTCTCGACGGCCTGATAAAGCGTGTGGAAAGCATCCAGGAGCAGCTCAGTGAGGATCCACCATCGATCGAAAGGCTTCGAGACTATCAGCCGCGGTGGTTCACGGAGCTGAACGAGCTGAGGGGGAAGCTTGTGACCATGCTCGCGCCAACGGAAATCACTCCAGAGTCGCTCCCGAAACAGATCTCTCGGAGACTGATGTCCGAGGACGGCCAGCGCTTTCTCGTATGGGCCTATCCCAGCAAGGACATCTGGGAAGAGCAGAACATGAAAGACTTCGTCGAAGCGACTCGGAGGGTGAGTCCCGAGGTCACCGGCACCCCCATACAAGTCTACGAGTCCACTCGCATCATGCGGGAAGGCTTCCTCAAAGCAGCGCTCTATTCCTTGATCGTCGTATTTCTTCTGGTTCTCCTGGACTTCCGGGATCTGAAATTCGCCTGCCTGGCACTTGTGCCGCTCCTCATCGGGCTCCTGTGGGCGCTGGAGCTCATGCCGCTCCTGGGAATTTCGTTCAACCTTGCCAACTTTTTCGCGCTCCCCATCGTGATCGGCTACGGCGTGGACGGAGGGATCCACATTATCCACCGCTATCGCGAGATCCACTCGACCGTAGACGTCGTCAAGACAACCGGTTCCGCCGTCACGCTGTCGTCGTTGACCTCCATCGTCGGCTTCGGAGCGCTGAGCTTCGCCCAGCACCAGGGAGTCGCGAGTCTGGGCAGAGTGACAGCTCTCGGCTGTGCAACCGTCCTCGTCGCCTCGGTGGTCCTCTTGCCCGCGTTGATCGCGATCTTCGGGTCGGACAGCACCCGGAAGCGACAAGCAACGGAACTGGCTCACGCCGAAGATGCCGGAAGCACAACGCCCCGGCACTCGCCGAAACCCACCGTGCAATAGCCCTCCCTTTCGCAATAGCCCCGGAGGATCACCTCGTCACCGTCCGCGAGGAAGCCGCGTTCCTCACCGTTAGGTAAAGGGATCGGCTGCGAGCCCCTGCCGGTCAGCTCGAGGAGACATCCCGCAGAACCGTCGCGCGAACCGGAAACCGTGCCGCTCGCCAGCAGATCTCCGGGGCCGAGGTTGCAGCCATTGCTAGTGTGGTGGGTTAGCATCTGGGCGACGGTCCAGTACATCTCGCGGAAGGAACCGCGACTCAAACGCACCGGCTCCATGCCCTGCCTGCGCATTCGTTCAGAGCACAGGAACACTTCGAGCGTCAGGTCGATAGCACCGTGCTCAGCATTCTTCCGCGTCGAAAGATAGGGAAGCGGCTGCGGATCGCCTGCCGGCCTCGTGGAGACGGCCGAACGGAAGGGCGCCAGAGCGGCCAGAGTCACTACCCAGGGGGAAACGGTCGTCGAAAAGCTCTTCGACAGGAACGGACCGAGAGGTTGGTATTCCCAGGCCTGGAGGTCGCGCGCCGACCCATCGTTCACCAGGCAGAGTCCGAAGATGTGACCCTCGGCTTCCCCGAGCGGAACGGGACGGCCCAGCTCGTTGCCGGCGCCGACCAGGGATCCTACCTCGAGCTCGTAGTCGAGGCTCCTTGAAGGACCGAAAGCGGGGGCCTCGGAGTCCGGCGGCTTGCGCTGCCCACAGGGCCGTCGCACCGCCGTGCCGTTCACCACAACCGAGGAAGCGCGGCCGTGGTACGCGATCGGGATGTGCTTGTAGTTGGGGAGGAGTGGGTTGTCAGGTCGGAACATTTTTCCCACGCGCGTGGCGTGGAAGACCGACGCGTAGAAGTCGGTGTAATCACCGATCGCGACGGGCAGAAGGAGTTCAATGGCGTCCCTGTGCAGGACGACCTCCGCTGGCGAGGCCGGCTTCGCCGCACCAAAGCGCAGGATCTCGCTCAAACGGCTTCTCAACGCCGTGGCGGCCCCATTTCCAAGGGTCATGAGAGGGTTCAGTACTGGGGCCGCACACGCTTCCTTGAGGTCGCAGGGAAGCCCATCGAGTAGCCCGCCGTGCGCACACGATTTAAGGTCGAGGATCTCATCGCCGATGGCAACGCCGACCCTCGAGGCCTCACCGCTTTCCTCCCGACGAAACACCCCGAAGGGCAAGTTCTGAATGGGGAAGGCGGCGCCGTTGTGGTTGGCCGAGTCGACCCAACTCCTCAGGCTCGGATCGTGGGTCTTGTCGATCGCAGGATTCACCGGCTGTTCAACTCCTCAACTCCTCGAGATCTTCCACAGGTTCCTCGAACGCACAGGAACCGAAGGAGCGAAAAAAATCCCGGCGGGCGGCGACGATCTCCGAGGTGTCGAGTGCTCGACCCCTCCACGTCATGCCGTCGAGCCGGAACCGGAAGGCAGCCGCGGAGGATTCCTCGAGCGCTTCGACGGCCTCGTCCGGAGCCACTTTACGGGAATGAATCAACGCCGCCGATACAGAAACATTCAGAAAACCGTGCATCAGACCTTCGAGGCCCCCGGATTCGTACTTTGCTCCTTCGTTCCAAGGCTCTTCGACTATCATCCAGAGGCGATTCCAGCGCCCTACAACCACTCCAACGTCGATTCCGACGAGGTGATCTACTACGCCGAGGGGGAGTTCATGTCGCGCAAGGGCATCGAACGGGGCTCCGTCACCGTGCACCCCAACGGCATCCCACACGGCCCTCACCCCGGTACCTACGAGGGGTCGATCGGGCAAAAGAAGACGGAGGAGCTCGCGGTCATGGTCGATACGTTCCGACCGCTCCAGCTGACTACCCACGCGCTCGCGCTCGAGGACAGGGACTACCCGTACAGCTGGCTGGGCTGATGCAAGGTCGACCTTCCTTTCCTTGTCCCATTCGGTCAGAATTCTACCCGCATGGCAAGGACCCCGATCTTTCCACACGACAAGTTGCCGGTCCACGAGGTCCCGCGCATCAAGACGCGCATCGTGGTGGGGGAAGGTAGCGGCGCCGAGTCAACAGCCGTCTGGGAGCAGTGGATTACCGCCGGCGGGTACATTCCTCTCCACTACCATGAAGAGGAAGAGGTTATCGTCCTTCTGGCCGGCCCTATCTCTTTGACGCTGGGGGAGGAAACCGTTTCCGTGCCTGCTCCGTCGACGATCGTCATTCCCGCGCGAGAAATTCACGGTCTGTGTCCGGGCGGGCCAGAAGAGGTGCACCTGCTAGGGTTTTTTCCTGTCGCCTCGCCGAAAATCTATGCTCCCGATGGGACTCTCCGACCGTTACCCTGGGAAGACCGCGCCGAGAGCGAGGCGCCACCGTGACAGTGTTTCCGACAAGGTTTCCTACATGTCCCGATTCTGTGCCGAACAACGGAGACAGCTCGGGGCGGACTGTGCGACTGAATGAAAGAGTTCATCCTTGGCGCTATTGTCGCGGTCAACCTGATGGCCTTCTTTCTGTTCGGAATCGACAAGTGGAAGGCCAGGACGGGCCGCAGGCGCGTTCCCGAAGCACGCCTCTTGCTCCTTGCCGGGGCGACCGGCGCGCTGGGCGCCTGGTGCGGGATGTCCGTATTCCGGCACAAGAGCAGAAAGGTGAGCTTTCGCTGGAAGCTCGTCCTCGCGACGTTGGTCAACGGGCTCTGGATCTGGCTCTGGTTACGTAAGTGATCCGGATTTGTTACCGACCCGCCGAATGACGCGACCGATCGTGAGCCCCTGGACCAGGATCGAGAAAACGACGATTCCGTAAGTCGCGGTAAGCACGGCATCGCGGCCTTCGAACGACGGAAGCGAAAGCGCCAGGGCTACGGAAATACCACCTCGAAGACCGCCCCAGGTCAAAATCGAGACGGTGCCGGGCGCAAGGTCGTACCTTCGCCGCAGGATCCGCACGGGGATCCAGACGCAGACAAGGCGGCCAAGCAGGGTCAAGGGGATCAGGTATGCCAGCGCGTTGAGGCTTTCTGCCTCGTAGCTCAGCACCCACACTTCCAGCCCGAGGAGCAGAAAGAGAACGCCGTTCAAGGTGTGATCCGTGAAGGACCAGAACAGGTCCAGTGCCTCCGTCACACGGTCGGACATGGCGAACCGCCGGCCATGATTCCCGATGAAGAGGCCGGCGACCACGCACGCAAGGGGGGCCGAGGTGTGCAATGCGAAGCCGATCGCGGTGATGCCCATGACAAGGGCAAGACTCAGCAGAATCTCCAGGTTGGGCTCGTCGACAGTCTTCATGGCCTGATACACGGCAAGCCCAGCAACCAGCCCCAGCCCCACTCCCCCGACGACCTCTCTGAGGAACATTCCGGCAACGGAGAGCAGTTCGATTTCTCCTGGGTGTGAGTCGCTAGCCGCGGCCAACAGAACCGAGAAAACCACGATCCCGACACCGTCGTTGAAGAGGCTCTCGCCCGCCACCTTGACCTCGAGCCTCTTGGGGGCGCCTGCAGTCTTCATGATCCCCAGAACGGCGATAGGATCCGTAGGCGAGATCAGCGCTCCAAAAACGAGGCAGTACGGCAGCGCGACGGTAACTCCCGCGAGCTGAAACAACCAGTGGCTGCCCAGGCCGATGATGGCCGTCGAGATGAGCACGCCTGCCGTGGCAAGGGAAAGGATGGGGACCTTGTCGGCGAGGAGGTCGTCCAGGTTCATGTGGAGAGCGCCGGCGAAGAGAAGGAAGCTCAACATCCCGTGCATCAGCAGGCCCGGCAAGTGAACGCTCTCGACCGCGTTCTGCACGCTCTCACGCAGAAGCTCCAGGTCGAACGCGACAGCACCGATGCCGAGCACCACCAAGGAGGCGACCAGGCCGGATAGCATGAGGCCTATGCTCGGAGGAAGGCGCAGCAGGCGATAATTGACGTAGCTGAAGAAGGCTGCCAGGACTACGAGGACGGCTGCCGCGTCAAAGATGTGGTTGGTCATCATTCACACGTTCCTGAAGGCATTGTCGCGCGGGCGGCCCGCCTGCAAACCAGGACCTTGCTGGCCAAGAAAGCAGCGTGACGCTCGCGCCACAGTGCAGACGGCTAATCTGGCGCATAGTACCGCAGCAGGCCGGGCCTATAAAACCCGAATTTGGCTCGAATATCCGAGCATTTCCGGCCCCCATCGGGAAAAATTGTTAAAAGGAATGCGTCCCTGATGACTCTCAGGGTTGCCCGGCGCGTAAGGACTTCCGGCCATGAAGAGACGCAGTAATTTCGTGCTGGCTTTACCCCTCGTGGGGATCGTGACGCTGGCCGCGGCCCAGTCTCCAGACTACCTGGACGCTATTGCCACAGTCGATGAGTTCGAGCTCGTCTCGATTCCGTCCCAGATCCCAGGCGAGGTTCAGCGCCTGACCAAGTTCCTCCTACCAGCTTCGGACGATCCAGCGCTGCTGCACCCCGTCTTCCAGAATGTCAACCTCTACCCTTTTCATCGCCAGTTCATGAGCACGGTTTTTCCGAGCTTTTTTCCCGGTCTGAGTCTGGAGGAGTACGAGGCTCTCGTCCTCCGTCGAGAGACCCGGCAGTACTTCGCCGGCGCCCTCGAACAGCTCGACACCTCCCAAGGCGACCTCTACGGGTTCACGGTCTACGCAGATGAGTCTCCCGGAGAACTCCTTCTCGCCGCTGAAATACGAGACATTTACAACCTACTCAGCGGCGTCTTCAAACTCGGCCCACTCGCCTACGCCCCCAGGAGCCCGGCGGCCCAAGTGGCGGCAACCGACTGGGATGACCCTGGTTTCCCTGTTTATCTGGGAAGCGCGCTGAACAGCACCTATCAAGCCTACAACCCGGCTATTGGCTACGGCCGCGTGCGTATCTTGACGATCGCGGAGTTCGCACAGGCCAACGACAGCTGCGGCTTTTCTTTTCAGGACATTCTCATCCTCGAGCAGTCTCCCTTCGATATCGAGGGGGTAGTGGGCGGGGTCATCACCGAGAATACGCAGACCGAGCTGAGTCACATCTTCTTGCGGACCGCCAACCGAGGAACCCCGAATGCGTTTCTTGCTGATGCGACGGAGATCTTCCAGCCGCTCGAAGGCCAGCTGATCCGCCTCGAGGTCAAGGCTCTGGAGTACATCGCCGAGGTGGTGGAGCAGCCCGAGGCCGACACATGGTGGAGAGACAACCGTCCAAGTCTCTCCGCGGACCCCGTAGAGGACGCAGGATATGCCACTCTCGATTCGCTCGAGGAGATGGACATCAGCGACGCCGCCCCCATGCCGGCCGTGTCGCGCTTCGGCGGCAAGGCGTCGAACTTTGCCCGCCTGCAACAGCGGATCATGACCGGATCGTTCGAGCCTTACAAGGAGAAGGGCTTCGGTATCCCCCTGCGCTACTACAGGGAGTTCCTGCAGACGAACCGCACGGCATCTCCCCTGAACCCGACCCGCCAGGTCACGTACGAGGAGTACCTCGAGGAGCTCTTCAGTATGCCGAGATTTCAAAGCGACACGCGGGTACGTTGCGTGGAGCTCGAGAAGTTCCGCGATACGGTCGAGGACGATGGCATCGTCGATCCGGCGCTCGTCTCGCAGCTCATCGACCGCATCCCGGAGGTGTTCGGCTCGACCCGGGTTTCGGTCCGGTTCCGCTCGTCTTCCAACATCGAGGATGGCCTCGAGTTCAACGGCGCCGGGCTCTATGACTCCACCGGAGCCTGCGCCGATGACAACCTCGACGGCAATGATGCCGGTCCATCCCTCTGCGACCCGAGCAAAAACAAGGAGAGGACGATCGAACGCGCCCTGAAGCGGGTCTGGGCAAGCTTGTGGACGTTCCGCGCTTACGAGGAGCGTGAATTCTTCCAGATCCCACAGGACAAGGTGAGCATGGCGCTCCTTGTCTCCCGCTCTTTTCTTGACGAGGAGGCGAACGCGGTTGCTTTCACAGGGAATCCGGCCAACGCCCTGGACCCCAACTACCTGGTGACGGCACAGGTGGGGGAGGAGAGTGTCGTGCACCCCGATCCTACGATAAGGGCCGAGAAGGACGTCCTCGAGCTCGATGGCGGCGGCAACGTGACGAGGATCGAGAGGCCGCAGCAGTCAACGATTCTTCCTGACGGGCAGGATGTAGTGTTGACCGACGCGGAGTTGACCGAGCTGGCTTCTATCCTCTGGGAGATCGAGCAAAAATTTCCCGTTGAACTCGGAACGTACGATAGGAACCGGGTCCTCTTCGACACCGAGATCAAGATCGAGGCAGGCGGCGAGCTCGCGATGAAGCAAGTGAGACCCTTCCTGCTGCCGGAAGTAACGCAGGACAGGCCGACCTTCGAGCTCGAGGTCCCGCCGGACACCGTGGTTTGCGGCGTGTTTGCTGCTGCTCGTTCGTTAAAGGACGAGTACGCGCGGAAAAGCCAGATGCGACTGCGTGCAGGAACGCACGAGCTGCCGACGGGCGTGCCTCATTTTGACGGCGACCTCATCGAAGAGGTGCTCGTGGGTCCCGACCAGGTCCCGGCAACTTCGACGTCTCCGGGACGTTTCAGGTTGGAGACGAAAACGCCTGGGAACGGCAGCGCCACCTATACATTCACATACGAAGAGACGTTTTCTCTTCCGGGTGGGGACCATCTCAATATCGGAATTTCTCTCGACTTTGACCTCCGTCGCGGTGAGGAACTTGCGGCCTCGAAAATCGTTGACGACGAGTCCATCACGGATGAGTTGATCATGAGCGGCAGGGTCGGGGCTGAGCTGGTGTACCGTTACTCCTCCTGTTCCTACGGGACCCTACCGTTGTGGGAGGGACGGGTAGAGCTCGAGGGCGGGGATCTGATCCACTTCGAGGAGCGTTACCGGCCGGCGCAAGCTGGGTCGGCGCCGGCCAACATCTTGGCCGCGCAAGTCCACATCGGTGGCTCGCAGCGTGACGTGCAGGACTACTGGCGGCTCGTATACGCCGCCAGGCACCACAACGTGCGCGTGAAGTACTGGATCGTGCTCGATCAGCCGATTCTGCTGGCCGGAGTCGGGCACGTTCACGTCGTCGAGATTCACGCCCCGGAGGATCCGGACTCCGCAAGAGTGAACTACCTGGGTTCGAGCTTCGCAACAACCCTCTCGAGCCCTGAGGTGCTTTGTTTCCAGAAGGCGTTCCCGGGGGAGCTCGCAGCGTGTAACTTCCGCCGCGGTGACGTCGACTCGAGCGGTTTTGTGAACCTGACCGACCCGATTTTGGCGCTCGGGCATCTTTTTCAGGGAGGACCCGCACCCACATGCCCAGATGCCGCCGACTTCAACGACGATGGGGTGCTCGACCTTGCCGACGTGATCTTTTCCGTGGCCTTTCTCTTTCAGGGAGTGGACGCTTCCACGCCCCCCGGTCCCTACGAGTGCGGCCTCGACCCGAGCCAGGACGACCTCGAAAACTGTGACGACGCTAGCTGCCGGTAGGAAGCGGTCAGCTGACAGGATTCCTCAGCAGGCAAGACGCCTGCACCACAATGTCGTCCTAGCCCTGCGCCTTCTTGCCACGCAGCCAAAGGTCGACCCCTTCCTCCGGACGGTTGAGAATCTGCGGTGTGACCGGGAACTCTGAGCGCTCGGTCTCGCGGCTGATCTTTTTGAGGAAATCGACGTGCCGTGAAAAAACCCCTTTCAGGTAGTCGGGGACGCTCATATGCAGCTCCTTGGCCACCGTCACCGCCATGGCGACCGAGGCCTCGTCGAGTTTCAGCTTCACCCCGGCGGTGCGCGCGAAGTCTTCCTCGAAGCGCCTCACCTCGATGGCGTCAAAGCCTCTCCCCGCCTCCTCGGAGTTCTCGAGAACCTTTGCGAGCGTTTTCTCCGAATCCTCGATCAGCTCGGGGCGGACAACCACTCGCTTCACGTCCAGGTCTGGCAGGTGGAACTTGAAGTCTCGCAGACTGGCCTCCAGGACCGTCATGAGGCCTCGCGCCCCGGTTTTTTCGTGCATCGCCTTTGCCGCAACCGCCCGAATCGCTTCCTTTTCAAACGCGATCTCGATCCCGTAGCCACGGAAGTTTTCCCGGTGTTGCTTGAGGATGGATCCCTCCGAACCGGTAAGGATCTGGAAGAGATCTTCTTCGGTGAGATCCCGAAGGGCTACGCGGATCGGCAACCGGCCTATGAATTCCGGCTCGAAGCCGTATTCGATAAAGTCGCGTGTGGCCACCTGGGAGAAGCTGGCGTCATCTGCTTGCTGTGGAGCTGAGGAGGCCGTGAAGCCTACATTGCTTTCGTTCAGGCGTCTTTCAATGATTTCACCCAATCCGGTGAAGGCCCCACTGACCACAAAGAGGATGTGGCGCGTGTTGATCGTTCTCTTGCCAGCTTTGCCCCGTCGCATCTGCATGAGGTCCTGGAACTGCGCGCTGATGTCGTTAGGGCTTCTGACGGGAACTTCGGTTTCCTCCAGCAGCTTCAAGAGTCCGGTCTGGACACCGCGACCACTCACGTCCCGCCCCATAATGTTCGAGGCGCTGGCGACCTTGTCGATTTCATCGAGAAAGATGATTCCGTA
>Ga0315336_1003126_pt1 | contig 23008 bp, 19 predicted proteins | sample ASW5metaG_FD_204512 | JGI IMG/M metagenome (GOLD analysis project Ga0315336, IMG submission 204512) | Ammonia-oxidizing marine archaeal communities from Monterey Bay, California, United States - ASW #5 | ecosystem: Environmental > Aquatic > Marine > Intertidal zone | place: USA: California... | reverse complement strand
ACCCGCGACCCCGCTCCGAAGACGTTAGTCCGGCCCGCGGTTTCCTCCCCTGAGGGTTGGCGGACACCTGCCGACCGAAACACGCCGCAACCACACCGACACGGCAGGTGTCCGCCAACCCTTAACAATATCGCCCATTATGATTAACGCAAAATTGAGTCCGCTATCCGCCAGATTCCGGACCTACTTTGCGCCGGTGCGGCCGAATTTCTGAAACGTCACCGAGACACCCACCTGACTCGATCACAGTGGGGTTAGCCATCTTGCTTTCGATGACTTTCTCAGTATATCCGCACATTTTGCAAGCGTGACCGATTCCGGTAATATCTTCCGGCAGCAGCGCTCACGCCATACAAGGCCGACGAGGTTGCGTGCCGTCTTTATTTTATGAGACATAACATATAGAGGTAATCGCCATGAGGTTTGAGCTAGAACCAGTCGACGCCACCTTTGGTGCCGTGGTGCGCGGAATAAAGTTGGCAGATGTGGACGATCAGACGTTTTCCGAGCTTCACGAAGCCTGGCTGCACTATGGCTTGCTGATTGTTCCCGGACAGCATTTGACGAAGGCGAAGCAAATTCGCTTCACCAAGCGCTTTGGCAAGTTGGAACTCGAGTATGTGGCCCTCAGCAACGTCAAAGACGATGGCAGCGTTCGCGTCAGCGACGACGACGACATGGTGAAAGTCCTCAAAGGCAACATGGGGTGGCATACCGACAGCACCTATATGCCGGTGCAGGCCAAAGGCGCGGTGTTCAGCGCCCACGTCGTGCCCAAGACCGGCGGTGAGACCGCCTGGGCCGATACGACGGCGGCCTATGACGCTTTGGACGACGCGGTCCGCGAGCGGATCGCCGGCCTGTCGGCCTATCACTCGCTTTATTACAGCCAGTTGAAAGCCGGCTACAAACAAAAAGAGAAGGATAGCGAGTACTTCGGTTACGGCTTTCACGATCAGGATCCGCCGTTGCGCCCGCTGGTGAAAACCCACCCCGAAACCGGGCGCCGGGCGCTCACCATCGGCCGGCATGCCTACGGCATCCCGGGACTGAGCGAAACCGATTCGGAAACGTTGCTGCAAGACCTCGTCGACTTCACCTGCCAATCGCCGCGCGTCTATCGGCATTCCTGGACGCCGGGCGACGCCGTGATCTGGGACAACCGTTGCCTGATGCACCAGGGCTGTCCCTGGGACATGAGCGAACCACGCGTCATGTATCATTCGCGCATTGCCGGTGATCCCCAGACCGAGTTTGCTGCCACGGCATAGTCCATGGGTAAGAAGCTTCCCAGCTCCGCCTCGGTGTACTACTGAAATTTGCTGGTCAAAACATAGGGATCAGCGCTGCGCCCGCGGTTTTTGTCTACAGCACGCAGGACATATTTTCCCTGTGCTGGAATCGAGACCAGAAGCTTTCCATCACCTTTTGGACTCTTGTCGGGCAACCAGTTGCCGCCGCCGGCATCGTGCACGCCGAGGCCGAGATCCATTCCCGCTGGCGTACTGGCAACCTCGATCAGCCAGTCGCCCTTGCCGGGCGCGTCGATGAGATAATAATCCACATCATCCTTTGGCAGCACCGCCCCGGTTACCGACCCGTTAAGGGCGATGGGCGACGCCGCGGCCGCCACGTTGTTCGGTTCGTGGGCGTCCGGGGCCGCCGTAAAACGGGCCTCGATCACATAGGGTTCGATATGGCGCGTACGGTGGGAATCAACGGCCCGCAGGATGTACTGACCCGGCCATCTGATATCGATGACGATCCTGTTGTCACCCTTAGGCGAGTTGTCGGGCAGCCAGTTGCCGCCCGCCGCACTATGGACGCCAAGTCCCAATTTCACGCCCGGCGGTGACTTCTTGGCCTCGATGACCCATTGGCCGGGTTCCGTCACGTCGGCGACGTAATAGTCGACATCGTCCTTGGGCATGATCGCCGCGGTAATCGTGTCGTTGAGTTGGATAACCTCGGCCGAACCGACATGGTCGTTCGGTTCATGGTCGTCCGGCGACCGCTTCAGCGACACATCAAGCGAATAGGGTTCGATGCTGCGGGTCCGATTGCTGTCGACGACGCGCAAAACATATTTTCCCGGCCATTTTAAGTCGGCGACCAGCTTGCCATCACCTTTGTCGCTTCGGTCGGGTAGCCAGTTGCCGCCGACGGCTTTATGCACGCCCAGTCCTAGCTGCATGGCCGAGGGCGATTGCTTAACGGCGATGGTCCATTCGCCGGGATGCGCGATATCGATCATAAAGTAGTCTTGATCGTCTCGCGGCAGGATGGTGCCGACGATCGCCACGTTTGGATCGATAACGCTGGCGATGGCGGCGACGTCGTTGGGTTCGTGTTTTTCCTGACTTTGCACATAGTTTACGTCGAGCACGTAGGGGTCGATGCTGCGGGCCTTGTTGTTGTCGACCACGCGCAGGAGATATTTGCCTGGCCATTTGATGTCGACGACCAGCTTACCGTCGCCCTTAGGCGAGTTATCCGCCATCCAATTGCCGCCGCTTGCGGCGTGCACGCCGAGGCCGAGGTCCAGGGCATCGGGTTTGGCCGCGACCTGGACGGTCCATTCGCCGGGATGCGGCACGTCGATCAGATAATAGTCTGCCTCGCCAGCCGGCAAAATAGCACCGACGATCTTCCCCGTTTGCGCCACCTGTTGCGCCGTGCCTGCATTATCGTTGGGCTCATAGGCATCGGGGCTCGGCTTGAACCGCGCCGCGACTTGATAGGGCGTCGCCGCATTGGATTTCTGCGCGTCGGTCACCCGCACCACATATTTGCCCGGCCATTTGATATCGACCACCAACTTACCGTCGCCCTTGCCGCTTTGGTCGGGTAGCCAGTTGCCGCCATTGGCATTGTGCACGCCCAGTCCGATCGTGGCGCCGGGCGTGTTCCGGGTGATCGTCAATTCCCATTCACCGGGCACTTTCGTCGACATCGAAAAGAAGTCGGCATCGCCGGCTTTGTCTATGGAACCGGAAAACTGTGTCGACGGCGCGATCGGAATGGCCAAAGCCGCTGTGTTGTTGGGCTCTGTCTCGGCGACCGCTGCGGCAATGCTTGTCGGATTAACCTGACCTGTCGTCGAACCGGAAAGCGAATCGAACGGCGACGTCGGTTGAGCGACTGTGCCCGCGCCCGAAGGTGAGGTCGCCGACGTCGCGTCGGTCGTCGAACCGTCGGCACCGGCCACGGTGTTGCCCGACCCGTCGGCTGTCACCGCCGAGCGTAGTGGGCACTCGAACTCGAACGACCACTTGGTGCCCGTGGTGTTTTCGCAATTCGGAACGACTTTGACCTCGGCCGTCGCCGCGCCGGGCGGGATGTCGAGCTCGAACGTGCCGGTGCCGCTGACGCATCCCGTGGTTTTCGTGGTGCCGCCGACGGTTACCGTCATCTCGTCTTTGATGCGGTGCATCTGCCAGCTGAATCCGGCCTTGCCGGTAAATCCGCCGAGATCGACGGTGACGCCACCGCCTGAATCGCCGCCTTCATCGACCGCCGAGTTGCAGGCGGCGGTCTCGACCGCGTCGAACTTGACCGGAATCTTCAGCTCTTTCGGCTCCAGTCCGTAGACATCGATCCGAACGGTCCATTCGATTTCCTTGCCCTGGACGTCCTCCACCGGCCATTCATATTCATGAACCATGCGCAGTTCGGTGGTCTCATCGAGCCGCTTTTTTTCCATCTTCGGTGTGACACCGTCGTCTGGGGTGCTGACCACGAGGGTCGGAAGTCGTTTGATGAACGCGATAAGCGGCGCCATGCCTGTGATCTTAACCGGGAGATCGAGTTTCGCGCGGTAGACCGCGTCGGGACCGGTCCCGATCGGGCCTTCCGGCTCGATGGAGATCGTATCGGGCAGGATGATACGGACATCCTCGATCGCGTAATTCGACCGCGGACCGATGCTGCCGGCATCTTTATTGTATGAGAATTGGTACCATTTTTGCGGCAGGGCGGTATCGAAGACGCCGAACAATTCCAAAAGCGACGGACTGCGGAACGGCTTGATCAGAGGATCGCCGGCCGGGTTGTTCTTATCGTACACGATCGCCCGGTTGACGACGTCAAGCGTGTTCTTTTCCGCCGGGCCAGGCATGTCGAGCAGCCAGTATTTCACCGTGCTTCTGCCGCCGAACAGAAAGATGATGCTCTGCAGTTCGTTGACCGCCCTGAACGAATTGACCGTGACCGGAAACGGGTTGACCATTTTCAGCGACGTATGCCGGAACAACCATAGTTCTTCTTTGCTGATGTGATCGAAACTGAATGAAAGGTTCTTGAGACGATCTTCCAAAATCCACGTATAGGTGACGCCGGCCGGTATCTTGTTGGCGCCATAGAGCTGCTGTAGGACCGCGTCTATCCGCGCCATGTTCGGCTTGGTGAACGTCTTTTTGCAATAATCCCGCCGATAGCTGACACAGAGTTCGTTCTTGAAACGCAACAACGCGTCGATGGTGTCGAGGGTCATCTTGCGGGCTTTTTTGTGATCGACGGACAGAAAGTCCGGCAGGTGCGAAGCCGGGCCGTGGCCATAGAGATCACCCCAGCCGCCATGCGGCTCGCGGTCCTGGTGGAAGTGCAGAAACGGTCCCGGATTTTCCGCCCTCAGGCCGCGCACCCAGAGATCGGTTTCGTCTTTGGCTTTTTCCGCCTGTACCTGTTTTTCGATTTTGGCGGGCGACAACCCGTTTCGCTTGCCCTTATCGATGATTGCCTTCGACGAGAAGGCATGAAAGCGCCGCCATTTCTGTCTGAACCGCTCTTCATCGGAACCCGCGCCTAAGGCGATGACGTTGTCCGCCATGCCGAACGGCATCGGCGAGGTCAACGGCGCCCAATCGATCGAATAGTTAGCGCTGGCGATTTGGAAGGCCTGACGTTCGGTGAAGCCGACGTGGAGTGCCAGGTAATAGGTCCAGGCGTAGTGGGCGTATTCATAGGCATGCGCAAGGCGGAGCGGAAAAAACGAAAACGCTACCGCGGTCAGCAGACAGATTATCCGTTTCACGAGCTTGCCCACCCTTTAGACGCCACGCGTAACTCGGACCGATCCAGAAGTCCGGCATCGGATTCAAGCCAGTTGGCACTCAAATTCTATGCGCACTCAGCGAAACCGCATTGACTAAGATCAATCGACGAAGGCGGCCTCACCCTCGCCGCTTAAAGTTTGCTCAATAATTAATCATGGTCCGATCAATGCACAATTATTGATCGGTTTTGTCGCCCTGCGCATCGTTCACTCAGAAACACCGTTGTCGCGGCGCCAGCATAGCGCATTGACCTACAACGCATTTCTCGCCTTCACCGACTTCCTTTCCGATTCTGGCATGGCCCTTGCTGTTAGTTGTTGCGGTGCAACAACAACCCCTGAGTGGAAGGCTTCTACAAATGAATTCGTCATTACGTACCTTGATCGGTGCCGGCCTCGTCGCCGCATCGGCGCTTGCCGCGGGCACGGCCGCGGCGGCGGACACCATAAAAGTCGGTGTCTTGCATTCCTTGTCCGGAACCATGGCCATCAGCGAAACCACGCTGAAGGACACCATGCTGATGCTGATCGAAGAGCAGAACAAAATGGGCGGCTTGCTCGGCCGCAAGCTCGAAGCCGTGGTCGTCGACCCGGCGTCCAACTGGCCCTTGTTTGCCGAAAAGGCCCGCGAGTTGATCGCCAAGGACAAGGTCGACGTGGCGTTCGGCTGCTGGACGTCGGTGTCGCGGAAATCCGTGCTGCCGGTGTTCGAGGAACTGAACGGCCTGTTGTTCTATCCGGTCCAGTATGAAGGCGAGGAAAGCTCGCGCAATGTGTTCTACACCGGCGCGGCGCCGAACCAACAGGCGATCCCGGCGGTCGACTACCTGATGAGCGAAGACGGCGGCTCAGTGAAACGGTTTGCGCTGCTCGGCACCGACTACGTCTATCCGCGGACCACCAATAAGATCCTGGAAGCCTACCTGAAGGCGAAGGGCATTCCGGCGGAAGACATTCTGGTCAACTACACACCGTTCGGACATTCCGACTGGCAGACCATCGTGGCCGACGTGCAGAAGTTCGGCTCCGCCGGCAAGAAGACTGCCGTCGTGTCGACCATCAACGGTGACGCCAACGTGCCGTTCTACAAGGAATTGGCCAATCAGGGCGTCATGGCCGAGGATATTCCGGTCATCGCCTTTTCCGTCGGCGAAGAGGAACTGGCCGGTCTGGACACCGGTCCGCTGGTCGGCCATCTCGCCGCGTGGAATTACTTCATGAGCATCGAGACGCCGGAAAATGCCGCCTTCATCGACAAATGGCACGGCTTCATCAAAGACAAAAAACGCGTCACCAATGACCCGATGGAAGCGCATTACATCGGCTTCAAGATGTGGGTCCAGGCCGTCGAGCAAGCCGGCACCACGAACGTGGACGCGGTTCGTCAGGCCATGTACGGCCAGACGGTTAAGAATTTGACCGGCGGCGTAGCCGTCATGAACACCAACCACCACCTGTCGAAGCCGGTCGTGATCGGTGAAATCCAGGATGACGGTCAATTCGAAACCGTCTGGAATACCGATGGCCTGGTGAAAGGCGACGCCTGGTCGGACTTCCTGCCGGAAAGCGCAAAGCTGACCGCCGATTGGACCTTCCCGTGGGTCTGCGGCAACTGCGAGAAGCCGAAGTTCGGCGCCGCCAGCATGTAAGAAGGGGACAGGCACTCAGGGCAGGGGTGCCGGGCGATCGGCTCGGCACCCCGCCCCGGGCGTAATAATCATAAACAACCAGGTTGGCGGGACGGCTCATGGTGCAATTGGATCGCGTTTTCGGCGCCGCACTCCTGCTATGCCTGGCCCTGCTTGTCACGCCTGCCCACGCCAAAGACTTCACAGAATCCCTTGCCGCACTCGGGGCAAAAAGCTTCAAGGCCAAGATCGCGGCGGTCCAAGGCCTAGGCGCCGGCGGCGATAAGCGGGCGGCGACCGTGTTGCAGGCCCTGATGGCCGGTAAGCTCTATCTGCGCAAAGCCGACAAGGCGATCGTCATCGCCCGGCGCGATGGTTCGGTCTATGCGCTGAACGACCCGATATCCGGCAAAGACGTCGGCGAGGCGGCCAAAACGGAAATCAAAAAGATCCGGCTCAACAATCGCCTGCGCGGCGTTATTCGTGGCGTATTGGGATCGTTGACGCTGTCGAACCCGGACCCGGACATCCGAATGAAAGCGGCGGATGCGGTCTTCAAATCGAAATCGGCCGCCAGCGCCGTCCTGATCGAAAGAGCTTTGGCCGAGGAAACGGACGGGTCCGTAAAGCCACGCATGGAACGAGCGCTGGCCGCGGTTACGCTCAGGACGTCGCAAGACGAAGCGGCGCGGCTGGCGGCGCTGGCGACGCTCGCCGCGTTTGCCGATCCGGACGTGCGCGCGCTGCTCGGCCAGATCGCGACGTCGGAGGACAAAGGCCTGGCCATTCCCGCCGCCCGGGCCTTGGCAACAATCGAAAAGCGACTGGCGCTTTGGCATACCGTTGGCAACATATTTTATGGTGTGTCATTGGGCTCCGTGCTGCTGCTGGCGGCGGTCGGGCTCGCGATCACGTTTGGCGTGATGGGCGTCATCAACATGGCGCATGGCGAGTTGGTCATGCTCGGCGCCTATACGACATTCGTGGTGCAGGAATTGTTTCGCGATCTGGCGCCGGATGCCTTCGATTATTCGCTGTTCGTCGCCGTGCCCGCCGCCTTCCTGGTCGCCGGCGCCTTCGGCGTCGCCATGGAACGCAGCGTCATCCGTTTCCTCTACGGCCGGCCGTTGGAAACGCTGCTGGCAACCTGGGGAATCAGCCTGATTCTGCAGCAACTGGTGCGCACGGTCTTTGGCCCGACCAATCAGGAAGTCGGAACGCCGGGTTGGATGTCCGGCTCGTTCGAAACCGCCGGCGGTCTGGTTCTGACCTATAACCGCATCACCATCATCATCTTCGCGGCCCTGGTCGTTGTCGCCATCGCCATCGTGCTGCGCATGACGACGTTCGGCCTGCAGATGCGCGCGGTCACCCAAAACCGATCGATGGCAAGCTCCATGGGTATCCGGACCGGCTGGATCGACGCCATGACCTTCGGGCTCGGCGCCGGCATTGCCGGTGTCGCCGGGGTGGCGCTCAGCCAGATCGACAACGTGTCGCCAAACCTCGGTCAAGCCTACATCATCGACAGCTTCATGGTCGTGGTCTTCGGCGGCGTCGGCAATCTGTGGGGCACAGTGGTCGGCGCGCTCAGCCTCGGCATCGCTAACAAGTTCCTGGAACCCTACGCCGGCGCCGTATTGGCCAAGATCCTGGTCCTCGTCGCCATCATCCTATTCATTCAAAAACGCCCGCGCGGCCTGTTCGCGCTCAAGGGCCGCGCGGTGGAGGGCTAGAGCAAATTTCGACCATACGGAATCGTTTGATGGGTGCAAATCGGCTTTTCGGGTGCGTTGCGATGCTTGCCCGATGGCTAACATCGCGCTGCGCACCGCGCCTGCCCGAAAAGCCGATTTGCACCCATCAAACGATTCCGTATGGCCGAAACTTGCTCTCGGTGACGCCCCCAAAACCCATGCTGCTTTCCATCCTGGCCGGCGACACCGGCGGCCGCCTGTTGCTGGCGACGATGCTGGGCGCCGCCGTTCTGGTACCGGTCCTAAACACCATGGTCGCGGCCGATAGCCCGTTCCATGTGCCGACTTATGTGGTCAGCCTGCTCGGCAAGTATCTCGCCTTCGCCCTGCTCGCCTTGAGCGTCGACTTGATCTGGGGCTATGCCGGCATACTGAGCCTCGGCCATGGCGCCTTTTTCGCCTTGGGTGGCTATGCCATGGGCATGTATCTGATGCGCCAGATCGGCGAGCGCGGCGTCTACGGCAACCCTGAGCTGCCGGATTTCATGGTGTTCCTGAACTGGCCGGAGCTGCCCTGGTATTGGTATGGCTTCGCGAGCTTCCCGTTTGCCCTGCTGATGGTGCTGGCCGTGCCCGGCACGCTCGCCCTGGTATTCGGCTGGTTCGCCTTTCGCAGCCGGGTCACGGGCGTGTATCTCTCGATCATCACCCAGGCCATGACGTTTGCGTTGTTGCTGGCATTTTTCCGCAACGACATGGGCTTCGGCGGCAACAACGGGCTGACCGATTTCAAGGATATTCTGGGCTTCGACATTCAATCCAATCAGACGCGCCTCGCCCTGTTCAGCCTGAGCGCACTGGCCGTGGCGGCAGGCTACATGGTCTGCCGGCTGATCGTCGCCGGCCGCCTGGGCCAGGTGTTGATCGCCATTCGCGATGCGGAAAGCCGGGCGCGGTTCCTGGGCTACAAGGTTGAACATTACAAACTGTTCGTGTTCGTGGTGTCCGCCATGATGGCCGGTGTCGCCGGCGCGCTCTACGTTCCGCAAGTCGGCATCATCAATCCCTCGGAGTTCGCGCCGGCGGCCAGCATCGAGATCATCATTTGGGTCGCCGTCGGCGGCCGCGGTTCACTTTACGGCGCCGTCTTGGGCGCGATCCTGGTCAATTACGCGAAAACCTACTTGACTGGTGCCTTGCCCGAGATCTGGCTCTTCGCGCTTGGCGGTCTGTTTGTCGCAACCACGATATTCCTGCCGAAAGGCATCGTCGGTACCGTGCCGGCGTTCGTCGTTGGCGATGCCAAGCGGTTGTTGCCAAAACGGCTGCGCTTCGGCCGAAGCGTGGAGGACGTTCAGTGACAATTCACGCCGATCCGGCCAAGCACGACACCATCCTCTATCTCGACGGCGTCTCCGTCAGTTTCGACGGGTTCAAGGCGCTGAACGAATTGAGTTTTTACGTCGAGGTCGGCGAGCTGCGCGCAATCATCGGACCGAATGGCGCCGGCAAGACCACGATGATGGACGTCGTGACCGGTAAGACCCGGCCCGACACCGGCGTCGTTCAATTCAACGGCGGCACCGATCTCACGAAACTGGACGAGGCTGCCATCGCCAATATCGGCATCGGCCGCAAATTCCAAAAACCCACTGTCTTCGAATCGCAAAGCGTATGGGAAAACCTGGTGTTGGCGCTGAAAGGCAACCGCAGCGTCTTCGCAGCGCTGTCCTTTGGTTTGTCCCGCGACCAGGCGGACCGTATCGACGAAGTGCTGGAGATCATCCGGTTGGGCGAGCATCGGGCCAAGCCGGCGGGCGACTTGTCGCACGGCCAGAAACAGTGGCTGGAGATCGGCATGTTGTTAATGCAGGAGCCGGTCCTGATGTTGGTCGACGAACCGGCCGCCGGCATGACCGACGCCGAAACCCACCAGACCGCCGAGCTGTTGCGGCGCATCGCCGGCGAACGCTCCGTTGTCGTCGTCGAACACGATATGGAGTTCATCCGCTCCCTGGATTGCCGGGTCACGGTCTTATGCGAAGGCGGGGTGCTGGCGGAAGGCTCGCTGGCGGCCATGCAGGCCGACGAACGGGTGATCGAAAGCTACCTTGGGCGGTGAAAGTACGTAGATGTTGAACGTCGACACAATCGAACTCTACTACGGCGCCAGCCAGGCCCTGAAAGGCATCAGCATGGCCGCGGCACTTGGACAGGTGACCTGCATTCTGGGTCGCAACGGCGTCGGCAAGACCAGCTTGATCCGCGCCATCGTCGGTCAGCAGGCGATAAGATCCGGCAAGATCACCTGGGACGGCCGGGACATCACCACCTGGCCGGCCCATGAACGGGCAACGTCGGGCATCGCCGTGGTACCGCAGGGCCGGGAAATCTTTCCGCTGTTGACGGTCGAGGAGAATTTGCGCACCGGCTTCGCGCCGCTGCCGCGGCCGTTGCGAAAGGTGTCGGATGAGATCTTCGACTTGTTTCCGGTCTTGGGTGATATGTTGCGCCGCCGCGGCGGCGATTTGTCGGGCGGCCAGCAGCAACAGCTCGCCATTGCCCGTGCCCTGGTCATGCGGCCGCGCTTGCTGGTGTTGGATGAACCGACGGAAGGCATCCAACCGAGCATCATCAAAGACATCGAACGGGTAATCCGGTATCTTGGCACCAAAGGCGACATGGCGATCGTGCTGGTCGAACAATACTTTGAGTTCGCGCGCGATCTGGCCGACACGTTTTTGGTGATGGATCGTGGCGAGGTGGTGATGAGCGGCACGCGCGAGGACATGGTGGAGGACGATGTCCGGCGCTATCTCACTGTCTGAAGCCGCGCCGATACGGGGGCCGAGCCCCGCCGCTGCCGTTCATGGCGTCGGCGGGGTCAGTTTTGTGGGCGTCGACGGTAAGACCCGGCTAAACCGGCTTACGCAACGCGATCCGATCCGCGTGCTGTTTCCCAACGCGGCGCGGGGAGACATACCGACCGCGGTGTTCGTCACCACCTCGGGCGGCCTGGTCGGCGGCGATGTCCTCGAACTATCGGCGGACGCGGGCGAATGCGCCGCCGTCGCGGTCATGGCGCAGGCCGCCGAAAAAATCTACCGCTCGACCGGTACCGATTGCCGAATAGACGTGACGCTCAAGGCCGCCGCTAACGCCTGGCTGGAATGGCTGCCGCAAGAGACCATTGCCTTCGAGGGCGCGCGCCTGATCCGCCGCACCCGGGCCGAGGTCGCGCCGGGCGGCCAGTTGCTGGCCGGCGAATTTCTGGTACTGGGCCGCCGGGCCATGGGCGAACGGATGACAAAAGGACTGATCCGCGACGACTGGGAGATCCGCCGCGACGGCCGGTTGATCTGGGCCGATGCGTTGCGGCTGGACGGCAACATTGCCGAATTGACCGATCATCCGGCGACACTCGATGGCGCCACGGCGGTGGCGACAATCGTCTTTGTCGGCGATCGTGCCGGCGATCATCTGGCAACGGCACGGTCCATCCTGGCCGGTGGCGGCGACAATGTCCGCACCGGCGCGACCGTGGTCAATGGTGTGCTGTTGGTGCGCATCTTGGCGGTGGAACCGCATGACGCGCGCCGGGCCTTCGGCGCGTTTTGGACGGCTTTTCGCCACGCCGTCGCCGGCCTGCAGGCCGTGATGCCGCGGCTCTGGACCATTTGAGGATAAGGGGGAACGCATGAACCTGTCGCCCAGAGAAAAAGACAAACTGTTGGTCGCGATGGCGGCCATGGTGGCGCGCCGGCGCCTGGAACGCGGCGTCAAGCTCAACTATCCGGAAGCCATTGCCTTGATTTCCGATTTTGTCGTCGAAGGTGCGCGTGACGGCATATCAGTCGCGGACCTGATGCGCGACGGCGCCGGCGTGATCGGCCGCGACCAGGTGATGGACGGGATTGCCGAGATGATCCACGACATCCAAGTCGAAGCGACCTTTCCGGACGGCACCAAACTGGTCACCGTCCACGAACCGATCCGCTGAGGGAGGCGCGGCATGATTCCCGGTGAAATCTTTCCTGCGGACGGCGATATCCTGCTCAACGCGGGCCGCGAAGCCGTTAGCCTCGAGGTCGCCAATACCGGCGATCGCCCAGTTCAGGTCGGCTCCCATTATCATTTTGCGGAAACCAACGACGCCCTCGCCTTCGACCGGGCGGCGGCGCGCGGGTTCCGTCTGGACATCCCGGCCGGCACGGCGGTGCGCTTCGAACCGGGGCAAACCCGCCAGGTCCAGCTGGTCGCCTATGCCGGTCAGCGCATCGTCAAAGGCTTCAATGCGAAAATTCATGGCCGGCTGGAGGATTGAGGCATGGCATATTCCCTAGATCGCGGTGCCTATGCCGACATGTTCGGGCCGACCACCGGCGACCGGGTTCGCCTGGCCGATACCGATCTGATCATCGAGGTCGAAGACGATCGCACCACCTACGGCGAAGAAGTGAAGTTCGGCGGTGGCAAGGTCATCCGTGACGGCATGGGGCAGTCGCAAGTCACACGCGCCGACGGCGCCGTCGACACGGTCGTCACCAACGCGCTCATTCTCGATACCTGGGGCATCGTCAAGGCCGACATCGGCATCAAGGACGGCAAGATCGCCGCCATCGGCAAGGCCGGCAACCCGGATATACAGCCGAATGTGGACATCATCATCGGCCCCGGCACCGAGGCGATCGCCGGCGAAGGCCGCATCGTCACCGCCGGCGGCATCGATGCCCATATTCACTGGATATGCCCGCAGCAAATCGATGATGCGCTCTATTCCGGCATCACCACCATGCTGGGCGGCGGCACCGGCCCGGCCGAGGGCACCAACGCCACGACCTGCACGCCGGGCCCTTGGCATATTGAACGCATGCTGCAGGCGGCCGAAGGTTTTCCCATGAACCTGGCGTTCTTCGGCAAAGGCAACGCCTCGGAACCGCGCCCGCTGATCGAACAGGTCAATGCCGGCGTAGTCGGACTGAAGCTGCACGAGGATTGGGGCACCACGCCGAGCGCCATCGACAATTGCCTGTCGGTCGCCGAGGCGATGGACGTCCAAGTCGCCATCCACACCGACACCTTGAACGAATCCGGCTTCGTCGAAAACACCATCGCCGCCTTCAAAGGCCGGACGATCCACGCCTACCACACCGAAGGCGCCGGCGGCGGCCACGCGCCCGACATCATCAAACTCTGCGGCGAACAGAACGTGCTGCCGTCCTCGACCAATCCGACCCGGCCGTTCACAATCAACACGGTGGACGAACATTTGGACATGCTGATGGTCTGCCATCACCTGGACAACCGCATTCCCGAAGACGTCGCCTTCGCCGAAAGCCGCATCCGCCGCGAAACCATCGCCGCAGAAGACATCCTGCATGACCTCGGCGCCTTCTCCATCATCGCCTCCGACAGCCAGGCCATGGGCCGGGTCGGCGAGGTCATCATCCGCACCTGGCAGACGGCGGACAAAATGAAAAAACAGTTTGGCGCCTTGGACAACGACAGCAGCGCCAACGACAACCACCGCGCCAAACGCTACGTCGCCAAATACACCATCAACCCTGCCCGCGCCCACGGCATCAGCGAGCACGTCGGATCGATCGAACCGGGCAAGTTGGCCGACCTGGTGCTGTGGAAACCGATGTTCTTCGGCGTGAAACCGGATCTGGTGCTGAAATGCGGCACCATCGCTGCCGCCGCCATGGGCGATCCGAACGCGTCGATCCCGACACCGCAGCCGGTGCATTACCGACCGATGTTCGGCGCCCACGGCCGTGCCCTGACTAAGAGTGCCGTGACTTTCGTGTCCCAGGCCGCCGTCGATGCAGGCATCGCATCCGCGTTCGGCCTGGCCAAACAGACTTTGGCGGTCAAAGGCTGCCGCGGCGTGACCAAGGCGGACATGGTGCTGAACGACTATACGCCGGTCATGGAAGTCGATCCGGAAACCTACGAAGTGCGTGCAGACGGACGCCTGCTGGTCTGCGAGCCGGCCAAGCAGCTGGCCATGGCCCAGCGCTATTTCCTGTTTTGACGGAGGTCGACATGCGACGCGCCATCGATGCCAAACCCGCCGGAACCTGGGGAGACGCGCCAACCAGCTCGGTAACGCTCGCCTTCGAAGACCGGCACCGCCGCCGGATCCGTATGCACGACGACGCGGGCGAGCCGTTTCTGCTGGACCTGGCCGAAGCGACACAATTGCGCGACGGTGACGGGCTGATGTTGCAAGAAGGCGGTGTGATCGCCGTGCGCGCCGCCGAAGAGCGCGTTGCCGATATCACCGCCCGCACCACGGTCAACGCGACGCGGATCGCCTGGCATATCGGCAACCGGCACACGCCGTTGCAAGTATTGGCCGACGGCACGCTTCGCATCACCTATGACCACGTCCTCATCGCCATGGTCGAAGGCTTAGGCGCCGCGGTGACCGAGGGTGTCGCCAGCTTCCAGCCTGAAGGCGGTGCCTACGCCGCCGGCCACCACGACCACGGACATTCCCATGACACCGACCACTGATACGCTAACGCCGGCGGCGCTCTATCGGCTGCAGACCTGGCTGTCGTCGAGTTTCCCGACTGGCGCTTTCGCCTTTTCCCACGGCTTGGAATACGCGGTCGAGGCCGGTGCGGTAGGCGATGCGGAACAGTTGACGGAATGGTTGAGCGGAATCGTCCGGTTCGGTGCCGGGCGGGTCGATGCCGCGTTGTTCCGGGCCGCCTGGCATGCAACCGCCGACAGGGATGACGACGCCCTGGCAGAAATCGCCGAGCGCGCCGACGCCTTGCGCGGCAGCATCGAATTGGCGTTGGAAAGTTCTGCCCAGGGCCAAGCGTACCTGGACGGCCTGATCAAGGTGTGGCCGCATCCCAGGCTGGTCGGCTGGCAGACCGCATTGCATGAAGCCGGCCGCATGCCGGCCTATGCAATCGCCGTCGCCGTGGCCGCGGCATTGGCCGAGATCCCGCTCCGCCCGGCGCTGGTGGCCTATCTCAATGCCTTTGCAGCCAACCTGGTTTCCGCCACCGTCCGCTTGGTGCCGTTGGGACAGACCGATGGCCAGCGCGCGATGGCGGCACTGGAACCGACAATTCTCGGCGCCGTCGAAGCCGCCTTAGAGCGCGAGCCCGACGACTTCGGCAGCGCTGCCCTGATTGTGGACTGGACGTCCATGCACCATGAAACGCAATACACGAGGCTTTTCAGATCATGAGCAATCCCTTACGCGTAGGCATCGGCGGCCCGGTCGGATCCGGCAAGACCGCCTTGCTCGACCAATTGTGCAAAGCGATGCGCGCGACCTACGACATCGCCGCCATCACCAACGACATCTATACCCGCGAAGATGCCGAGTTCCTCATACGCTCCGGCGCGCTGGACCCGGACAGGATCACCGGCGTCGAGACCGGCGGCTGTCCGCACACCGCGATCCGCGAGGACGCCTCAATGAACCTCGCTGCCGTATCTGATATGACAACCCGCTTTCCCGATTTGGACGTGGTGTTTGTCGAAAGCGGCGGCGACAATCTGTCGGCCACGTTTTCGCCGGAACTGGCCGACATGACGATCTACGTCATCGACGTCTCGGCCGGCGACAAGATCCCGCGCAAAGGCGGACCGGGTATCACCAAGTCCGACCTGTTGGTGATCAACAAAACCGACTTGGCGCCGATGGTCGGCGCCGATTTGACGGTCATGGAACGCGACGCCAAGAAAATGCGCGGCGCCCGGCCCTTCATATTTGCCAAAGCAAAGCATGGCGTCGGCGTGCCGGCCATCACCGATTTCATCGTCGAAACCGGTGGCCTGCGTTCAAGTGACGCCGCCTGAAGCCGCTTGATCCACACGGATCGGCCATACGGATTGCAGAAGGCGCAGTGCGGCGACGGCGGCAATGACCGCGGCAAACATTGCGACCGTTATGACCAGCGGTGCGGCGGGCTCGCCCGTCAAATCCCGGGACCATCCGGCGATGGGCGGGGCTACGGTCATGCCGACATAATACCACGTGTAGAATATACCGAGGCCCGCCCCTCTGTTGGCCGGACTCACCGCTTCCGCCGACAAAGCCATCAAGGCGCCGCCCGGGATGCCGAAAAACAAGCCGAACGCGACAAAAGACCATTCGGGAAACCACCCGAAAATGATCGCCATCGTGGCACCCATGGCAAGCGCCATTGTACTGACAATCAATAGGGACACGTGACCGACGACTTCCATCAAGCGCCCACCGAGCGGCAGCGAAATCAAGGTGACCCACATGATCAGGCTAGTGGCAAATCTGGCCGAGGCCGGGTCATGGCCATGCGCGGTCAGTGCATCCGGTGCAAAACTCACGGCGACGACAAGTGCTGCGTTGAACATCGTCCAAGCAACGGCGACAATACTGACATGGACGAATTCCCGCGTCGGCAATCCAAACTTTAGTCGCGTGGATTCAGCGAGACCTGCCGTCGGCGCATCGCGGTAGGCGGTTGCGGTCAGGACCAGCGCTACGAACGCGACGATTGCCGTCGCATGCATCACCGCTTGCCAGCCGAAACCCTCGGCGATGACGCCTTGGGTCACCAGCCCCAAGGCAATGCCGATCGGCCAAGCCGTCAACATCACGCCCAAGGCGGTCATGATTTCTTTCTCGAAGAACCATTCGGTGACCATTTTGGTCAGGATGACGTTGAAGATCGTGCCGCCGATGCCGGTCACCAGCCGGCCCGAATAGATCGCCGTCGGCGTGTTTCCGAAGCCGATGATCATCGCGCCGACGATCATCGCCCCTGCCCCGATCATCAACAAATTCTTGTCCGCCGTGGACCGTGTCAACAGGCCACTGGGGATCGCGACGATGATGCCGGGCAACAGAAAGAAACCGATCAGTGTGCCGACTTCCGCGTAGCTGAAGCCGAACTCGGCCACCAACTGCGACGACACCGAAGCGATCGATTGGAATTGGTAACCCATGGCAAGGCGCACCAAAAACAAAATCGCCAGCATGATCCAACGCTGCGGCAGCAAAGATTTGCCCTCAAGAAACCTATTCGACGAGTGTCGAATACCGATCAACCAACATTAGAACAGGTTTCGACCATACGGAATCTTACTGGATCGTATAACCACAAAATCGCATAATGTTCTTCAAAGAGATTACTTGGAACTGAGAAATGGTGCGGGTCTCGCAGGCCGGTAATTAGGTGGACTGTCCGCTGAACACTCGGTCGGCGCTTGGTATTTCTAAGGTGCCGTCAATGAACGGCAAATCTGTTGAACCGACACCAACCCAGGAAGAGCGAAGGAGGCGCACCGCTATGAGGACCAGACCACTAACCGCCGGCATCGCAGGACTCTGCGCACTCCCTCTCATGGTGTTCCTGGCAGACGGGGCCGACGCAAGCGACGCCGGGCAGCCCAATGCGGCGGCCCTGGCGAAAGTGGCCAACAAGAAGACGGGGTACTCGCCTTACGCGGGGCGGAGTTACCCGACGCGTCCGTTTTGGGGCGACACGCACGTGCATACGTCGACCTCGTTTGATGCGGGCGCCTTCGGCTCGACGCTCGGCCCACGCGACGCTTACCGGTTCGCCCGCGGCGAGGAGGTCATTTCCAACTCCGGACAGCGGGTGAAGATGGCTCGGCCGCTCGACTTTCTCGCGGTGACCGATCATTCCGACAACATGGGTTTCTTCCCCGACCTTCTGGCCGGCAAGCAGAAGATCCTTGCGAACCAGACGGGTCGCAAATGGTACGACATGGTTATGGCGGGCAAGGGCGCGGATGTGGGGATTGAAGCTTTCTTCGCCCTGTTCCAGGGAACTTATCCGAAGGAGCTCATGTACAATCCCGGCACGCGAGGCTTCAGGCGTACGTGGGACGATAACATTGCCGCGGCGGAAGAATACAACGATCCGGGCCGCTTCACCGCATTCATCGGCTACGAGTGGTCGGCGTCGGTCAAAGGAAACAACCTCCACCGCAACGTCATCTTCCGCGACGGCGCCGCCAAGGCGGGCCAGGTGGAGCCAATCGTCACGAACCCGCCCGTAGGCAACCCCGATCCGGCCTTCCTCTGGAAGTGGATGGCGGCCTATGAGAAGAAAACCGGGGGCAGCGTCCTTGCTATCGCGCACAACGGTAATCTGAGCAACGGCTTGATGTTCCCGATGATCGAGACTTTCGGCAAGCAACTTGACCGCGGTTACGTGGAGACGCGCGCGCGGTGGGAGCGGCTCATTGAAGTGACGCAGACGAAGGGGACAGGGGAGGCTCATCCGGCGCTTTCACCCAACGACGAGTTCGCCGACTTCGAGCTCTGGGACAAGGGCAACCTCGATCTCACTGCCGCCAAGACGAAGGAGATGCTGCAGCGGGAATACGCCCGCGAGGCGCTGAAGAACGGCCTGAAGCTGGAACAGCAACTCGGCGCGAACCCGTACAAGTTCGGCATGATCGGCTCGACCGACACGCACACGGCTCTCTCGTCTGCGGAAGATGACAACTTCTTCGGCAAGATGGCAACGGCGGAGCCGAGCGCGGAGCGGCTGACCAACGCCTTTCTGAGCGCCAAAACCACGAAAACCGGTCTGGCCTACATGGACTGGGAGGTGAGCGCCTCCGGCCGTGCCGCCGTCTGGGCGACCGAGAACACACGGGCGGCGATCTGGGACGCGATGGAGCGCAAGGAGACTTACGCGACAACCGGCACGCGGATGATCGTCCGCTTCTTCGGCGGGTTCGACTTCGAGCCGGGTGATGCGAACGACCGCATGCCGGCGAGGATCGGCTATGCCAAAGGCGTTCCAATGGGCGGCGATATGCGTAAAGCGCCGAAAGGCAAATCGCCAACCTTCCTCGTGGCCGCGCTCAAGGACCCGATCGGGGCGAACCTTGACCGCATCCAGATCATCAAAGGATGGGTCGGCAAGGATGGCAAGACGCAGGAGCGTATCTATGACGTGGCTGTTTCGGACGGCCGCAAGATCGACGCGGACGGCCGCTGCAAGACGTCTGTCGGCAGCACCGTGGACGTGGCGAATGCGACCTGGACCAACACAATCGGCGCCGGCGAAATGATCACCGTGTGGAAAGACCCGGACTTCGACGCGGCGCTGCGGGCGTTCTACTACGTCCGTGTGATCGAGATCCCGACGCCGCGCTGGACCGCGTACGACGCGAAGTACTACGGCACGAAACCGCTACCCGGCACCCCAATGGTCGTTACCGAGCGCGCCTACACATCACCGATCTGGTACACACCTTAGGACGACCAACAGCGGCTTTTTCGGGGTAGACGGATGATGCACGGACCGAGTGATCTAAACGATGCGTTTGTGCGCAGCCTGCCCGACGACGGGCCGGTGGTCATGGTGAACCTGGTGCGGTTGCGCGAACGCGCATCGGACGGAAATGGTTCGGGTTGGGATGCCTATCGTCGCTACAGCCAGGCTGTCATGCCGGTGATCAAGGGCGTTGGCGCTAGCGTTCTTTGGGGCGGTCACGTGGAAGGCCCGTCGGTCGGCGATCTCGGCGATGGCCGCTGGGACTGGGTCGTGCTGGTGCATTACCCTTCGCGAGCGGCATTCCTTGCCATGATGACTTCCCAAGAGTATGCCGAAGCGAATGTGGAGCGAGAGAGCGGCGCCGAGGATCACGTCATCCTTTCCGCCAACGAAGCCTTTTCCAGGTTCTAGAGAAGTTTCGGAGAATTAGTCCCTGTGCGACCATTGTTATGGACCCGAAGATCTTATGAGTGACTACGAACATCATACCATCAATGCCAATGGCATTCGAATTCACTACGTCGCCAAAGGTGACGGGCCGTTGGTGGTGTTGTGCCATGGCTGGCCTGAATCCTGGTATTCCTGGCGGCATCAAATCGATGCTTTGGCCGATGCCGGCTACCGTGCGGTCGCGCCCGACATGCGCGGCTATGGCCGCACATCCCGGCCGGAAGCGGTTTCGGCCTATGACTTGACCCATTTGATCGGCGATATTGTCGGCCTGGTCAACGCAATCGGCGCCGACAAGGCCGTGGTCGTCGGCCACGATTGGGGGGCGCCGGTTGCCTGGTCCAGCGCCTTGGCCCGGCCGGACTTGTTTCGGGCAGTCGCCGGACTAAGCGTGCCTTTCCGCCCACCAATGGCGTTGCCACCCGGCATCAGCATGTCCGACTTGATGCGGGCGCAAGCCAGCGACGGCGATCATTACCGTTTGTTTTTTGCCGATGGTCGACGCGCAGAAGCGGATTTTGAAAAGGATGTTCGCCGCTACATTACCGGTGTTCTCTATTCGATTTCCGGCGACATCGGACCGGGAAAACAATTCGACGGCATACTGAAGCGCGGCCAGAATTTGACCGACGCCCTCACCGTTCCCGATCAACTGCCGGACTGGGTCAGTCCGGCGGATATCGAATTTTATGTTGCCGAGTTCGAGCGTACCGGCTTGACCGGCGGATTTAACTATTACCGCAATATCGATGCGCTGCCGGCCTGTCTGGCGCCATTCTTAGGGCAAACCATCGAACAACCGTCATTTTACATCGGCGGAGAGTTCGACTTGATTGCCGGCAATACACCGGACGCGCATCAAACGATGCGCGCCAGTCTGCCGGATTTGCGTGGCTTACATATCCTCGAAGGCGCCGGGCATTGGATACAGCGCGAGCGGGCGGCGACGGTCAGTGCGTTGCTGACCGGTTTCCTGGACGGGCTATTTTGACGATAGACTAGAGCAACTTATCTGCATCAAAATAATTCCATTTTTATGCAGTTTGATCTAGGCCGCCTGGCCGTAGACGCCGCGCAAGCCCGGCATCGGCTTGAAGGCTTCGGTGATGCCGAGCACGGTTTCGGCGCCACCGAGGAAGAGCGATCCGTCAGGTGCGAGCTGCCGGCTCATCCGGCCGAGGATGTCACATTTGGTTTCCTGATCGAAATAGATCAAGACGTTACGGCAGAAAATCACATCGAACTGACCGAACGTACGGAAATCGTCCAACAGATTGAACTGCTGGTATTTGACCATGCCACGGATATCCTGGTCGATCTGCCACTGTTCGTTGACCTGATCGAAGTATTTCATCAGCATTTGGATCGGCAAGCCGCGCTGGACCTCGAACTGGGAATACAGGCCGACCTGCGATTTCTCCAACACGTCGACCGACAAATCGGTGCCCAAAATCTCAATACGCCAACCGGCAAGCTTGGCGGCCTCTTCCTTGAGGATCATGGCGAGCGAATAGGGTTCCTGGCCCGTCGAGGCGGCGGCACACCAAATACGCAGGTGCTTCTTAGGCCCTCGGGTTTCCATTAGGTGCGGCAAAGTCTGTTCACGGAAGATGGTGAACGGTTTTTCATCGCGAAAGAAAAAGGATTCGTTGGTCGTCATCGCTTCGGTAATGGCAACCAAGAGATTTTCGTCCTTCGTCTGGCGCACTTTGACAACGAGATCCTCGATGTTGTCGAGGCCGTTATCGCGGGCGATCGGCAGCAACCGGCTTTCGATCAAATAGCCTTTGTCCGGCGACAGAACCAATCCGGATCGCTGCTTTAGAACGTCGATCAGAAACTGAAAGTCAGGTGCGTTCATGAGCATTTTCCCGCTACCATGCGGCCAACAGCCGGGCCGATTTCCGTGAGTGGCAACACGGCGCTACACAGCCCCGCCTTGGCAACAGCGCCGGGCATACCCCAAACGACCGAGCTGGCTTCGTCCTGACCGACGATTGTGCCACCGGCATCCACCAGGTCACGACTGCCTTCCAGGCCGTCCTGTCCCATGCCGGTCAGGATCGTTGCCAAAACGTTGGCGCCAAAGAGCCGAGCCAGGGAACGAAACAAAGGGTCGACCGAGGGTCGGCAGAAATTCTCAGGCGGGTCCTGGTTGATCCGAACAACCGCATTGCCTAGGACACCATCGACGATCATGTGATAGCCACCGGGCGCCACATAGACCCGGTCGTTGCAGAGCGGTTCGCCGTCCTCGGCTTCTCGGCAATCGACGCCGGCGGCCCGCCCGATATGCTCAGCCAAGATACGCGTAAATGTCTCCGGCATGTGTTGCGTAATTAAAATTGGCAACTTGACGCTGTCTCTCAAATAACCAAAGACCTCCAGCAGCGCCTGCGGTCCACCGGTCGAGCTGCCGATCGCCAGGACCCGGGGCAGCGGCCCGGGGCGGCGCAAAGCAAGTGGCGAGCTGCCAGCGCTGTTGGCGCGCCGTTCCGGCGTCTTGGTGGCCACCGGTCTCGCGATTGCTTGCGGCGGCCGTACGCCTTGACGACTTCGGCGGGCCGAGCCGAGCACCTTGATCTTGGTGATCAACTCATCGCGAAACAGTTGAACGGAATCGCCGTCCCTGGTGCTGCTTGGCTTGGTTAGGTAGTCCGAAGCCCCTGCCGCCAGCGCCTTGAGGCTGACCTCGGCGTTTCGCGTGGTCAAGGTCGAGGCCATGATGATGCCGAGCGCGGGATTGCGTTCGAGCAAATGCGGCACAGCGGTAATGCCGTCCATCTCCGGCATTTCGATGTCGAGCACGACGATCTCCGGATCGGCCCGATCCATCTGCCGCAATGCCGCTATTCCATTATTGGCGGAGGCAACGATGCGGATGGCATCGTCTGTTTCCAACCAACG
>Ga0315336_1003125_pt1 | contig 23013 bp, 24 predicted proteins | sample ASW5metaG_FD_204512 | JGI IMG/M metagenome (GOLD analysis project Ga0315336, IMG submission 204512) | Ammonia-oxidizing marine archaeal communities from Monterey Bay, California, United States - ASW #5 | ecosystem: Environmental > Aquatic > Marine > Intertidal zone | place: USA: California... | reverse complement strand
CGCTGGGCGGCTTTTTCTTGGCCTTTCTCGTCTGCTTCTTCTTCGCCAAGCGCCTGTTCAACCTTCTCGTCATTCCATTCAAATGGGCCACGCAATGGGCAGGCCTCGACCCGCACAAGGTCGAGCTGATCTATACCGCGCCGCAGGAGTTCTTCTTCACCCAGGTGAAGCTCGCCATGTTCGGCGGCATGGTCATCGCCTTCCCGCTGATCGCCACGCAGATCTACAAGTTCATCGCGCCAGGCCTCTACAAGAACGAGCGCAGCGCCTTCCTGCCATTCCTGATCGCGTCGCCCATCCTGTTCCTGATGGGCGCCTCGCTGGTCTACTTCTTCTTCACCCCGATGGTCATGTGGTTCTTCCTGGCCATGCAGCAGGTCGGCACCAACGACCAGGTCCAGATTTCGCTGCTGCCGAAGGTGTCGGAATATCTCAGCCTGATCATGACGCTGATCTTCTCCTTCGGCCTGGTATTCCAGTTGCCGGTCGTCACCAGCCTTTTGACGCGTGTCGGCATATTGTCGTCGCAGGCGCTGGCCGAGAAGCGCAAATGGGCGATCGTGCTTTCCTTCGTGGTCGCCGCGGTGCTGACTCCGCCCGATCCGATGAGCCAGTGCGGCCTCGCCATCCCGACCATCATCCTCTACGAGGTCGCGATCTGGTCCTCGCGCATGATCGAGCGCGCCCAGGCGCGCGATCGTCTGGCGCGCCAGCAGGCGGAGGCGGGCAGCCCGGCCGAGAGCAAAACGCCGGACGCTCCGTCCACCTAGGCAAGGCAGTTCAGGCCGGAAAATCGAGGCGCCCGGCATAGTCGCCGTCTTGCATCGATGGCGGATGCAGTTTACGCCCTCGATCCTTACTTTTGAGGATCGACCATGCTTGACATCAAATGGATTCGCGACAACCCGAAGGCCCTTGTCGAGGCGCTGGCGAAGCGCTCGTGGTCGGCGGGCGAGGCGCAATCCAAGGTCGACGACCTGGTCGCCAAGGACGAAGCGCGGCGTTCGCATCTGAGCGAACTGCAGGTCAAGCAGGAGCGCCGCAATGCCGCCTCGAAAGAGATCGGCAACGCCATGCGTTCGGGCGATTCCGCACTCGCCGAGAAGCTCAAGGGCGAAGTCAGCGACATCAAGGCGTTCATCCAGAACGGCGAGGCGCGCGAGCGCGAACTCGACAAGGCGCTGAACGACGCGCTCGCGGTACTGCCCAACGTGCCGCTCGAGGACGTGCCGGTCGGCAAGGATGAGCACGACAATGTCGTTAAACGCATCGTCGGCGAGGTGCCGACCCGCCCGAACTGGGTGAAGGAGCATTTCGAGATCGGCGAGGCGCTCGGCATGATGGATTTCGAGCGCGCCGCGAAACTGTCCGGCTCGCGCTTCACCGTGCTGAAAAGCCAACTGGCGCGCATGGAGCGCGCGCTTGGGCAGTTCATGCTCGACCTGCACACGACCGAGCACGGCTATGAAGAGATCATCCCGCCCCTGATGGTGCGCGACGAAGTGCTTTTCGGAACCAACCAGCTGCCGAAATTCGAGGAAGACCTGTTCTTCACGCCGCATGGCGACGGTCGGCTGGGCCTCATCCCCACGGCCGAGGTGCCGCTGACCAACCTCGTACGCGAGGAGATCACAGCGCATGAGAAGCTGCCGCTGCGGTACACGGCGCTGACGCCGTGCTTCCGTTCGGAAGCGGGCTCGGCCGGCCGCGACACGCGCGGCATGCTGCGCCAGCACCAGTTCTACAAGGTCGAACTGGTCTCGATCACCGACCAGGAAAGCTCGATCGCCGAGCACGAGCGCATGACGCAATGCGCCGAGGAGGTGCTGAAGCGGCTGGGCCTGCCGTTCCGCACGATGACGCTTTGCACCGGTGACATGGGCTTCGGCGCGCGCAAGACATACGACATCGAGGTCTGGCTGCCCGGGCAGGGCGCCTATCGCGAAATCTCGTCCTGCTCGGTCTGCGGCGATTTCCAGGCCAGGCGCATGGACGCCCGCTACAAGGACAAGGACGGTAAGGGCAATCGCTTCGTCCATACGCTGAACGGTTCGGGCACCGCGGTCGGGCGCGCGCTCATAGCCGTCGTCGAAAACTACCAGAATGAGGATGGCAGCGTAACTATTCCTGAAGTGCTGCGGCCTTACATGGGTGGGCTTAGCAAGATCGAAGCGAAGTAACTGCATGCGCATCCTCCTGACCAACGACGATGGCATCCACGCCGAAGGGCTGGCGTCGCTCGAACGCATCGCGCGAACGCTGTCGGACGATGTCTGGGTGGTGGCGCCGGAACAGGACCAGTCCGGCTACGCGCATTCGCTGTCGATCTCGGAGCCGCTCAGGCTGCGCAAGATCGGCGAGAAGCATTATGCCGTGCGCGGCACGCCGACAGATTGCGTCATCATGGGCACGAAGAAGATCCTGCCCGGACCGCCGGACCTCATCCTGTCCGGCGTCAATTCCGGCGCCAACATCGCCGATGACGTGACCTATTCCGGTACTGTCGCCGGCGCCATGGAAGGCGCGCTGCTCGGCGTGCGCTCGATCGCAGTGAGCCAGGCTTATTCCTATGTCGGGGAGGATCGCGTCGTTCCCTACGAGACGACCGAAGCGCTGGCGCCCGCCCTGCTGAAGCGACTCGTGGAGACGCCGCTGCCGGAGGGCGTGCTGCTCAACGTCAATTTCCCCAACTGCGCGCCCGACGAGGTCGAAGGCACCGTCGTCACCTCCCAGGGCAAGCTGGTTCACAGCCTGTGGGTGGACGAGCGCCGCGACGGGCGCGGCTTGCCTTATTACTGGCTGCGCTTCGGTCGCGAGCCGGTGGAGGGCAAGAAGGGCACGGACCTGTTTGCGCTGCGCAACCGGCTGGTGTCGGTGACACCGCTGCAGCTCGACCTCACCGCTCATGAACTCCGAGACCAGCTGACCAAGGCGCTGTCATGAGCAACGCATGGTCATGAACAGGGTTCACAAATAGGGTTCCGGCATGAATACGGGCATCGATGACCGCGAGGGTTTCGCCGCTTTCCTGCTCAGGCTGCGGGGCAGGGGCACGGCGCCGAAGGCGCTGGTTGCTGCCTTCGAGGCGACGCCGCGGCGCGGCTTCCTGTCGGCTCAGTTTCATGCCATCGCCTGGTCGGACGGCATGCTGCCGATCGAATGCGGCGAAGCGATCGAGGGCGCCGATCTGCAGGCAGCCGTGATCGCCGCGCTGCACATCGAGCCGGGCAACCGCGTACTCGAGATCGGCACCGGCTCGGGCTATACCGCCGCCGTCATGTCGCGGCTCGCGGCGCGCGTCATCACCATCGACCGCTACAAGACCCTGACCGAGCAGGCGAAGCAGCGCTTCGAGGCGCTCGCGATCAGCAATGTCATCGCACGCCAGGCCGACGGTTCCAACGGTCTGCCCAATGAGGGGCCGTTCGACCGTATCGTCGCCTGGGCGGCCTTCGACAGCTTGCCGCGCTTCCTGCTCGACCAGTTGTCGAGCGGCGGCGTCGTCATCGCGCCGATCGGACCGGACGAGGGCGAACAGGTGCTGGCCAAGCTCACCAAGGTGGGCAGCCGCTTCGAGCGCGAGGACATCGGCATGGTCAGGCTGCAGCCGATCCTGCGCAGCGTTGCAGCGGTGATCTAGCGGGTCCTGTGGCCTTCGCCAAAATTTCCACCAATGTTTTAAGAAAATTTTCGTCGGATTCTAACGGGTTAACCCGCCAGTAACATTAACGCGCTTTAATCACAGCCAGTTTGTACCGGGTCTGTGCGGGTTAGTGCGATGCAATTCAATTACTTGAAGGCAAACAGACGCAATCTGGCGCGCGGTTGCGCGGTCCTCATGGTTGCCGGCGCCGCGGCCGGGTGCAGTTCCCAGTCGATGCGTTTCAACGGAGTCGATGACGTCTTCACGTCATCCACCAACAATCAGCGCGCCATCATCAACAAGCAGAATGTCGACCAGCCCTATCCGGGCGACACGGTCGCGCCCGCTCCTGTTGACGGCGCCCACACCCAGTCGGTGAGCCGCTCGAGCCTCGAGCCGGTAACCGCCCAGCAATTGCCGCCTCCGTCGGCGCCGGCTTCGGCCAAACCGATGCGCACCGCCTCTGCTCCGACCCTTACGCCGGCTCCGGCGCTTGCGCCAGCGCCGCATCTCGACAGGACGGCCACCGGCACGGTCGCTCCGGCCAAGCCGTTCAAGACCGCCGAGCCCGATGCCGTGCGCAATGCGAGCGCCACCCCGCATGCGACCGAAATCGTCGTCCGGGAAGGCGAGACGCTTTCCGGCCTGGCGGCCCACTACCATGTACCGGCAGACGCGATCGCCAAGGTCAACGGGATCGACCCGAAGAAGGGCATCCGCAGCGGCCAGAAGATCGTCATTCCCGCCTATGCCTATTCGAGCAAGGCGGAACCGAAGGTCGCTGACGGTAAGCCGACGAACACCCCGAAGCAGCCGGCCCCTGAGAAGGTCGCGGTGCTGCCTCAGCAGCCCAAGGTCAAGGACGGCAAGGCGACCGCCCAGGTCGATACATCGGCCGCGGCCGCGGGCTCCAAGAACCCGAAGCCCGCGCCGCAGGTGGCCGAGGCCAAGCCGGCCGGCGCCGGCGGCTCCTACACTGTCCAGCAGGGCGACACGCTGTCGTCGATCGCCAGGAAGACCGGCGTCGGCACAACGGCGCTGAAGCAGGCCAACGGCATGAAGGACGGCCTGCTCAAGATCGGCCAGACGCTGAAGGTTCCGGCGGGCGGCACCGTTGCCGTCGCCGCCGCCAAGCCTGCCGCGACTGCCGCGACTGCCGCCAAGCCGGCGGTCGATCCGGTGACGACGGCGACCACGCCGCCACCGGCCAAGACCACCGAGACGCTCGCCTCCTACACGCCGCCGAAGAAGGACGCCAAGGTCATCCAGCAGGCCGAGGATGACGAAGCGGTGGCGCCTGACGCGACCGGCATCGGCAAGATGCGCTGGCCCGTGCGCGGCCGCGTTATCTCCAGCTTCGGTTCCGGCAAGGACGGCGTCGACATCGCTGTGCCGGAAGGAACGCCGATCAAGGCGGCGGAGAATGGCGTGGTCATCTATGCCGGCGACGGCCTCAAGGAATTCGGCAACACCGTCCTGGTGCGCCACGAGAACGGCCTGGTCACCGTTTACGGCCACGCAAGCTCCATTGAGGTGCAGCGCGGCCAGAAGGTCAAGCGCGGCCAGGAGATCGCGCTCTCGGGCATGACCGGCACCACCGACTCGCCGAAGCTGCACTTCGAGGTGCGCAAGAACTCGGCCCCGGTCGATCCGTCGGGCTATCTCGAATAGAACAAGAACAGTTGCGGGCCGCCTGACCTCCAGTCCGGCCCGCCGTCTTCAGCCCGCTCCGAAAGGCGCGGGCTTTTTCGGTTGTGGGCCAAGATGGCCGGTTAGTCCTTCAGCGGCTTGCCGAGCCGGCCGGCGAGGTCCTGCGTGAACTGCCAGGCGACGCGGCCGGAACGGCTGCCGCGCGTCGTCGCCCATTCCAGCGCCTCGGCGCGCAGCGTCTCGGGATCGATGATCAGTCCGTGATAGCGGACATAACCGTCGATCATGTCGAGATATTCGTCCTGCGAGCATTTATGGAAGCCGAGCCAGAGGCCGAAGCGGTCCGAAAGCGAGACCTTCTCCTCCACGGCTTCCGATGGGTTGATGGCGGTCGAGCGCTCATTGTCGATCATGTCGCGCGGCAAGAGATGGCGGCGGTTGGACGTGGCGTAGAAGATGACATTGCCTGGGCGGCCCTCGACGCCGCCCTCGAGCGCCGCCTTGAGCGATTTGTAGGAGGTGTCGTCATGGTCGAAGGAGAGATCGTCGCAAAACAGAATGAAGCGATAGGGAGCTGCCTTCAGCAGACCCATCAGCTTGGGCAGCGTGTCGATGTCCTCGCGGTGGATCTCGATCAGTTTCAGCGGCCTGTCTAGCTTGTCCGAGGCGTTCACGGCGGCATGCACGGCCTTGACCAGGGACGATTTGCCCATGCCGCGCGCGCCCCACAGCAGCACGTTGTTGGCCGCATGGCCGGCGGCGAAGCGCTCGGTGTTGTCGAGCAGGATGTCGCGCACGCGGTCGACGCCGCGGATCAGGCCGATGTCGACGCGATTGACCTTGCGCACCGGCTCCAGAAAGCCGGGATCGGCCTGCCAGACGAAGCAGTCGGCCACGCCGAGATCGGTCTGCGGAACCGGCGGCGGGGCCAAACGGGACACTGCCTCGATCAGGCGGTCGAGCTTCTTGTTCAAGGCTTCCAGGCTGTCGGTCATGTCGGGTCTTTTCGCTGAGATATTCAGGATGTGGGAGCAGCTTGCATGACATCGCTGCAAGAACCAGGCCCAAGCTTTTGTTGGAGCATGATCTTTTCGGTGGCATCGAAGCCGCTTCCGCTGCGACGCTCTAGCACGCCGCGAACCGCTGGAAAAGCAACGCATTGGGCGCGCAGCGCAGTTGCATTGGCAAGTTTACCGACTATATTCCGGCCAAATTTTCGCGGGGCCGCCCCGGCGGTATTTCACCATCCAGGAGTTTTCTTGATGTTCGTTACACCGGCATACGCCCAAGGCGTCGGCGCTTCGCCAGACATGTTCATCTCCATTTTGCCGTTTGTCCTGATTTTCGTGATCATGTATTTTCTGATCATCCGGCCGCAGCGCGCGCAACTGAAGAAGCGCCAGGAAATGCTATCGGCGGTACGCCGCGGCGATACGGTGGTGACTGGCGGCGGTTTTATCGGCAAGGTGACCAAGGTGATCGACGACAATGAGCTTGAGATCGACCTTGGCGGCGGAACCAAGGTGACGGCGCTGCGCTCGACGATCTCCGAGGTGCGCGTCAAGGGCGAGCCGGTGGCGAACCAGAACGCCAAGAAGTAAGCTGAGCTCGATGGCGGAACGCTGCCGCTTGTACGCCTGAACGGATAAGAACGAATGCTGTATTTCTCGCGCCTGAAGATGATCCTGATCTGGCTCGCCGTGGCCATCACAGTGATCCTCGCCGCGCCCAATCTCTTCCCGGCAAGCACCCTTGCGGAACTGCCGAACTGGGTGCCGAAGCGGCAGATGACGCTCGGCCTCGACCTTCAGGGCGGGTCGCACATCCTGCTCCAGATGGACCAGAACGACCTGATCAAGGATCAGCTGGAGACGACGCGAGACGAGATCAGGACGCTGCTGCGCGACGCCAAGATCCAATATACCGGCCTCGGGGGGACGGGGCGGACCGTTCAGGTGCGCATCAACGATCCGAGCCAGGTCGAAGCCGCCAAGACGGCGCTGAAGCCGATTACAAATCCGATCACCGCCGGCCTCTTTAGCGGCGGTTCCGTCCAGTCGATGACACTGGACGACTCCGAGTCCGGGCTGTTGAAGTTCACGGTAACGGATGCGGGCATCAAATATCGCACGTCGACGGCGTTGTCGCAGGCGATCGAAGTGGTCGAACGGCGCGTCAACGCGCTCGGCACCACCGAGCCGATCGTGCAGCGGCAGGGCGATGATCGGATCCTGGTCCAGGTGCCCGGGCTTCAGAATCCGCAGAGGCTGAAAGACATTATCGGCCAGACCGCCAAGCTGACGTTCCAAATGGTCGACACCTCGGTGCCGGTCCAGGACGCGATGAAGAATCGTCCGCCGCCCGGCGATTCCATCCTTTATTCGCAAGACGATCCTCCGGTTCCTTACCTCGTCGAAAATCGCGTTATTGTGTCGGGTGAAGATCTTTCCAATGCGACGCCGACCTATAACTCTCAGACCAACGAGCCTGTGGTTTCGTTTACGTTCAATTCTCGCGGTGCGACACGGTTCGGTCAGGCAACCCAGCAGAATGTCGGCAAGCCATTTGCGATCGTATTAGACAACCAGATCATATCGGCGCCGGTTATCCGCGAGCCGATACTAGGTGGCAGCGGTCAGATATCGGGCAATTTCACGGCCGAGAGCGCCAACGACCTGGCTGTGCTGCTGCGCGCCGGCGCGTTGCCGGCAAAATTGACGATCATCGAGGAGCGCACCGTCGGCCCGGGCCTCGGCCAGGACTCGATCCATGCCGGCAAGGTGGCCGGCGTGATCGGCTCGATCCTGGTCGTCGCCTTCATGTTCGTCGCCTATGGCTTCCTCGGCTTTCTTGCGAATATCGCTTTGGCCGTCCATGTGGCAATGATCGTGGCGGTGCTATCCCTGCTGGGCGCCACGCTGACCTTGCCTGGTATCGCCGGTATCGTGCTCACCATCGGCATGGCGGTGGACTCCAACGTTCTGATCTATGAACGTATTCGCGAGGAGCGACGAAACGGCCGTTCGGTGATTCAGGCGATCGACACAGGCTTCTCCAAAGCGCTGGCGACTATCGTCGACTCCAACGTGACATCGCTGATTGCTACCGTGGTGCTGTTCTTCCTCGGCACAGGGCCGGTCAAAGGCTTCGCCATCACCTATGCTATCGGCATTTTGACCACGGTCTTCACCGCCTTCACCTTCACCCGTATGCTGGTGTCGATCTGGCTCCGCCGCGCCCGGCCGAAGGAATTGCCGCGTGCCCCTGTCACCTTCATACCGCCGGGCACCAAGATCCCGTTCATGGGCATCCGCCGCTGGACGTTCACTTTGTCCAGCCTGCTGTCGGTTCTCTCGGTCGTCGGCTTCCTGACCATCGGTATCAATTACGGCATCGACTTCAAGGGCGGCTCGATCATCGAGGTCCAGTCCAAGCAGGGCGACGCCGACCTCGGCGATATCCGCAACCGCCTGTCCGAACTCAACATCGGCGAAATCCAGGTGCAGCAGTTCGGTACGCCGAACGACGTGCTTATCCGCGTCGGCGCGCAGGACGCGGGCGAGAATGCCGAGCAGACCGTGATCGACAAGGTGCGGGGCGAACTGCAGGACCAGTACGACTTCCGCCGCGTCGAAGTGGTAGGACCAACGGTTTCGGGCGAACTCGCCAAACAGGGCACGATAGCGATGCTGATCGCGCTGGTCGGCATCCTGCTCTATGTCTGGTTCCGTTTCGAATGGCAGTTCGCGGTGGGCGCCATCGTGGCCACGGTGCACGACGTGGTGATGACGATCGGCTTCTTCGTCCTCACGGGGCTTGAGTTCAACCAGTCGTCGCTGGCGGCGATCCTGACCATTATCGGTTATTCGCTGAACGACACGATCGTGGTCTATGACCGCGTCCGCGAGGATCTTCGAAAATACAAGAAGATGCCGCTGCCGCAGCTGTTGAACAACGCCATCAACGAGACGCTGTCGAGAACCACGCTGACTTCGGTGACGACCATCCTGGCGCTGCTGGCGCTGGTGCTGTTCGGCGGCGAGGTGATCCGCTCCTTCACGATGGCGATGCTGTTCGGCGTGGTGTTCGGCACCTATTCGTCGATCTTCATCGCCGCGCCGCTGCTGATCCTCTTCAAGCTCCGGCCGCAGGCCGCCACCAGCGATGAGGAAAAGCCGGTGACCGGCAAGGCCGTGGCGACCTGACGTCGCCAGGGCCGGATGATGTCGTCCGAAAACCGCTCCACACTTTTCGGCTGACCATGGCCAAAGGCATCATCATCCGAGAGGCGCATTTCCCCGGCAAGGCGGCGATAGAGGCCTATGGCAATGGCGGCTTCCGCTTTGCCGACATGTCGCATCGCGGATCGCTGCTCGCCTTGCCGTCTGGCATCCACGGCTGGGAGCCGGCCGACCCGTCGGCGTTGAAGGCGTCAGATTTCGACAAGCTGTTCGCGGAAGCCGGCAAGGTCGAGATCCTGCTGGTTGGCATGGGCAAGGAGCTGCGGCCGCTGCCGGCCGCGTTGCGCGCCGCGCTCAAGGAGGCCGGCATCTCGGCCGACCCGATGTCGACGGGAGCCGCGGTGCGGACCTACAACGTGCTGCTCGCCGAAGATCGCGCGGTGGCAGCGGCCCTGATCGCCGTCGATTGAATGGCCGCCCCGCCCAACAGCGTCAAGAATGGCGACGTGGTCATGGATGCGGTGCGCGCCGCCGACCATGACCGTTACTTGTCGGCTCTCTACGCGCCGGCCGACAGGCGCGACGCGCTTTTCGCGCTCTATGCCTTCAACGCCGAAATCGCCGGCGTGCGCGATCGCATCCACGAGCCGCTGCCGGGCGAGGTCAGGCTGCAATGGTGGCGCGACGCGATCGCGGCCGAAGGGGACGCCGAGACCGGCCACCCGACCGCCGATGCACTGCGTGCGACGATTGCCGCGAACCGTCTGCCGCAGGTTGCTTTCGACAATATGCTCGAGGCCCGCATCTTCAATCTCTATGACGACCCGATGCCGTCGCGGACCGATCTCGAAGGCTATTGCGGCGAAACGGCCGCCACGCTTATCCAGCTAGCGGCAATGGTGCTCGATCCGGTCGCGGCCCCAGGCTTTGCCGAACTGGCCGGCCGGGCCGGCTGCGCGCAGGCCATTACCGGCCTGTTGCTTCTGCTGCCGCTGCACCGCCGGCGCGGACAATGTTTCGTGCCCGCCGACATACTCGCGGCCGCCGGCACGACGCCGGACGAGTTCGTCAAAGGCGACGGCGGGGCCGCCGCCGAGCGCGCGGTTGCAGCGATGATCGCGCTGGCGCGGGAGCATCTCAACGCCTTCGAGAAGGGCGCGCCGGCGCTTCCCGTCGCGCTCCGGCCCGCTTTCCTGGCGCTGGCACTGACCCGAGCCTATCTCGACAAGATGGAAAAGTCGGGCAGGTCGCCGCTCAATATGACGGCGACGCTCTCAACCTTGCGCCGACACTGGTTGCTCTTGCGTCATGCGATGCGGGGCTGGCCGCCCCTTTGACGTAAACGTCAATCATGCTAGGGATTCGCCCAGGTGGACCCGCGTCCAAAGAAATGCGGGCCGTCGGAGGAGCCGCCTTTCCATGAGTCTGCCAGTCCTGGTCGTGCTTGTTGTGTTCGGCATCGCGCTGTCCGTGGCGGCTGTACATTTCACCGGCGGCACGACGACCGCCACGCTTGCCGGCGACGACCACGCGCTCGCTCGCTTTGCCGAGGATTTTCCCGACGAAAGGCCAAGCGCCGTGCGACTGACTGCCGTCAAACACGCCGCGTTTCTCGACCTCGGCCCGCGGCGTTGCGGCATCGTCCAGAGCATAGGCGACTGTTTTCTGACGCGCATCGTCACGCCGCGTGACGTTGTGGCGCTGACCAGGGAAGGGAATACGGTCTCGCTGCGGCTCAACGATTTCACCTGGACGGGCGGCAATTTCGTCTTTGCGGACGAGGCCGGCGCGCTGGCCGTAGAGTCGGGGCTGCAGAACCGCGATCAAATCCAGGAGGCGGCGTGATGGACGAGTACAATTTTCCGCAGGTCACCCAGCTTGCGATCCCGTTCTTCGTCGCGGCAATCCTAATCGAGCTTTGGCTGGTGCGCAGCGGGCGCGCCAAGGGATCGTTCGAGACGCGCGATACGCTGACCAGCCTGATGATGGGAACGGGCAACGTCGTTGCCGGCCTGCTGCTCGGTGTGGTGTCCTACTGGGCGCTGCTGTGGCTCTGGCAGTTCCGTGTCTTCAATCTCGGCCTGTCGATCTGGGTGTTCGTCGCCGCCTTCCTGCTCGACGACCTGCGCTACTATGTCTATCACCGCATCGCGCACCGGGTGCGCTGGGTGTGGGCCGAGCACGTCAACCATCACTCCAGCCAGCACTACAACCTCTCGACGGCGCTCAGGCAGAGCTGGACCGGCCTGTTTACCTTCACCTTCATTCTGCAGGCGCCGCTGGTGCTGCTCGGCTTCCATCCGGCGGTGATCGCCTTCGTCTTCGGCTTCAACCTTGTCTGGCAGTTCTGGATCCATACCGAGACGATCGGCAAGATGTGGGGCTGGTTCGAGTTCGTCTTCAACACGCCATCGCATCATCGCGTCCACCACGCCACCAATCCACGCTATCTCGACGCCAACTACGCCGGTACGCTGATCATCTGGGATCGCATGTTCGGCACCTTCGTCGAGGAACTGGAGGAAGACCGGCCACGCTACGGTATCGTCAAGAACGTCGGCACCTTCAATCCGCTGAAGGTGGCGTTCCATGAATGGATCGGCATGTTCAGGGATGCGCTGATGCCCGGGCTGACGCCTAGTCAACGTGTCAACTATCTCATCCAGCCGCCGGGGTGGAGCCATGACGGTTCGCGCGACACCTCGGAGACGCTGAAGGCGGCTTATGTGCGGAGGAATCCGGGAGAGGCGGGCAAGCCGGGATTGCCGGAGGCGAGTGCCGAGCCAGCGGAATAGTTGGAAATCACTAGCTGATACGCTGACCGGAGCCGAGATACCGTCCGGATTCGCCACCCATGGCGTCTGTGAAATTAGCCTCCAATTCAACCATAGCGTCGACGACTGCGACATCCCCGACGCGCACGCTCGCCGGAAGGCGGCGCTCTTGTACCAGTCTTCCGATCCGGCGGTGGAACGGCCGGAAATGGCAAGCACGGTGCGGGCGCGAAGCCTTGCATCCGATGCCTTCGATGACCCAGTCCGAAGCGCCCGACCGGTCGAGCGTCAGCGGCGAGATGCGCGTCGGCGTGAAGCGCGGCTCGAAGAGCAGGATCACGGCCGCGACCGACCACTGGAAGCGGATCACCGTCCGCACGTTGGCGAGTTCGGCGAGCGGGGCGGGAACCGGGCTGCCGACATATTCGCGCAGCACGCGCTCGAAATAGCGTGTCGTCAGCAGAATCTCGATCGCCTGGATGACGTTGTCCCAGCCGCCCTGGCGCAGCCCGGTGGCGCGGTCCATACAGAACTGGGTCAAGAGCGCTACCTGCCGCGTTTGCGAGGCTGCTCCAGGGCCTCTTCCGCCGGGCTGTCCTTCGCCTCTACCAGTTCGACGACGTGGCCGCGCAGGCGCTCATAGGCGGCCTTCGAAGGCGTTAGGTCGATCGTTGATCCGGGAGCGCCGAGCTGCGGAGCGCGGTGGGTAACGAGGAACTTCATCCAAGGGCCCTCCTGGTGGTGGTGAACGCCGAACGCTCCGCGACGGCCGGCTTTGAGCAGATTGCTTCCGCGTTTCGGACTGTACGAAGGCAGGAGGGGCCCCGAACGGTATGTGCCGGAGCCCCGGCTGCTTAGGGCTGCATTCCTATGGCCTTGCGGATGGCTATCTGCACCGCGGAGGGTGGCAGCGACGGGTCGAACTCACCCTTAGGTAAAAGCGGCGGTTGGGCCATGAAGCGAGGCTCTGCTCCGCGATGCGGTTGCGCCGAGTGGACAAGGAAGGGATGGCAGAGATAGACGGTTCCGGCAGGCCCGGTGGCCAAGTGTTCTTCGCAGTGCGCGGTCGAAGCGAAGCCGTCAGCGGCGAGCTCTCCGAGCGTAAGGCCACCGTCGCCTGCGGGCAGCAGCTGCCTGGCGATAGCGCGGTGCGATCCTTTCCTGATCCTTGTTGGCGCATCGAGTTGCCCAACATCGGAGAAGAGGAACAGCATGAGCAGCGCGCGGCCGCTGCTTTTCACGTTGGCCCGCCACTGCATGAAGTCGGCGTTTTCTGTGCCGAAGCTGACATCGACGTGCCATCCCACATCGCCCGGATCATGTGGTGAGGGGAAGCGAACCGGGAAGGTGCCCAGGCCATTGGGTCTCAACCATCTATCCTCGCCAACCAAGGCGTCATACGACGCGTGCAGGAGCGGGGTATTTGCCGCCTCGACGAAAGGCTTGCCCGTCTGGAAGCCCAAGCGAACAACAGGTTGTTTCCACGTCTCTGGTGCATTCTGGGACAGACCCATGAGCGCCCACAGCCGCTCCCGCCCTTGGCGGGCAAGTTCGCCATCGAAGGCATCCTCGAGCTTAAGGTACCCAAGTTCAATGAAATGCTCGACCTGAGCCTGGCTCAGGCCGGTTTGTGTAACGTCCGACATTCAATAATTCTCCGTACGGCCTCCAGAGGGGACAGGCCGTTATGATCTAAGAGGCACCTTGGTGCCGCGACGACTGCAACGTCGTCAGATCAGCGGGAAGAACGCGGACGTGAACATCATGATGACGCGTGACTAGCACGTGATGTTTCCGCTCGCAATGAAGTCAGGCGGCCTGCGAAAGGGTCAGCTCGACTGTTTCTCCCGCCTTGCCCAGGTGAGGCGCGCGGCCTGTCAGGACGAATGGCATCGTTCCTCCGGCATGGTTGCTCGACAACCGCTTCCGGCTTCATGCAGCTGTCACGATATTGCTGGACACTGACGGAGCCGAATATTTTGACCGCTCGGCACCTGAACCTCCAAGGCCCGGTTTCGACCGGGCCCTTTCTTGTGCAAATGGCCAGCGTGGATCTATCGGGCCTTGTCCAGCTTCGACTGGAGCTGGTTGGCTGCCTTGACAAGCGCGCCCACCGCATCGCCATCAAGGGCGAAATCCAACTGACCGTTGGTGGTCTTCACGGTCAGAATGCCGATGGCGCCCTTGTCGTCCTTGGCCATGCTGACCCGAAATTCGGTCGGCACGAAAGGCGCATCTCTGCCATCGGGGCGCATCATCCACCTATTGTATGATGCGAGAATTACGCAAACGGATTTGCCTGATCAAGCGCCTTCAGGTCGTATCTGATCCATCATTACGGAGTAGGAGTGAGCGATGAAGGCGAACGAGATGGAGGCCCTGGCGGACACCTTGATGCGTATCGCGACGCCCGACATGACCGTCAAGCAGCTTGTCAAGGCTGTCAGACAGCAGCACCCGACTGCGTCCAAGAAGGACATAGCAAGGGCGGCCTTCTATTCAATCATCTCCAATGCCGATGAGGATCGCGGGAAGGCGCGGAACCTTCAGGCGTTCGCGATTGCCGAGCGCACAGCCGAAAATGACGGTTAAGCAGCCTAGCCTTTGCCGCCATGTGGCTGGCCGATCATCGCTTCGAGCGCTGGGATATGAACCTCGCGCAATTTTTGGAGGCTCTTGCAGCGAATATAGACGCTCCAGACAATCTCGTAGCCGTCCGCGAAAGGCCCTTCACTTGCCGGTAAACCCGGCGGCAGAAGCTGAGGCAACCTGGAGACCTCAGCCACAGCTACTCGGCCGCCTGCGCCTGCGCCGGTACCCCCAGCCACACCCGGCAATCGGCCAGTGCCCGCGAGGTGATCGCGTGACGCTTGGCGACGGTCTTGTCCTTGCCGCGCAGGCGCTTGCCCTCGATCTTCGGCGCTTCCACCGGCGGGAACAGGCCGAAATTGACGTTCATCGGCTGGAAGGAGCGTTTGCCGGGCTCGTCGTCCGAGACGATATGGCCGCCCGTGATGTGGTTGAGCAGAGCGCCGAAGGCAGTGGTCGGCGGCGGCAGCGAAGCTGCCTGGCCGAGCCTTTCGGCGGCGGCGAAGCGGCCGGCAAGCAGGCCGATCGCGGCGCTTTCGACATAGCCTTCGCAGCCGGTGATCTGGCCGGCAAAGCGCAGGCCCGGCCGCGATTTGAGCTGCAGCGAGGCATCGAGCAGCGTCGGTGAATTGATGTAGGTATTGCGGTGCAGGCCGCCGAGACGCGCGAAGTCGGCGTTCTCAAGCCCGGGAATGGTGCGGAAGATGCGCACCTGCTCGGCATGCTTCAGCTTGGTCTGGAAACCGACCATGTTGTAGAGCGTGCCAAGAGCATTGTCCTGGCGAAGCTGTACAATCGCATAGGCCTTGACCGAGGGGTTGTGGGCGTTGGTCAGGCCCATAGGCTTCATCGGGCCGTAGCGCAGCGTCTCGAGGCCGCGCTCGGCCATCACTTCGATAGGCAGGCAACCGTCGAAATAGGGCGTGCCTTCCCACTGCTTGAACTCGGTCTTCTGTCCCTCCAGCAGCGCCGCCACGAAAGCGAAGTACTGGTCCTTGTCCATTGGACAGTTGATGTAGTCCTTGCCGGTGCCGCCGGGGCCGACCTTGTCGTAGCGGGACTGGAACCAGGCCGTAGTCATGTCGATCGTGTCGAAATGCACGATCGGCGCGATCGCGTCGAAGAAGGCAAGCGCATCGGCACCGGTGGCCTCGGCGATAGACTGCGCCAGCGAAGGTGCGGTCAGCGGGCCGGTGGCGATGATCGCCTGGTCCCAATCCTTGGGCGGCAGACCAGGCACTTCCTCGCGCTGGATGGTGATCAGCGGATGCGCCTTGATCTTTGCGGTGACGGCGTCGGAAAAGCCGTCCCGGTCGACGGCCAGCGCGCCGCCGGCCGGAACCTGGTGCGCATCGCCGGCGCTCATGATCAGCGAGCCGGCCAGCCGCATTTCGGCATGCAGCAAGCCAACGGCATTGTTTTCGGCGTCGTCGGAACGGAAGGAGTTCGAGCAGACGAGCTCGGCCAGACCATCGGTCTTGTGCGCGTCCGTGCCGCGCACCGGGCGCATCTCATGCAGCACGACGGGAACGCCAGCCTCGGCGATCTGCCATGCGGCTTCGGAGCCGGCGAGGCCGCCGCCGATGACGTGTACGGGATTTTTGCTCATGAGCGCCGGAATAGTCGCTTGGCGGCCCGATTGCAATTGCCAGGCGGCAACGGGTGAGGCGAGAAGCTGCCGTCAAAAACAACAACACCCGCCGGGGGAGGAGGTCCGGCGGGTGTCGTTTTGCGGGTCGATCCTCGGGAGGAGGTGAAGATCAACCTTATTCGCCATCGCCGGGGAGGAGGTCGGCTTTGACGAAATTCCTTTCGCCTAGAAGACGAACTGCGTTCGCTTCGGGAACAACGCCCGCCGGGGGAGGAGGTCCGGCGGGCGCCGTTTCTGTGGTCAACCCTCGGGAGGAGGTGAAGGTTGACCGTATCCGTCAGGGTCGGGGAGGAGGTCGACCCTGGCGAAATTCCCTATCAGACCGCCTTGCGGGCGATCATCTTGATCTCGTCGCGAACGATGCCGAGATCGTGGAGCTGACGGTTCGAAAGCCGACCCAGCTCGGAAACCGTCTCGCGATAAACGCGCCAGTTACGATAGCTGCGGATCAGGTTCATTGTCTTAACTCTCTTCAAAACTGGTTCGGACCATTTGCGGCCCGAAGCGGATTAGACCGCCTTGCGGGCGACGTAGTGGATGTCGCTACGGCTGATGCCGAGGTCGGTCAGTTCACGGTTCGACAGGCGGTTCAGCTCGGAAACGGTTTCCCGGTAGCGGCGCCAGTTGCGGTAGTTGCGGATCAGGTTCATGGTAGTTCTCGTTTCGTCTTTAGTTCGGATCATTCCGTTTGTGTACGAACGGAAAATAGGTGGGATCGTATCGGTTTAAAAGTGCCGTTGGCGCATGGCAGCAATGCAATTTGTGCAATGCAACATTAACGGCCATTCATGCCTGCGTCACAAAGGTGACCGAATCGAAAAATGCCGCTACGTCAACGGCTTGTCTGTTTCGGCTAAGGAAATGACCAGGCTTCGGGGGAAAGCATGGCGAGCTATGCGACACGGGTGAGGGCGGATATCGCTCGCTGGCGGGAGAGAGGGCTGATCGACTCCGCCACCGCGCAAGCATTGACGAGCGACATCGCCGCCAATGAGCGCGCCTCGCTGAGTTTCGGATCCATCCTGGCGATGATGGCGGCGCTTTTGTTCGGCGCCGCCATCCTGATCTTCGTTGCCGCAAATTGGGAGGCCATCCCGCGCCTGGCTCGGGTCGCGGCGCTGTTCGCCGTGATCCTGGCTGGCTATGTGGGCGGCGCGGTCCTCAAGACGCGCGACCATGCCGCGATCGGCGAGGCACTGTGGATCGTTGCAGCCGCGGCCTTCGGCGGATCGATCGCGCTGATCGGCCAGATGTATCATCTTTCGGGCGACGAGGCTTCGGCGTTGCTGACCTGGTGCGCCGGCACGGCGCTGGCGGCGGTTGCGCTGCGTTCCAACCCGCTGACGGTGGCGGCGGTCGGCATCGCGGACGCCTGGCTGGTTCTCAAAGGGTTCGGCTTCTACTGGCGCGCGGAGATTCCGCATCTCTTCATCGTCATGGCGATCGTCCTGTTCGCGATTTCGTTCTGGACGCGAAGCGGGGCCGCGCGCCACCTCATCATTTTGTCCGTCATACTCTATCTGGTTTTGCTGGCGACGGACCACGACACGCTGCCGGTGGCGGTCTCGCTGGCCATCGCGTCGGCGCTGCTCTTTGCCGCCTCGGTCTTTGCGGGCGATTCGATCGACAGGATCCTTCAACTGGGCGGCCGACTGCCCTTGCACGCCTTGGTCGGTTTCCTGACCGGCATGGCGATCATCCAGTTCGAGCTGGCGGATGAAAGCACCTACAACAGCGGTTTCGCAGTTGCCTCGATCGTGGCGCTTGCCAGCATTGTGGCGGCAATCATGCTGGCCGGTCGGGAGAGTAGGGGCCTGCGCTGGCTGGCCTATGCCGGTTTCGCTTTCGAACTCGCCATCATCTACGGAGTTACCTTGCGGTCGATGCTCGATACGGCCGGATTCTTCCTGGCGGCGGCCGTGCTGCTCGGCATTCTAGCGCTGGTCATCATACGTATCGAGAAGCGCATGAGGGCGTCCGAGAAGGAAGCAACAGCATGATCGGCAAGAAACTGATCCTATCGGCGCTGGTGCTGGCGCTTGTCCAGATCGGCTTTCTCAGCTGGATCATCGCGGGTCGCGCCGCGATCCTCCGCAACGGCAAGGAAGTGCTGCTCAAAGTCGAGCCAGTCGACCCGCGCGATCTCCTGCGTGGCGACTATGTCTCGATCAACAACAACATTTCGCGGATTCGGGTGAAGCTGATTGCCAACATTCCGCAAGGCTCGTTTTCCAGCGACGACGGCTCGATCACGGTGCGATTGAAGAAGGGCGGCGACGGCTACTGGCAGCCGTCGACAGCCTGGTTCGGCAGAGCGCCGGTTCCGGCCGGCCCAGACGAGGCGGATATCGCGGGCCATGTCGCGGCAGGATGGGACTTACGCAGTCCGGACTCGACGATCGCTCCGGACTACGGGATCGATCGTTTCTACGTGCCGGAAGGCGAGGGCATGGCGATCCAGGACGACATGCGCGTGCGGCCGTTCGGCATCAAGCTCGCACTCGCGGCCGACGGCACGGCGCAGATCAAGGCGCTGATGGACGGCGACAAGACGCTGTTCGAGGAGCCGCTTTATTAGCAACTTTGCTCGACACTGACGGCGCCGATCCTCCTTCGCCAAGGCGTTGGAAGATACCCTCGGCTCTTCGCGCCTTGGTTTGCGGAGCCTTCCGAAATTGAAGAGCAAAGGATGGTGCGGATGAAGGGACTCGAACCCCCACGCCTTTCGGCACTGGAACCTAAATCCAGGGCGTCTACCAATTCCGCCACATCCGCTTTGCCCGGCAATCCCATGTAGCCATCATTCTGTCAATGTCGGCGCTCAAATCATGCTTCTGCGGCAGGTAGCGAAGATAGTTGAAAATTAGCCTAGCCTGTGACAAAAGGCGTGTCGAATGTGACGGAACGTGAATTCGCGGTTCTGCAAGATGTGAAAAGTTATAGGAAAAACAAAAACTTATTCGCATCCCGCTAGGCGCAGTTCAGGAGAGTTTGAACCGCATCGGCGGTCAAATCGCCAGGTTCCGTCCCAAAAGCCATTTCCGGCAAGATCATACCGGCAGGCTGTAAACGGCTACGACCGTTTCGCAGTCTCATTGTTGAAAACAAAGGTTCTAGGATGCAGGTCACCGAAACGCTCAACTCCGGTCTCAAGCGCGAGATCAAGATCACCGTGCCGGCCGGTGATATGGAAGCCAAGCTGATGGCACGGCTGACCGACGCCCGCGACAAGGTGCGCATCAACGGCTTTCGCCCGGGCAAGGTGCCGGTGCAGCACCTGCGCAAGATGTATGGCAAGTCGTTCATGGCCGAGGTCGTCAACGAGATCCTCAACGATTCGACCCGGTCGATCATCTCGGGGCGCGGCGAAAAGGCCGCCATGCAGCCCGAAGTGATCATGACCGAGGACGAGAAGGAGGCCGAGAAGATCCTGGCCGGCGGCACCGACTTCGAGTTCAGCCTCAATTACGAAGTCATCCCTGCGATCGAGATCAAGGATTTCTCCGATATCAAGGTGACGCGTCAGGTCTATGACGTGCCGGAATCGGAAGTCGAGGAGCAGGTCAAGCGCGTCGCCGAATCGGCGCGCAGCTATGAGCCGAAGACCGGCAAGGCCGCCGAGGGCGATCGCGTGACCATCGACTATGTCGGCAAGATCGACGGCGAGGCATTTGCCGGCGGCGCCGGCACCGACCAGCCGCTGGTGCTCGGCTCCAAGGAATTCATCCCGGGCTTCGAGGATCAGTTGATCGGCACCAAGGCCGGCGACCAGAAGCAGGTCACCGTCACGTTCCCGGAAAATTACCAGGCGGCGCATCTGGCCGGCAAGGAAGCCACCTTCGACGTCACCGTGAAGGAAGTGTCGGCTCCTGGCGCGCTCGAAGTCAATGACGAGACGGCGAAGAATCTCGGCCTGGAATCGTTGGAGCGCTTGCGCGAGGTCGTGCGCGGCCAGATCGAGAGCCAGTTCGGCTCGATGACCCGCCAGAAGGTCAAGCGCCAGCTGCTCGACCAGCTGGACGCGTCCTATTCGTTCGAGGCGCCGTCCAAGCTCATCGAGGCCGAGTTCAACAATATCTGGGCTCAGGTCAACCGCGACCTTGAAGCCGCCGGGCGCACTTTCGCCGACGAAGAGACGACGGAAGAAGAGGCGCGCGCCGAATATATGCGCCTTGCCGAGCGCCGCGTGCGCCTCGGCCTGGTGCTCGCCGAAATCGGCGAGAAGGCCGGTGTCACCGTTTCGGACGAGGAACTGCAGCGCGGACTGTTCGAGCAGGTGCGCCGCTTCCCGGCCAACCAGCAGCAGGAAGCATTCGAATACTATCGCAGCAACCCGGAAGCCATCAACGCCCTGCGCGCGCCGATGTTCGAGGAGAAGGTCGTCGACTATCTTCTCGGCCAGATTTCGGTCAACGACGTGAAGGTCGGCAAGGACGAGCTGATGGCCGACGACGAAGAAGCCGAGACAGCGACCAAGGCGAAGCCTGCGAAGAAGGCTTCCTCTAAGAAGGCCGAGGCCAAGGCAAGCGAAGCAAAGGCGGGCGAAGCAAAGGCGGGCGAAGCAAAGGCGGGCGAAGCAAAGGCGGGCGAAGCCACCGCTGAGGCGGAAGAGCCGAAAAAGAAAGCCGCCCCGAAGAAGAAGGCCGCCAAGGAAGCCGAGTAACAGTTTCAAGCTGCCGATTTCGAAAGGCCGCCTCCGGGCGGCCTTTTGCATGTCGTGACCATTTCATTGTGGCCACGCGGCAACACAGACAACTTGTCTTGATCGGCCGGCGCTGGCGATACCAACCGTTGAACATTATCTGCGCTTCGTCGCATTCGCGGGCGTTTGGAGGCAGTGGTGAGGCCGGGTTCATGGTAAGAGACGTGGTCGTAGCCGCGGCGCTCTTGATAGCCGCGGCAGCCGAGGCAGCACAGGCCGGGCCGGATGCCGGCAACTGGAACGTCGGCCCAGGCAACAATGGCCAGATCACGGCATCGCTGCACGCCAACAACAAGCTGATCACCGGTGGGGGAGCACTCGGTTACAGCCCGGTGCTTACAGTGGCTTGCCGACCCGATGGCGAACCGCGCTGGAGCGAATGGCTCCAGCTCAATGACGCGGTTTCCGCCAGCCGCAAGATCACCATCACCGTCACGGTCGACGGCGGCGGCAAAACCGATGAAAGCTGGTCGGTCGGCCCTCGTGGCAGGACGCTGGTCAGGGACGGAGACGACGGCATCAAGCGCCTGATCTCTGCGAACCGGCTGACATTGTCATGGCGCTTCGGCTTGCTGTCGGGGCGAGGTGAGGCGGATTTCGAGCTTGCCGGACTTGCGGACGCGGTCGGTCAGCTCGCCGCCAGTTGCAAGACCGATCCGCCATAACCGGGCAGGCCTAGATCAGCAGAAGGCCCTTCATCGAGGCGTTGCCCTTGCGGCCGATGATGATGTGGTCGTGCACGGAAATGCCGAGCGGCTTGGCCGTGTCGATGATCTGCTTGGTCATCTCGATGTCGGCGCGCGACGGCGTCGGGTCACCGGAAGGATGGTTGTGGACCAGGATGATCGCGCTGGCCGATAGTTCGAGCGCGCGCTTCACCACTTCGCGCGGATAGACCGGTGTGTGGTCGACGGTACCGGTCTGCTGCACCTCGTCGGCGATCAATCCGTTCTTCTTATCGAGGAACAGGATGCGGAACTGCTCGCGGGTCTCGAAGGCCATGGCCGAGCGGCAATAGTCGAGCAGTTGCGTCCAGTTGGACAGCACCTCGCGGCCGCGCACCTCGCCACGCGCCATGCGCTGAGCCGTGGCGGCTATGACCTTGAGGTCGACGGCCACCGTGGGTCCAATGCCCTTCACCTCCTCCAGCAGCGACGTCGGCGCGCCGAGCACTTCGGCGAGCGACCCGAAGCGGGCGATCAGCGCCTTGGCGATCGGCTTGGTGTCGACGCGCGGGATCAGCCGGAAGAGCAAGAGCTCGAGCAGCTCGTAGTCGGGAAGGGCGTCCGGCCCACCGGCGACAAAACGTTCGCGCAGGCGGTCGCGATGGCCGTGATAGTGCGGCTTTTCTTCTACCGCCGCCTTTTTCACGGATCTTTGCGGCGGTTCGATCCAACCTTCGGAAAAAAACGCCCGCTCGTCCTCGACTTCCCCATGGCCTGCCCTGCATCCCCCCGAAGGCTTCGGCCGAAGACTAGGCCGGGAGCCCTGGGCGGTCGAGCTTTTTCGGCGACAGCGTGAAGATCTCGCAGCCAGTGTCGGTAACGCCAATCGTGTGCTCGTATTGCGCCGACAGCGAGCGGTCGCGTGTGACCGCCGTCCAGCCGTCCGACAGCACCTTCACATGCGGACGGCCGAGATTGATCATCGGCTCGACGGTGAAGATCATGCCGGGCCGCATCTCGACGCCCTCATTGACGGTGCCGTAATGCAGGATGTTCGGCGCGTCGTGGAACAATTGGCCGACACCGTGGCCGCAGAAATCGCGCACCACCGAGCAGCGCTCGGCCTCGGCATAGGTCTGGATCGCGGCGCCGATGGCG
>Ga0315336_1003124_pt1 | contig 23024 bp, 23 predicted proteins | sample ASW5metaG_FD_204512 | JGI IMG/M metagenome (GOLD analysis project Ga0315336, IMG submission 204512) | Ammonia-oxidizing marine archaeal communities from Monterey Bay, California, United States - ASW #5 | ecosystem: Environmental > Aquatic > Marine > Intertidal zone | place: USA: California... | reverse complement strand
TGGGTGGCTGGTTTTGCTGTGACGATCACAGCGATTAATATAACAGGTGGATTCGCGGTAACGCGTCGCATGCTTGAAATGTTCCGTAAATAGGAGGGAGTAGATGAGTCAAGGTGTCGTAACTGCTTCTTATGTAGGCGCAACCATTCTCTTTATTTTAGCTTTGGGTGGTTTGAGTAGCCCGGAAACATCTCGACGTGGGAACATCTATGGCATCACAGGTATGGCAATCGCCCTGATCGTAACGATTGCCAGTGTTACCTCTAACATAGAAATTCTTGTCCTTGGACTGCTGATAGGCGGCTCTATCGGATTGGTTCTGGCAAAGCGCGTGCAGATGACGGAAATGCCAGAGTTGGTCGCTATCCTACACAGCCTCGTGGGTCTAGCCGCAGTTCTGGTTGGTTTTGCCAACTTCATGGATCCGGCGCGTTTAGAGCATTATGCAGGTGTCGAGTTGACAATCCACGATGTTGAAACGTACTTGGGGATTCTCATAGGTGCGATTACGTTTTCAGGTTCTGTCATCGCGTTTGGGAAACTCAGCGGGAAGATAGGTGGGAACCCGCTATTGTTGCCTGCTCGTCATTGGCTCAATCTTGGTTTGCTGATTGCCTCGATCTGGCTCTGTTCTATGTTTATTGATCAGTCAGCAGCTGGTGGTGGGCTGAATCCATTATTGATCATGACCGGTATCGCATTACTGTTCGGGATTCATATGGTTATGGCGATTGGTGGCGCCGACATGCCCGTGGTCATCTCCATGCTTAATAGTTATTCGGGTTGGGCCGCGGCTGCAACTGGTTTCATGCTCAATAACGACCTTCTCATAGTAACAGGCGCTTTGGTAGGCAGCAGCGGGGCCATTCTGAGCTATATCATGTGTCGAGCTATGAATAGAAAGTTTCTTGCGGTAATCGCTGGTGGATTTGGTACGACGACAGGTGGGTCCTCTACCGGTTCCGATGCCGAACAGGGTGAAGTAATGGCTTTGGAAGCACCTGAGGTTGCAAGTTTATTGAACGAAGCTAAAGAAGTCATGATCATTCCTGGTTATGGAATGGCTGTTGCCCAGGCCCAGCATATTGTTTGCGAGCTCACAAAAGCACTCAGAAAGAAAAAGATAAATGTTCGGTTTGGTATTCATCCTGTCGCCGGACGCATGCCGGGGCATATGAATGTTTTACTAGCAGAAGCCAAAGTACCTTATGATATCGTTTATGAAATGGATGAGATCAATGATGATTTCCCGAATATTGATGTTTCAATGGTTATCGGAGCAAACGATATCGTAAACCCGTCCGCACTAACAGATCCAAATAGCCCGATCGCGGGAATGCCCGTTCTTGAATGTTGGAAAGGCAAAACGACAGTCGTTTTAAAACGCAGCATGGCAACGGGTTACGCAGGTGTTCAAAACCCTCTCTTTTTTGAAGAGAACACGCGTATGTTGTTTGGCGATGCCAAATCTAGCCTGGATACCGTTTACAAAAATCTCTAGGTATAATCCCCCCACTTAAAAAACTTTAACGTTCCTTCAGAATTCAAGTCTACCTCTGTTTTGTATCAGCAACTGAGCGTTCGGAGCCTATCTAGCTTTTTAATTATTGGAAGAGCTTTTGAAAAAAGCCTCGATCATCTCCCCCGCCATCTCGATAAGCCACTCCATGTGTTTCACCAGCAGTATCCACCTTGGTGATTAGACTCAAATCGGATGCTGAAACTACAGCTAATTTATTTTCATCTCGAATCGCCACGAAAACAGTTTTTCCATCCGAGCTGATAGCCATCATGTCCGGACGTTGGCCGATAGGAGTTGTCTTAACTATTTTTCGGCTAGTGGTATCGATCATAGATATCTGGTTTAGTTTTCGCTGACCTACATAGACAGTTTTCCCATCTGGGCTGTGTACCAGTCCATGCGGTTCTCCAGGGACATCAATTGAAGCTTCTATTGAACCATTTTGCGGATTCATTAGCAGTAATTTATTATCTGTTGGATCTGTAACCCAAAGTTGACCCCAATCATCAGTCGGCTTGATAGCCATGGCACCTTTGGCACCCGGAAAAGTCTTCGTGATCTGCTGGGTGTTCATATCAATCACCGAAATATTTGCATCACCCGCGTTGACCACGTACAAAGTTTTTCCATCAGGAGAAAATACAGCTGTGATAGCTTTTTTTCCAGTGGGCATGGTGTGAGTGGCTTTTTTAGATGCAACATCAATAAAGGTAATATTTCCTGCGCCAACGTTGCAGGAGACGGCAATTTTTCCATCTGGAGATACAGCAACATCGTGGGCCTTGGTGTCTGCCAAGACATCAGCCAACTTCTCTTTCGATACAGCGTCTATAATCGTAATGCTGTTAGTTCCCAAGTTGGCAATGTAGGCTAGTTTGCCATCCGGACTGAAAGTGACATTATGAGCTCCGGCGCCGGTATCAATAGTCTTAAAAACTTGATTGGAACCGGTATCTATGATCTGAACATTAGCACCCTTCATATTGGCAACCCATACTTCGCCAGCGGTGCTGTTGGCAATCGAAAATGTCACCGAGAAGAAAAAAGCCGTAACGGCAGAAACCCCAAACAAAGTCCATGACTGCTGCCTTTGTCGACAACGACTATTTAATTTTTTGCCAAGCAGATTAATAGGGTAGATCTTTTTGCTGATCATATTTTGCCTCCAGGTAAAAAATAGTAAATAATACTCATTTAATATTTTGTAGGGATTTAGATCATACTCCTTATTTTTTATTAGGTAAATCTAACTGCTCTTTTTGGAACTTTCAATATTTAGTAATTTAGAATTACGTTAGTTAGGGTGTGAGTATAAAAAAACCCGTTTAGAATTCTTGCTAAAAATTAAAACTATAGGTCCAATTCAAAATTTTTCAATACCTTATAGCATTGCTAGGGGTTGTTTTATCTTCTAAAATGGTAAACAAAAATGTTACGATAGCCACCGTCTAGGGCGAATGGGCATTGCTGGTTGGGAGTCGAAATAATATAATATCCATATGAATAATTTATCCAATATTTATAAGAAGCCTTTTTTTGCCTGCGTTTTTTGTGTAATTTATGTAGCTGTGTCTTTAGGGATTGCCTTGTTTGGATTTTAGATTCCTTTTTAGATAATTATGGTAAAAAAAGACCTAAAATGAATTTTCTTGGATTTCTCAAAAGAAAATTAGAAAAGTCTGGGAGACTTGAGAATTGCCAAGTTAAGAATTTCATCTATGAATCATGGCTAAAATTCTGCCCGCCTACGATAAGTATGAAAAAAATTTCCGGATGAAAGAAGCCAGTTTTTAGCTAGAAACTGAATCAAAACCTTCTGATTTAAAACGTTACTAATGTATCCTTCCAAAAAACGTTAGTCTAGCGTTTTCTGATAACTTTATGTTGTTTTTAAGATTGTAATTCAGAGTGACTAAGACTCGGTGTTTGTTTGAGGTAACAGGAGTAACCCGATGAAGATAGTTGCTCCCATTAAAAAGAACAAGCGAGCCCTCCTCTATTTTTAATTCTTGGATAGGATGTTTGTTTTGCAAGGCAGAGTCTATGAGTTGGGCATTAATCCTGTTAGCCTCAGTATTTCGCGCATTAACGACATATTGAAACTTACCACCAGAAGTGGGTGATTGGATCATTAATGAGATGGCAAAAGATGCATTATCGAAATGCCAGCCTAATTGTTGATCTCTTTCATAATAATTATAATTAATGGAAGATAATGGATCCACATAAGGATAAACCTTGTCAACCAATAGTAGAGACTGCATAAAATATTGGAAGATATTGGAATCATAAATTGTTCTTAAATGGGAGTCTTGTGGAATCAAGTCATGGGGAACACAGCCTTTATCACTCGTTACCTCAACGTTGCAGGGATGTTTATCGTCTAATTGCGAGTTTTTTTCCGTAAGTAAAACATTATGACTCTGTGAGCAGTAGAATGCCTTACCGTGTAATATTTGAGCTTCCTGTTGGATCTTGACTAAAGCTTCTTTTGCTAGAAAGTCATTTAAAACAAGTATCGAATTGTTGTGTAATTCATCCCGGCAACGTTTGGCATAGAAATTTAAATCATCAATAGGATGGAGTTTAAAATTAATAATATTCTGTAAATCGTTCATCTAAAATTTTTCAGAAATACTTTTGCCTCTTTTAGCTCAGGAAAAGCTGGGTCAGCTTTTATTAAGATAGACAAGATTTGTGTATAATTCTCTTTAGCTAAAATTTTATCGCCATATAATTTGGCAGACCGTGCGGCACCTACTAAGGAACGAATGCGATTGGGGTGACGTTCCAAGGAGATAGTGAATTGATCTTTTGCTTGTTTGGGTTTGCCAGCTCTTAGATAAACCTCTCCAAGTAATTCATAAGTAGGTTTAAGTATGCGGGGAGGGCCCGATGGCGATGGCAGCTTTTCTTCCAACAAAGTGGCCTTTTTTGCTAGTTGGATGGCAGCTTCATAGTCTTGACGATAAAGTTTTATTGCTGTTTGGATTGCTAGTTCCCATACTTCTAAGTATTCGGGTCGGCTGTAGTAATTTTTTCGAAACCCTTCTTTTCTGAGGTTCTTTAATTCTTCCAAATATTTTTTTGCTTCATCATCTCCTTGCATGGCAGCGGCATACCCTAGGACAAAATTGTATCCGGCTTTTTGAAAAATTTTTGGCTTCCACCCTTTTGGTGGTAAAAGCTGTTTTGCTTTCCCCCATTGTTCTGTTTCAATTGTAGTTGCAGCAAGCATACGGTAGTAATATTTTCCGGCTCTTAAATTAGCGTTAGGTTTAAGCTCTGCCGCTTCTTGAATCCCTTCCTGCATATCTCTTTGCTGGATGTTGAAAATAGTTTTGGCTTTTTCAGTGAGTCCCTGTTGAAGATAAACGTAGTGTAACCATTGTAGGCTGTGATAGTCTCGGTTGCTTTTTGGTAGTGTTTTTTTGGTCACCCATTTTTTGGAGGTAATCCATCCATTTTCGTTGGATTGAGTTGCTTCAGGCCACATACCTAGTTGGACAAAAATATGAGCCGGCATATGTTGGGCGTGATGTGATGCTGGAGCAATCTTGGCGTAGCGTTGCGCAGAAGGTAAGGCAAGACGTGCAAGTTTCGGGTGATCAAACGCGTGGATTGCATAATGGGCCGCACAGGGATGATCTGGATTTTGCTCATGGACCTCTAATGCTATTGCACCAGAGTCAACTTTTAGTTTTATTTTTTTTTCCGCATTTCTGGCTACTCCCAATAGAGATAGACTATAAAAACATGCAGCTTCCAGATCTTTTGGATATTTGGTATAAATCTTTTTCATAGCATTTGAATAAGCTTTATCTCGTGCTGGTTTTTCATCTTCTCCATAAAGAAGTTGAACAGCTTGAATATAGTCTTGTTCTCGCTGGGTTAACTCGGACATATTAGATATTTTTGAAAGTGCGGCCTTGGCCGACTTAGAATCTTGTCGTTCCCAAAGAGGAGCGTTGTGGGCCATCGCCTCACCCCAGTAACCCATAGCAAAATTAGGATCAGCTTTAGTGGAATTTTTAAATTCTTGCAAGGCTTCGGGATACCAAAAAGAATGAAGGGCCGCCACGCCATTAATAAAATATTTCTGAGCCTTTTCTGAGCCGGATGTGGGAAACTCTATTGTTCCAAGTTGGTTTATTAGATTTGACCCTTGGGCAGCGTTGACTAGATTAATGCAGAAGAACACTATTGAAAAAAAAATAACCTTGGCCACGAAAAACCTTACTATTTTTTTTGAATGATTTATTTTTAGCATAATAAAATTTTTCCTATTATTGTTAACCTTTTTTCAATCTCATGGTCTAAATTTATAATTTTTGAGAAGAACAGTATGTATTAGCATGGTTTTAGTTAAAGACAAACCTCATAACCTTTGGTTAAACCTTCAAGCTGTTTGAATAGAAAACTAATTTTATCAAACTTCATGCTACAGTTTTTTCGTTTTTTAGATTCAATTATTTCTATCAGTTCGCTTGAGCAGTTAAAGCCTTTACTTCCTTCCTGCTTTCTTTGAATGCATGCTTTAAGGCGATACTTGGCAGCAGGCTTAGCGCACTTTTTTAGTGATTCTATTTTTTCAAGAACTTCGGTGCCTTTGTTTTTTAATGCTAATTCTAGTTTTGAACAATTATTTTTACCATAGGCATTACCTATATCTAAAAAACTTACCACCAAAAATGCTAAAATTATGTGGTTTTTTTTACGAAATATGACCGTAGGCTAAGACAAATAATATTATTTTTTAACTGGAGAGCTCACTATTCTAAAAATATAATACGGGTCTATTGCATGGACCCATAAGCATATTTTAGACATGGATAGGTTTCCTACGTGTTGACCTTGATTAAATTGAAGATAAAATGTACTAAGTTCTGATGCCGAGTCAAATAGAATTTTCATGCATACAGATTTAATTAAGTCGCAAATTATAGGGGCGAGGGATTTTGCTTAGGATAAAATCGAGAAATGATATTGTTTTCGGAGGGTTACTACTAGGTAGTACGGGTATATTGATTGGCGTGATTATTAATAGTGGTGTTGCCATGACCTTCGGTGGGGTTTTAGGTATTTTAATAGGATGTTTAGTGGGTTGGCTTGGTGGAAGGACTTACCTGCTCATAATTTGCTTTGGTGTATTAGTTGGGGCTATTTTGGGGTACCGAACAGGTGATAGAGACATTCTCATCATGGCATCTGGTGCTGGTGGTGCTATTTTTGGATTTTTCGGAGCACAGGTCCAACTTTTTCTAGGGAGAAAATAATTGTTGGCTGGGACTGCTACTCGGGATAAAACAAAGTTTTTTAATTTAGCCCGCTATTTTTAGCTACCTTGATGACTAGTTTGAGTTCAACATTTCTAACTACTGGCAGATAGTTTCCTTTATGTTCGCTGTAGCGAAACAGGTATCTATCGTCTCCAGAATATAGTCCGCTGGGATGACAACGGCAAGCCCAGAATTTTCCTCGAAGACAACACGGGATTGACCAGTTTGTTTGCTTACAGCTGTATCCGTGTAGGTCAAGTAGCTAGCTACTATGCCGATTAGATAAGGAGAATTTACTGAACTTGTTCCCTCAATACTGATAATCTCTGGCTTGTTAATTACTGGACCACCACTGTTTCCTGGAAAAATCATTGAGTCGATCATAAAGTCCTTGTTAGTTCCTTCCAGAGCATCTCGAAGGCGGGCTATGATTCCAGCTCGAGAAATGACATATTGACGGTCAGGTGCCATTATTCCCATAGGAAACCCGAGAACATAGATAAAATCTCCTTCCGAAATACCTTGTTTCGCCATTTGACGCAATGGCATCACATGTAGATCTGAGTGGAAATACTCGTAACTTATTTCCTCATCGCTGAGAAAATCGGCATCAAGGCATACCGCTGCGAGGTCAATTTCGATGTTTGGGTGACTTTTCCAAACAGCCCTTCCAGACTCATCAATTAATGGGATATCATAATCTTTTGCAGGATGCGAGTTGAGGGGATTAAATCGAACAACCAGCGACGAGTTATCTTCCACTACGTGTCTGTTGGTGACAATGAAGATATGATAATGGTTAACGTTTAAAGATGTTTTTTTAAAAAACCGGCCAACTAATGTTCCAGTTCCTACCCAGTTGATTTCGCCTTTACTTTCTCTCCTACCTAGGGCAACAACGCAATTGAAGTAAAATGGAGGAATTAGAGCCATTTTGGGTGTCCTGGTGGGATAGATAATTGGCTTTACTTGTATTCATCGGTTTAAAATCTAGAAAGGTTAAATAAAAAAGGAGTCTGAATGCTGAATAGAAGCAATATAAAAAAACCAAAACCTTTATTACTTTTGATGATTTGTTTCTTATTAAAGGGGCCATATCTATCGACTTGTTTTGGCTTAGAGGATTTTGCACTACGCGAGATGGAACTTATTCCAGCTGGTGAATATATTTCCGGTTCAGATGAGTTTAATGATGAACGACCTAAACAAGAAATTTTTTTAAATGCTTTTTTAATCGATAAATTTGAAGTAACTCAAAGCGAATTTAAACAAACTATGGGAACGAATCCTTCCGAATTTCGAGGGGAAAACTTGCCGGTCGATCACGTTAATTGGTATGAATCAAGGGATTACTGCAAGAAGTTAGGTAAACGTTTGCCAACTGAGGCAGAGTGGGAAAAGGCTGCTCGTTCTGGAACTGTTTCTCAATTTTATTGGGGAGCCGAATCAGGCGATGCGTATGCTTGGCACTGGCAGAACTCTAATAAAAAAACTCACCTCGTAGGGCAAAAGAAGCCAAACCATTATGGCCTTTATGATATTTCTGGCAATGTGTGGGAGTGGGTGTCAGACTGGTATTCTCCGAAGTATTATCAGGTTCGTTCGTTAATTAACCCACCAAGCCCATTTAACGGCAAACATAGGGTACTTAGGGGTGGTTCATTTATGGATAAGCCTGATGGACTTCGGGTTACTCGCCGTAACTGGGATTTGCCAGGAGCTCGATTCAAAAATTTTGGATTTCGTTGCGTGAGTGATAGAGTTGCGAACTTTTTAGACTAATATTTTTATTTATTAAACCTCAAAAACCCACGGCCTAAATGATAGTTTGCGCCAAAGTAGTTTCTGTTCAGCGTGATCATTTAGCCATTATTTAAAACTTTTTAACTAGTGTAACACGGTGATAGCAGGGCAAAAAATTCCCCGACGGTTTTTTTTTGGGTTAATCAGTTTAGGGGGGCAGGTTAGTTTAGCTTTCAATAAATTTGCGTAAACCGATTATGCGTAAAGGTGTGCCACCTGTTTTTTGTACCCGTTGTAGGGCAGGGTCTCATGCACCCAGCCGGTGCCAATCATTTTTTCTGTTGCTTGTGACCAACGCGGGTGATTAACGGTAGGATCGACGTTGGCCTCAAAACTGTACTCTGAAGGTAATACCGTATTCCAGAAAGTCAGAGGTCGATAATCAGTCAATTCGATCTTCACGATAGACTTAATACTTTTGAACCCGTATTTCCAGGGAACCACTAACCTTAACGGCGCACCATGTTGCTTTCTAAGGGGATGACCATACATGCCAAGGGCCATTAAAGTAAGCTCATTTGCGGCTTCTTCTAGAGTCAAAGCTTCTTGGTAAGGCCATGGGCGCCAGAACGCGAGCTGGCCTTGCGCAGTGAACGGCTTATAAAAGGTAGTCATCGTAATATGAGTTGCTTTTGATTGCGGTTCAACCAAGTCTAGCAAGGCTTTTAGTGGAAACCCGGTCCAAGGAACTGCCATCGCCCAGGCTTCAACACATCGGAATCGATATAAACGTTCTTCAAGATGCATTAGTTTGTAGAAGTCATCCACATCAAAAGTCCGTGGTTTATTCACTAGGCCTGTAACCTCTACTGTCCAGGGTCGGATAGACAAGTTTTGCGCGTGAAATCTTGGATCGCTTTTGATTTCACTAAACTCGAAAAAATTGTTAAAACTTGCCGCAACATTTTCGTCAGTTAGATCACGGTCAAGGGCGTATTTTCGGTTGCGTTTGACGGGATATACCTTCTCTTCGACTAAAGACCATTCAACAGGTGCGTTAGGATTTGGGGTTGGACCAAAACCACACCCATAAAATGAAGCCGTTGTAGCCAAAGTGGCTAGCGATGTTCCTTTTATGAAATTGCGCCGATTCATGTAGACCGATTCTGGCGTAGACTCACTTTCGGCGATGCTCCACGGCTTTGGTAAAATTAGGTTGCTCATATTTCAATTATTAAAAAAATATTTATTTTTCCACCCAGTCGTCAATACATTTAAGATAATCAGAAGAAGCTTTTGAAATAGGGAGGGCAATTAATTCGGGAACGTCATAGCTGTGATTTTCGTGAATCCATAATTCCAGCCCATTAAATTTCACTTCTTGAGTTTTGATTATAAGAAGAAACTCTTCGTCTATACACAGTTTACCTTTCCAGAAGTATGTTGATTGAATGGAGGGAACGGTGTTGACGCAATATGCCAGTTTTTTTTCAACCAAATCTCGGCTTAGTTTGGCTGCTTCCTTTTTGGAATCCACAGTAGTAAATACAACAATATGTCCGCTCATCATCTATTTTTTAAGTTAAAGAACAACTTTTAAGATAAAAAACCCGAGAACCAAGAGAATAAAAAAAACAATAGTAAAGAGATTAAAATGTTTTTCTATAAGCGCTTTGAAGGGCGGGCCAAATTTATATAACAATGCAGCTACAAGAAAAAAACGGGCCGACCTGCTCACAACCGATGCTAGGACAAAGATTGGAAAATTAATTTTAAAGGCTCCCGCCGACAGCGTAAAAACTTTGTAAGGCAGTGGAGTGAAGCCTGCTGCCGCTACTGCCCAAGCGTTATGTTTTTCATATAATAAGCCAATTTTATCCCATTTTTCCTGAAAATGGTAAAACTCAACAATGTGATTTCCGATTAGATCCATAAACTGAAACCCAATTAGGTATCCGAACATACCTCCCAGTACAGATCCGACTGAGCATGTCAGTGCGAACCTTAGCCAGTTAGTAGGTACAGCTACGACCATTGCGATTAATAATACATCTGGAGGAATAGGAAAAAACGAGGACTCCACAAATGAAACGACAAATAAGGCGGGCATTGCATAAGGTGTTGCCGCCCACTGCAAGACCCAGTCGTAAAGTTTTCTGATCGGGGTCATTGAAGTTTTTTAATCATATAATTTTATGCTACATAAGGTTGATTGGGTCGACGTCTAGTGTAAGTTTTAATTTAGAGTTAGGCGATGCCTTAATTTTAGGAAGTTCTCGGAGACGACGCAAAACTGATTGCAATTGTCGAAGATCGCGGGCCCGAAGAATCAGATGACGACGAAAACGATTATTAATTCGGTATAACGCTGCTCGTGAAGGTCCTAATAATTCAACCATACTTGTATTTTTAAGAATACCAGTCAAAGCCTGTTGAATATTTTTTGCCAGAATTTCCCCAGTTCTTTCATGGTCACTTTCAATTTCCAAAGCTACCATTCGTGTGAAAGGAGGGTAATTTAATTTTTCTCTCAATGCTAGCTCTTTTTCTGAAAATCCTTGGTAATCGTGTTCCTTTACAAACTCAAATACATAATGGTTAGGTGAAAATGTCTGGATAATTACCAGTCCAGGTACTCTGCCGCGCCCTGCACGCCCCGCTACTTGGGTCAACAGCTGAAACGACCGTTCCGCTGACCGGAAGTCAGGAATATGGATCGAAAGGTCAGCATATATCACACCAACCAGAGTTACGTTAGGGAAGTCATGCCCTTTTGTGATCATCTGAGTTCCAATAAGAATATCGATTTCTCCCAAGTTCATTTTCTGGTGGACAGCTTCGAACGATTTACTCCCATTTACTGTATCGCGGTCAAGACGGGCGATTCGTGCCTTTGGAAAAAGTCTTTTTGTTTCATCTTCAAGCTTTTGTGTGCCGAACCCGCTGAAGCGTATAATCCTATCTCCGCAATCTGAGCAGGATTCAGGCTTCTTTATTGAGAAATTGCAGTAGTGGCAAAGTAAGGTGTGCTCCTTACCATGGAAAGTCAGCGTTACACTGCAACGTGGGCATTCAAAAATATATGAGCAGGCTTGACAAAAAACATAGTTCGCGGTTCCCCTTCGATTAAGAAATAAAAATGTTTGTTCTCCCCGATCAATTCTTTCTCGAAGAGCTTGTTTAAGAGAGGTAGAAAAAATGGAATAATTATTTTTCAAATCTATTTCCTGCTTCATGTTCACGACTTTGACTATTGGAAGTAACCGATTATGAACCCGTTTGCCTAATGACAGGTAACTGTATTTACCTAATTCTGCGTTTTTGATGGATTCAAGTGACGGGGTTGCCGATCCCATTAAGATAACAGCATTCTGATCTCTCGCTCTGATTATGGCGCTATCTCTAGCATGATAACGAGGGTTAGCGTCCTGTTTATATGATGTGTCATGCTCCTCGTCTATCACAATAATACCTAAATTTTTGAACGGAGCAAAAATAGCAGAGCGGGCTCCGACAGCAATAGAAACTTTTCCTTCACGAATTTTTTTCCACTCAGCAAAACGTTCCTTTTGCGTTAATCCACTGTGTAGTGCTGCGACTTGGGGGCCAAATCGATGACGAAACCGAGCAATAGTTTGCGGGGTGAGAGAGATTTCTGGTACTACCATGACGGCAGACTTATTTAGATCGATTACGCGTTGGATACAGCGCAGATAAATTTCTGTTTTACCACTTCCCGTCACACCATGTAAAAGGTAGGGGTGAAAAACCTCATCTTCAATGGAACGTTCAAGCTCTTGGTAACATAGTTCCTGCTCCTTATTCAATTTAGGTGGTTTTTCAGCAGTCCATTGTGGATCGAACCTTTCCCAAGTCTGTTCTTTTTGTTTTTTTTCATTAAATGTTTCAATTAGCCCTTTTTTAAGCAAGCTTTTTAGAATATTGGAAGCTGTAGAGATGTCCTTTGCTAAACTAGCAATAGTGGCTTTCCCTTTGCAAAGCCTTCTATAAATATCACGTTGTCTCGGGCTGCGTTTGAGTAACTTGTCGATTTCTTTCTTTTTAGGCAAATTTTTAACCAAGCGAACCGACTTTTCATATTTGTAATTTAAGGAGCTACGTTTAATTTGAACTTTTGTGCTTACCAGACCGTCACGTTTTAACTTTGCCAGAGCCTTCGGGCTATATTTCTTTTTTAGAGATCTTTGCAGCTGTTTTGACGTTAGGTTTTTCTTAGAGCTTAAGGCTTGAAGAATATAGGTAGTAGAATTCGACTGGGAATTAGATGCAAGTACTTGAGTACCTTTTTTTGTTAAGCTAAATTTATAAAGACTTATGTCATCAAGTCCCCCAGGTAAAGCGGCTTTAATAGCTTCGCCCCAGGAAGACTGGTAATAGTTCGCGATCCACTTTGTCATAGAAAGAAGCTCATCTGAAATAACCGGTTCGGTATCCAGTACGTCCTCAATTGGTTTGAGTACAATATTTTTTTCATTGTGTCTAGATACCGAAACAACATACCCAGTGAGATAACGCCTCCCAAAGGGAACAAACACTCGCATCCCTTTTTTAACTATGCCATCAAAATGGGCAGGAATTTCATAAGTGTAAGCATCTTTAAGCGGTAAATTGAACACGACATCCACGCAGGGGAGAACAGGTTTTTGATCTGGCAGTTGCATAATAGACATCGGTGAGGGAAGGGAGTTCATGATTGTGATCAAGCGGTCTTTTTTGGAATTGTATCAGAGAAAAGACTCGAACCAAACTACGCATTGTAATTCCCATCTAAAGAAACCATTGACTCCTGGAAATTTTTAAATTAGGCTTGTCATCTCTTTGAGAATAAATGCTTTTGGGGTGGCCCAAGTCGGTTTGAGAATCGACCTATTGATGGCTAAGTGGGGGAATATTATGAAGGTGGGAGATAAAATTAAAATTGATTTTGCGGGAAAGAAAAAAGATGCCGTGATATTCAGGCTTTTCCCAAAAACGGTTTATTTAAGAGTTGATTTTGAAAAAGACAAAGGAAAAATTGTAAAACGTAAGCTTAGTCAAATCGGGGGTAAGCAACCAACTTCAGTTAAAGAAAAGAAAAAATAAACTTGAGCAGCATTGATGAATTGTTAACTATGAAAAAGCCTAACTCTGAGTGTTCTTGTTGATGGGCTAAAGGCTTATGACGAGTAGTGGTATCTTATTGGCACTCGTTTTCGCCCGTTGGTCGTTGAAAGTTTTTTTTCTACCCTTAGATTTTTAGCAAAAAATCATTCAAAAATATATCTTTATTTTGGCTTTTTGTTTGAGTGCTTGAACGTAGCTGCGGGTGGCACTCCCTATCTTGTTTTTTCTAAGTTTTCTTTCTATTTGTTTTTTTGCTTTTTTAAGCGATACAATATCACCTTCTTGGAGGTCGGTTAGTTTTAGGATGTGGAACCCGTGAACAGTTTTAAAAACTGTGCTTACTTCGCCAACTTTCATGTCAAAGGCTCTTGTACTGAATGCGCCGAACATCTGGTTTTTTGTGAAATAGCCTAGATCACCTCCTTTGGCAGCTAGGCTGTCTTCTGAATATTTTTTCGCTATTTCACTAAAATTTGTCCCATTTTTAATCTGTTGCAAAACACTTTCAATTTTCTTTTTAGCAGAATTCTCAGATTCTTTGTCGCCGCGCTTGGCTTTAATTAGTATGATACTTGCCCGTGCTTTGCTTACCATGCGAAACTTGTCTTTGTTTTTTTCGTAAAAGGACTTTATATCATCTGGGCTGATTTTGATACCTGGCTCAATTTCTCGATCAATCACCTGTTGCATTAAAAGATCTGTTCTGAGCTCCTTTTTGTATCGTTCTAAGGTTATTTTGCGATCTTTCAATTCATGCTCGAATACGGCATCAGACTTGAAAGATGATTTTATTTGCTCCAGCTCTCTATCTAACATCTCATCAGTAACATTTGCGCCAATTATTTCCCCCTTTTGCAATAATAGCGCGCGACCAATTTCGTCATCAATTAGCTTATTTGTCGTAATTTTTTCTTGTTCTACCGAGAGAGGTAGGCCTCGGTCCTTGTAGCTTGTTAGCGTTTGTTTTAGTTGTCGGATAATATCGTCACTGGGGATATCCTCACCGTTTACTTTTGCCACAATTTCAGGTAGGGATATGCGTAACTTTTCCTCGTGCTTGTGACCAGAATGCGCGAATGCAAATATTCCTGTTGAAAAAGAGACATAAGCTGCAACAAAACCAATCCAGAAAACTCTTTTATTTAATCGAAGCATTGAAACCTTTTGAGTAAAAGACTTTGAGACGTAATATAAGTCTACGCTAGCTACTCAACCATGAGTTGTCAACCTGTTTCACTAGCATTCTGTTGGTATATTTTAAAATCAACCTGTTGTGCGATGACCGGGGATATGTTTCCGTAGTTTATTAAATAAAATTATTGTAGCGATGGTGATTAAAAGAAGCGACCCTACAGCAGCCCTGTATTTGAGAGTTTGTGTATCCTGAAGCACCCAGACGATAGTTCCCCAAAGTAATGGACCTACAATTGCAGCCATTTTTCCTGCTAGCCCATAGATACCGAAAAATTCGCCTATTTTTCCGGGAGGAGCTAATTCTATTATGATTGTCCGACTGACGACCCACACCCCTCCCATTCCCATTCCTGCTAGGGGCCCTGCTGCCCAAAATAGCATCTCCCCTGAGCTTACTATGATGAACGTCAGTGCAGTCAGCCAAAGCCACAAGACGGTCAAATAGGAAAAAACAGCTCCCTTGCATTTGACAAGCCAGCCAATAATCCAGGAACCAAACATAGCGAAGACAGTGGACAGAATTAGGAAGTTTGTTATTTGCATGTCGTCAAATCCAATTACCTTGTTAGCATAAACCGACATGAACGTGATGACCGTATTGACAACATCAAGAATGAGAAAATGAATTCCAATAAACTTTAATAGCACGTGATAATGCGCTGCATCTAAAATTGTCCTTTTCAAAGAACTAAATGCTTTACCGATATCTATATGAAAAGGTCGTGGGTTTGGGTCTTTGACAAACATAAAACAGGGAATGGAAAATATCAAAAACAAAATTGCAGTCGGGAAAAACGCAGCCAACCTTCCGCCATCTTCTACAAAAGGTTTGACTAAAATAAGCCCTGCAATGGATCCCATATAACCCAGCGCAACTCCGTATCCTGAAATCATTCCAACATTTGTTTGGCGGGCAACATTTGGAAGCATGCCGTTGTAAAATACCAGGGCCGACTGATAGCAATAGTTGGCAATTATAAATAATGTTAGTCCGGCCCATAATTGGTTGATCTGACCGATAAGCGAAGTAGCGACGACAGAAAAAATTGTTAGTAAAGTAAGCGGAAGTCGTCGCCGTCCTGTTTGGTCTGAAATCACACCAAAAATAGGAACGCTAATAGCGACCGCAAACATGGACCCTGAAAGAGCGGCGCCATAAAGAATATCATGCCCACCCTGATCTACCGTGACCCACAAGGCAAAGTAGAGGGAGATTACATTCATCGAAAAAATAGTATTGGCAAAGTCGTAGAGCGCCCAGGACGCGATGGCCCTTTTGTCGGGTTGACCGGTCATAGTATAGGGAGAACAGTACGAAACCCGTAAACTTCGCTCTTAACATGGGGGTGGTTACGCGAGCGTCGAACAACTTGGGCTCCATCAATATCGTTCAGATAGGAGCCTCCGCGCAGAACCTTATAAATTTTTTTTCCCATCGGGCCTTGCGGATCCATCTCTGGGCTAGTGCGGTAGAATTCTTTGTCATACCAATCAAGGCACCATTCCCATACATTGCCAGACATATTTAGTACTCCAAAGGGACTAGCGCCCGACTGATAATAATTAACCGGCGCTGTTTTTTTATAATTATCATCTTCGCCAAAGATATTGACAAAATAGAAGAAAAAGCCTTTATCAAACTTTCCACCCCAAGGCCATAACCTATTATCATTCCCACGAGCAGATTTTTCCCATTCGGCCTCGGTCGGCAACCTATGTCCTTTCCATTTTGCATAAGCCATAGCGTCTTTCCAGCTTACTCCTACAACTGGATGGTCAGGTAGATTCAAGGTTTCGTCTTCCCAGAATGCTGGCTTTTCATGTAGAGTCGCTTCAAAAAAACGCATGTACTCTGCGTTGCTTACTTCATGTTTGTCTATAAAGAATGCTTTGGTGTAAATAAAATGAAGGGGTCTTTCGTCTTCCCTTCCTGAAGAATTCCCCATTGGGAAATATCCTTCTGGAATGTAAATCATTCCAGGGTGTGTTGTTGAGTTTGGCTCGCCATGAGTCGACGTGGATATACTGAGAAGAAAGCAGAGAAGAAGAAGCCGGCTTGAGAAGTTTGTTAATTGTTTGCCGGGAGTTTTGTTCATGGAAGTTTAAAAAAACTGATCCTTTTAATTAGAGTTTTAGGTGTTCGGGTTTTATTTTCCACAGGCAAGTCTGATTCGATCCCTTCAATATTTATCCACTGATAGTGGCCGTTCCAACAATTTAAGGTTATTACAGAATTTCCATGGTGGTCATCTGAACGATTCAAGAAAACAGGAGCCTCGCACCGATGGCAATGCCCTTGAATTTGATGGGTAGATTTCATGCTTAAGATTGGTCGTTCCGAAAAAATTAAACTTTTTCTATTATTAGTCATTCAACCCAAAAGGCGTGACTAATTTTATGTTGAAAGAGCAATCGCATCAAGCTAAATTTTCTTTATACTGGAGCAAGTCTCTTCTTAAAAATATATAGTTGAAAGTCAAGTTAATTTTGGGAAGAGTAATGTTAATAAAGAACCGTCAGAAAGAAAACCCGGACTTTCCTAATAGATTTTTAAGTGTGTCGATTGGTAGGCCAACTATATTTGAATAAGATCCTTTGTAACTTTCAACTAAGGCGGTTCCTTTTCCCTGAATAGCATAAGCACCGGCTTTGTCCATAGACTCACCGGAATCAACATAGGAAACGATTTCATTATCGGTCAGAGACTTGATGCGTACTTTCGATACAGTGGCAGCGGATAAAGTATTTAAGTGAACTACCGCGACACCAGTTATAACTTTGTGTTCCCGCCCACTCAACCGTCGTAAAATTTGGTAGGCCTCATAAACGTTGACAGGTTTGCCGATGATTTCATTTTCCAGAACGACCAGAGTGTCGGCTCCAATGACACAGTGGCGGGGGTGGTGATTTGCAACCCAGTCGGCTTTTTTCCTGCCCAGTGCTATTGCGTTTTCCTCTGGTGAAAGGTTTGGGCTGCAAACTTCATCTACTTTACTTGGGATTATTAGAAAACTTTCTATAACCTGCTTAAGTAGTTCAATCCTTCTCGGAGATTGACTAGCAAGAATAACTGGCACATTAGGTCGATTCATTACGGATGAAAGTCTTAAATTAGTAGATTCTCACTGGCAAATTGAAAATAGTTTGTTTATTATACTTATACCTGACGGATGATAAACAAAACTATACGTGTTTTAGTTCTTGGTCGAACTTTTCATTTACCAAAAACTAAATAAGTGGGAAGGCTTTAAATTTAATTATGGCTGGAGCTTCGTTTCAAATTCAGGTCAGACATATTCAGGTTGCTAAGAAAGAAATAGCCGACTTGCTAGTTGCAACGATTGGAGAAACTAAGACAGGAGTGTCCCAGGTCCAGCTTTTAATGAAGCTTGCCGCTAAATACAGTGATTGTCCTTCAAAAGGTGATGGTGGTAATTTGGGTTGGGTGGAGATGGGGTGGAATCCCGAGGATCCGCGCAAGCCACGTGGGGGATTTCAGAAGCTTAAAAATGAAGAGCTTCATGACATTGTTTCCAACGCCTTAGAAAAAAAAGAAATGACACAAGGGACTGTGTATGGGCCAGTCCAGACCAAAGAGGGTTTCCACGTAGTAATTATAGCTAACGAATTTAAAACAGACCGGATATTGTGATTGAGCTTAACAAGCAGTATATTCCTTGAAAAAGAATGAGTTTTCTCTAAAACCAGAAAAACTTTAGCCCTGACTTGGAATTATGAGGGAGTATTTATGTTCAGATCAAGTGACAGACGCAGGTTTCTATTAAACAAAGTTGTAGGCAAAACAGCCGCTTGAACAACGAACCATGTAATGGGGGCAAGATTTACAAGGTTCCTTAGCTTCAGTTTTTTCAAACACATTATTCAAAAACCTTGCGCCCATGCGGGCTGTTGCGATAGAGTTAACTTCCTTAAACTCGCTGATATTCCCTAATTGCATTTCATGAAAAGGAAAACAGTTAAAGCAGTCTCCCTTCGAATCGATATCCATTGGACTCCCGTCAGCGCAGCCAAAATAAAGGTCCTGCGTTTTCCATTCAGCTAATTCTGGAACCTGCCTAGATCCGTGGAAGTAAAACCGTTGGACTAAATCAGTTTCATCACTTTCAATCTCATCAAGAAAACAGGGTGGAAACGAACAATCAAATCTAAAGGCACTCTGCGGGAACTTCTTAAGGAGTTGGAACATTTTTCGGCCCAACTTGGGGTAGTCTCGTATAGGAAGATAAATATTGGACTCGCCCCCAACTATAGGAAAAGCCGGACTCACCCGAATCCGATATTGCTGGTCTTTGGGCAGTCCGACATTTTGGTAAATCTCGTCAATTTGTTCGCACTGTGATTCTATATCTTGATCTTTTGAATACAGATTGATACTGAAGGTGATGCTATACCCGTTAGTACGCATTAATGATTCAGCGACTTCTCGGCACCGTTCATGGTTTTTTTCAGAAATATTGTCGAGTGTCTGCCAGTTAAGCAAAACGGCGAAGCTGATTTTTCTCTGGATGGCGCCATTGCGTCCAGCAACGCTAAGCAGCAAATCTAGAACCTTATCACTCATCAATCCATTGGTGAATAATCCCAGCGAAGTATAAGATGGCATCGCCTCGAAAGTCCGACTGAAAATTTCATTAAACTCTGGGTGCAGGGTAGGTTCGCCGCCCATGAAATTGATATTCGGTGAGTTTTTGATTTTAGGGAGAAGCTCGTTAACGAAATAGTCAAAATCCATAGACTTTCCCGGAGTCCTTACGGTCTCTTCCATGTACTCATCAGCAAAACAGTAATTACACTTCAGGTTACAGTAGCTGTTTAAAATGATGTTCATTGGACTTGTTGGGTGTATCGGTTTACTTCTCTAGGATCCAGCCCGTCCAGAACAACGGCTGCTTCTGACGGGGAAGTAAAGAATCCACAAAATTAGTTAATTTAACAAGGTATCTCAGCCATTCTATCATAGTCGAGAAGGTTTTTGCCAGCAGGTGCGATTATTTGGAGAATCAAGGTTCGAAAGTTTTCTTTCTCCGGATAATTTGCGATGTTCCAGCATGAACGACCATCCGAAGCTCAAAAGGATAGGTTCGGCAAACATTGACGACTATTTGAATTACTTGGTCCTTAGCTGCTGATTCATCCTCTGCATCGCATTTCATTTCCCAGGCAAAGGCTAATGTAGGGATTTTTTCAAGACCATGGTCCTCAAGGCGTTCGCATATTTCCTTTTCAGCGTCTTCGCTGATACCTTTTAATTCGGTAGCAATTAAAACATTATAAATCTGACTCAATGTGCCCTCCCATGAATGGTTTCAATAGATTGACGTCTCCTATAGTGTATAATAAGGTGGTTAGAATGGAAACCAAGCTGTAATTATCCCCAATTTATTTACCTATCTAACCTCCGGTTCCCCTTGTCCTCGTTCCAACGTTTAATTTCTAATCTTTCTTGGAATATCTTAGGAAAACTTTGTACCCAGGTTCTATTATTTGTAGTTTCCATTGTTGTCACTCGATATCTCGGAAAAGAGAGCTTGGGAATTTATGCAGCCCTTCTGGTGATCCCGAATTTTGTTCGTCTATTAAATATGCTGGGTGTAGAAACTCTCATAAATAAAAAACTGCCCGAACTTAATGTTATTGACCCAAGCGGACGCCAAGGGCGTTACCTACTGCAAAGATTGTTGATATTTCGTTTGATTACCTCTGCTATATTATGCACTTCTCTATATCTTACCCTCCCATATTATTTGGAGTTTGTTAACAAACAAGAGCTCCTAGAATACCGTACCGCTGTTCTCATGTATTTCCTTGTGATTACAGTCAACTCCTTCTTGAGTACTCTTTTTATGACCCAGCTTCGCTATAAAGTGGTTTCCATTACCGAGACGGTTAGCGCTGTACTAAACCTTGTTTTACTAGCCGTGTTTGTTGTGATGGATTCTGGAATTTTGGGAGTGCTCTATGCCTATGTATTAGCAACGGCGATAAATGTTCTAATTTATACTTGGTTATCGAAGGCTCACTTGGAAGGCGAAACTGAGGTTCCTAATTGGGGCGATATGAAACCCTTGGCCCTAACATCCTATGGGATGAGCTTGTTTAGTTTTGGGCTTATGACCCAGAGCGATGTGCTGCTTCTAAATTTCTTTCAAGTCAGTGATGCGGATGTAGGGTACTACTATCTTGCCACTAGCGTAGGGGCTATGTTGGCTTTTGTATTGACAGGGATGGGACCACTGGCATTGTCCATGTTTTCTGAAACGTATGTACGCGAGTCTGTTACCGGTCTTTCTAGAATCTGGTGTCAGGTCGTAGGCTTGGCAGCATTTTTGACAACCCCGATTTATATTTTTGCGTTTTTTAACGCCGAATCCCTTTTGGCTTTTGTGTTTGGGGCGAGCTACGCAGGTGCAGCGACGGTATTTGCTCTTTTTATATTTTTTGCTTGCATCCAAACGGTTTTAGGATGGGATTTTACAACGTCTACACTTTTTATTTTACACAGGAGAAAAACGGTCATTAGTTCCACTATTGAAGGCAGTATAATTAACGTTTTATTAAATCTAGTTCTAATTCCTGCCTATGGAGTTGCTGGAGCTATTTTTGCAACAGGATCGGTTATGGTCTACATGGTTTTACGCCAGCTTTATGTGATACGGAAAGAAGTAAAGATCGGTCCCGCTTTTCCAGTGATAGGGAAATGCGTCCTTTTTTCCCTTGCTGCTGGCATGATGACAAAAGGAGTATCATATCTTGTTGCGGACCATATTCTATTCAATGCATTAATCTATCTTGTTGCATTTGCTTTATTGCTTGTGTGGATTAAACCATTTACCCGAGAGCACCACCGGCTCATGTCCGAGATACACCCTTTTTTAGATAAAATTGCAAAATGGGTTACACTTGGAGAGCCTTATAAAAAGTGCTAACTGAGAGGGCGGGGATACTGAAAAGAAAATATACGATCGTATTAGCCTTGTTTCACTTGCTTTAGGAATGAATTCATGAACGGTGAAAATGAAATTATCTTTTGTGGCAAGCCCTGTGGAACAAATAATCCACCTCTGATCGTGGCCGAGATAGGTTTCAATCATAACGGAGATGTTGATTTGGCTTGCAAGATGATCAAGTCTGCTATGGAGAATGGCGCAGACATCGTTAAACTGCAAACTTTTATTGGCAGCGAATTAATTTCTAAAACGGTTAGATGTCCAGATCCGGACCAGCCAGATCGTGAAATTTTTTTGTACGAATTTTTTCAACGGTACCAACTTACCCGTAAAGACTATGAGACCTTGTTTGAATATTCACGTAGCCTGATTATGCCAATTTTTTCAACACCTTTTGACGAGGCTTCGCTCGATATGCTGGTGGAGCTTGGGGTGCCTGCGATTAAAATTGCATCGCCAGACCTCACTTACCCCTCATTCTTGAGACGAGTAGGGCAGACAAGGTTGCCTATAGTTCTTTCTACTGGAATGGGCACAAACGAAGAAATCAAAGCTGCCTTGCAAATGATTCGATCCACGGGTAATGAAAATATCATTCTTCTACATTGTGTCTCAAACTATCCGTCACAATATCACGAAATGAACCTTGCCTGTATGAGAGAAATATCTTTGCGTTTTAAAGTGCCCGTGGGATTGTCTGATCACACCACGGATAATTTGTCTGGAATTGTGGCTGCTTCATTGGGAGCAGTGATAATAGAAAAACATTTCACTACCGATCGAAAATTGCCAGGAGTAGATCAGAAAATTTCAATGGAACCTAAGGAGCTGGCTGCATTAAAAAAAGCTACAGTTAACGTGCGAACTCTTCTTGGAGATAGCGTGAAAAAAGTGCAAGACTCTGAAGAAGTTGTAAAGACGTCAGCTCGGCGTAGTTTAGTTGCTAGGGTAGATATTGAACCGGGAACGATTTTTACTTCCGAAATGGTAAACTTGAAACGTCCTGGAACAGGTATTCCTCCCACAGACCTAGAAAGAGTTATAGGACAAAAAGTAAAAACTAGAATCTTCGCTGAACAGGTTATTACTTGGGATATGATTCTGTAATAAATCTTTTCACACACCTCTTATTCAATTTACATGTTAAGGAATTTGGCGCTATCTTTAGCGACTCTTTTTTTAATGTTGGTTCTT
>Ga0315336_1003122_pt1 | contig 23031 bp, 22 predicted proteins | sample ASW5metaG_FD_204512 | JGI IMG/M metagenome (GOLD analysis project Ga0315336, IMG submission 204512) | Ammonia-oxidizing marine archaeal communities from Monterey Bay, California, United States - ASW #5 | ecosystem: Environmental > Aquatic > Marine > Intertidal zone | place: USA: California... | reverse complement strand
GTCATCCTGCAAGTCCCCGGCGCTGCTCAGTGACGCATATTTTCTGGGGCCTAAAGATCTTTTCAAGCACCGGGAGGGCGTTTCTTGGATCGCATGCTCCGCACATGAAGATGTCGATGGCGGCAAAGCCCCTCTCCGGCCATGTGTGGATGCTGATATGGGATTCCGCCAAGAGGGCAACGCCGGATATTCCACCGCTGTCGGTAAAGGCATGGAGATGAATATGTAGCAAAGACGCGCCCGCGGCCTTGGCTGCCTCCACTAAGGCTTCGCCGATTACCTTTCCATCGTCTAGATGTGCCGCGCCCCACATATCGATGAGAAGGTGTATGCCGGCAAAGTGAGCGCCGTCACGCTCGACATAATAGTCAAGCGCCGTGACCCGATGGTCGGTTTCTCCCCCCGTCGTTGGGCCGGTTTCGAGACTGTTGGGATCGCTTAAATCCACGTCTCTGAAGTCGCTATCGGTCTTGTCCAATGGCCGTTCTCCGACCGTGAATCAGGTCTGTGGGAAAGTCGCTTCTTTCGCCCATCGGACGGGTGTTTTCAAGTGAAAAAATGATCCTGCCTGAGGATGGACCGCCAATACCGGCAAATGCCAGATATGGGTGTAAGGCCACATCGCACAATACGTGCGGTTCTAACGGGCATAGCGCAACGTCAATCAGAATTTCTCCACCCATGGGCGCAGATCGAACTCGAAGGTCCAGGCGCTACGGTGCTGGCGGTGAGCATGAAGATAGGTTTTTGCGATCTCTTCTGGGGCCAGCAGACCGTCAGGCCCACGGTTGGCGGCGCGTGGGTCATCCGCCTTGGCAATGCCGCCATCGATCACGAAATGGGCAACGTGGATATTTCTGTTCTGCAGCTCCCGCGCCATGCTTTGTGCCAGTCCGCGCAAGCCAAATTTGCCCATGGCGAACGAAGATGAATTGGGGTAGCCCTTGATAGATGCGGATGCACCAGTGAACAAAATCGTTCCTGAACCTCTCGCTATCATCACCTTGGTCGCCGCCTGGCCAACCAAAAATCCACCAAAACACGAGACTAACAGGGCATCGCGCACGGCTTGCGTATTGAGGGTCTCGATGGCGCCGCGCACCCTTGCACTAGGATTATAGAGGACGACGTCTGGTGGCCCCATTTCACTGGTCACCGCCTCGAATAGGGCATCGACGCTGGCGCCATCCGTGGCATCACAAAGATAAGCGGTTCCATCGATTTCCTTGGCTAGATTGCTGAGTTTGGTGGGTCTCCGCGCGGCCAAAGCGACGCGCATTCCCTGGTCAGCGAATAGGTGGGCGACGGCTGCGCTCAGACCGGTGCCGGCGCCGACGATAAGTGCGGTTTCACGGTCGGTCATAGGAGTTCTCCATTTACGCATCAGGCGTCGGACGAAGCCTAAATCACCTTGCCCGGGTTCATGATGCCTTGGGGGTCAAGTGCCGCCTTGATGCGGTACATAAGCTCAAGGTCCAGCGGTTCCCCGTAATACGCAAGGTCCTCTCTCTTCAGCCGGCCGATGCCATGTTCGGCGGAAAAGCTGCCTTCCATCCGCATCACTAAATCGTGAATGATACGATTCATATTTTGCCAACTAGTGTAGAAATCGTCCTTAGTCATGGCCACTGGTTGGCTCACGTTGAAATGGATATTGCCGTCGCCAACATGGCCAAATGGAAAAACGCGAATGCCTTCCATATCCGCTTCGAGTAATCGCGTACCCTCGCGGATAAATTCTGCGACTGCCGAGACCGGCACCGAAACGTCGTGCTTAATGGAGCCGCCCTCCCGGGTCTGGGCTTCGGGCAGGACCTCGCGGAAATACCAAAGCTCCTTGGCTTGTGCTTCGCTGGAGGCCAGTACCGCGTCGACCACCAAGCCGGCCTTGAACCCTCCTTCTAGGAAAGCTTCCAGAACCCGGCGCAAGCCAGTGTTCGTGCCGGCCTTTTCCCCGCTGTCACCGGTGCTCCATTCCATCAGCACATACCAAGGTGATACCGTTTCTAGGGGCGGGCGGGTTCCCTCGAAATGCTTGAGCACCATTTCAATGCCGATCCTGGGGAGCAGTTCGAAGGCGGTGACTCCATCTCCCGAAACTGCGCGGGCATCGGCCATCAGCTTCAGCACATGATCGAGCTCAGGCACCGCCAAGAGTGCCGTTTCCACCTGGGCAGGGCGAGGGAACAGCTTGAGGACTGCCGCCGTGATGATACCTAACGTACCCTCTGCGCCGATGAATAGATGCTTGAGGTCATAGCCGGTATTGTCTTTGCGCAAGGCATTCAGAGCAGGCCACACCCGACCATCGGGCAGCACCACTTCGAGACCCAGCACCAAGTCCCGCGCGTTGCCAAATTTCAGAACTTGCACTCCACCGGCATTGGTAGAAAGGTTGCCGCCGATCATGCAACTTCCCTCAGCGCCCAGACTCAGGGGAAACAGCCGGTCAGCATCGGTGGCGGCGCTTTGCAGCTCGGCGAGGATGCAGCCAGCTTCGACAGTCATGGTGTTGTTGAGGGAGTCAATTTCTCGCACCTTGTTCATGCGGCCCAGGTTCAGGACAACGGAATCCCCTGTCGCATCGGGAACCGATCCGCCGACCAGGCCGGTATTGCCGCCTTGAGGCACGACCGAGGTGCCGGTTTCCGCACAGATTGTCATCACGGCGGCGGTTTCTTCGGTCGTGGCCGGGCGCAGAATCGCCGCGGCGGTACCGGTGAATAGTTGCCGGTGATCCGTCACGTAGGAGGTCATTTCGCCGGGATCGACGATCATGCCCCGATCACCCACGGCGCCATGGAGACGGGCAAGAGTTACCTCGTTGATTGCCATGGCTTGTTTTAATCCTCCGGCGGGCTTTCAGGCAAGGGGTGGACTGCTCGTGCCAGCCGGTCGTTGATGGCGGAGCCGAGACCGGATTTGGGGATCGGCATTACGGCGATGCCGTCAGGCGCACAGGAATCCAGCTTGTGAAGCATGGCATAAAGATTGGCAGCAGCCTCAATCAGATCGCCGCAGGGGCTGAGATTGAGGGTCGGAGAGGCACCAGCGGGAATATCGGGACCGAAGGCCAAAAACAATTCATTTGTGCGCGGCCGGGTTACATTGATCCTGAGGGGATGGTGCGGCGCATAATGCTGCGCCTGGCGCCCAGGTGATTTTTCTGATCCCTCGCTAGCATTCTCATTGGGCGTTGCCAGAGCGCCGATCAGGGGCTCGATTTGCTCGCAGGTGATGGCGCCGGGGCGTAATAGTGTGGCCTCAGCGGTGGATAAATCCATCACAGTCGACTCGATTCCCAGAGTTGTCGGGCCGCCGTTGAGGATCATCGCCGAGGTGGTGGCCAGGGATTGGGCAACATGATGCGCGGTGGTGGGGCTGATTTCACCGGAACGGTTGGCGCTGGGGGCGGCGAGCGGCCGGCCAGCAGATGCGATCAGCGCGCGAGCGATGTGGTTGCTGGGCAGGCGTATAGCGACGGTATCCAAGCCCGCGCTGACCAGCCGAGAAAGGGTGGATGACGGTTTTCGCGCTACTACCAGTGTTAGCGGCCCCGGCCAGAATTGTTCGGCGAGTGTTCGAGCGCGTTTGTCCAGTTCGACATGCACTAAAAGGTCATCTACCTCCGCGAAATGAACGATCAGCGGATTGAAACGAGGCCGGGATTTGGCCTGGAAGATGGCTTCCACGGCATCGTTGTTGGTGGCATCAGCGCCCAGACCGTAAACAGTTTCCGTGGGGAAGGCTACTAGCTGGCCAGCTCTGATGAGCGCCCCGGCGCGCGCTATGGCGCTTTCACTTGGCACACTGATATTGGCTAGCGAAGCAGTGGTCAATCTTGATCCCTGGCTTGTGCTCCGGCCTCGGTCCCGCAGGCGATGAAACCGGGGTTTAGGAATTCCGCTTTACCGTAAGCAAGTTCAACGCCGTCGAGAGTCGTGACATTGCCTCCCGCGGCGGCCAAAATAGCATGGCCCGCGGCTGTATCCCATTCGCAGGTCGGGCCGAAGCGGGGGTAGATATCCGCCGAGCCATCGGCCAGAAGGCCAAATTTGAGAGCGCTGCTCATCAAGATGCGCCTGGACATCTGAAGGGTGCCCAAGAATTGGTCTAAGCGTCCGGGCTTTGTGTGAAACCGGCTAGTGATCACGGTGTGGCCGGCACTGGGGACGGTACGTGTGGAAACAGATACGCCGACGCCTCTACCCTCGGCACGCAATGCGCTGGTGGGGCCCACATTCCAATAAGTCAGCGCCATCGCCGGGCCGTGGATCAGCCCGAATACCGGCCGGCGGTTCACTACCAGTCCGATGCAGACCGCGAACTCGGTTCCCCCGTCGACAAATTCGCGGGTGCCGTCCAGGGGATCGACGACCCAAATGGGATTGTCATCGAACTCCGGCGTGTCGCCTTTGGCGGCGGCCTCTTCCGATAGTACCGGGATTCCAGGAGTTAATTCACCTAGCGCTGGCAGGATCTCCGCCTCGGCCGCGTAATCGGCATCTGTGACTGGGGTCCGGTCATCTTTTTTGGTGACGTCGAATCCACGGGCACGCACTTCCATGATGGCGACACCAGCGCGCTCTGCGATGGCGCGGACGGGACCAGCAAGGTAAGCGATATCGTGTTCGTTGAATGTCACGCCGCCGTCCATGGAATGCCCGAAAAGTCCTGGTTATTAAACTCAGGCGCTACTATTGCCGCTTTATAGTTAAATAACATCCCTCAATATGAGTGCCGAGGTGCGCGCGTGGCGCCCTGCTAAGAGGTGAATCCGTAAAGCCGGGCGGCGTTATCGCCGAGAATGTTATCCACCACTTCGGTTGGCAGCTTGCCATCGTCACGGATCATCCTGAGCGCCTCGATCTGGGACGAAGTGTCGTGATGGCCGTAATCGGTGCCAATCACCAAATTATAGGGCCCGATGAAGTCGAGGACGTGGGCAAGATTATCGGTCACCTGACAGGCGACAAAGATATTGTTATCTTTGAGAATCGAGTTTGAAAATCGCCGGCCCCTGCGTTTCAGGCGAAGTTCCAGGTCGTTCAGCATATAGGGAATCCATTCAGCGCTAATCTCGATGAAGCCCCAACGGAGTTTCGGAAATTTTGCTGGCGTGTCGGTCATCAGTAAATCGTGGGCGGCACCGACGCAGGGCAGTTTGAATTTGTTAAACCCGGTTTCGTTCCCATAGAAATCATGGACCTCGAAGGCGCCGTTGCCGGAATGAATGCCGATCATGAGATCCAGCTTTTCGGCTAGCGCGTAAAGTTCGTAAAAATAGGGATCGGTCAGGCGCCGCTCGCATTCTAGTCCGCGCATGAATATTCCGCAGGCACCGTTTTTCTTGGCCCATTCAATCTCTTCGCAAACCACAGACATGGGTGAAAATAGCGGCGGTAGCATGACCCATCGCAGACGGTCTGGGGCATGTTTCCAAATTTCGGCGAGCCACCGATTATAGGACTTGGTCAGCGCCCGTTCGGCGCTGACATTGTTGGTCAGCGGACGAAGGAACAGCGTCGGATACAACACCTGAACATCGATATTGAGCTCGTCCATATGCATGACCCGGGAACTGATGTCAGCCATTTCCCGGGATTCCTTGGCGGTGTTCTGGAGACCTAGGTTGGAATCCTTATTCTGGATGCGGCCATCGACAACCCAAAATTCCTGCTGGATGTTTCCGTTGGCACCCATTTGTTCAGGTCCCGACCCGAAATTAACTATCATTGGTTCGTATTTGCGTTCATCACCTTCCATGAAGGACCAGGTAAAGGGCTGCTCGATGACATGAGCATCGGCATCGATCACGTTAAGTTTCATGAGCTTAATCCCTAATTTTTGATGGCCCGGACCGGGTTGCTGAGTTTAGGTGCCTCGACCGCGAAGATTAGATTTCTAATTGATGACCCAACAATACGTCCAAACGTTCGCTCGGCGCAAGCAGGTGGATGGTGTTTTGTGCATTTCTGGCGGAGGTGACCGAGCGGTATCACGGTAACTTGTGGGGGATGGGCCCCAGGTCTAAACTGCCGCCAATTCAATAGGAATATGAAGCATGAGGTGAAGCAACATGGGACAGGAAAATATAGGTTTGGTGGGGCCGGGCCGCATGGGGTACGCCATGCTCAAACACTTGATTGCCAAGGGATATGGCGTCACCGTGACCGATATCAATGCTGAAAACATTGCCCGCGCGACCGAGGCTGGCGCCGGCAGCGCTGAGGATCCAGCGGCGCTCAGCAAAGTGACCGATTTTGTAATCATCGCTGTCGGTTTCGACGATGAGGCCTTGTCCGTAACCCTGGGCGATGCCGGTCTTATCGAGGCCATGCAGCCTGGATCTGTGATTGCTGTTTCTTCCACCGTGGCCCCCGAGACTGTCCAACGCATCGAGACCGAGGCAGCAAAGAAGAATATCGGCGTTCTGGACGCGCCTATTTGCCGCGGCGGGTGGGCCGCCGATGAAGGGACCCTGCTTGCCTTGTTCGGGGCCAGTGAAGAAGTGGTGGAGCGCGCGAAGCCCATCTATTCTGCATTTTCGTCGGACATCGTCCATGTCGGTTCGGTCGGCCATGGCCAGGTTGCCAAAACCATGAACAATATGCTGCTTTGGGTGAATGGTATTGCCTTGATGGAGGCGGGCCGGCTTTCTGAAAGCACAGGGATCGACCTGCCCAAGCTGCGTGAGGCATTGCTCATGAGTTCCGGTCAGTCGGCCGCGTTGGAAGATTGGGACATGATCACCTTCACGTGGGCGCTTAAAGATATGCAAATCGTTTCAAAAATGGCTGATAAGGCTGGGATCACCATGCCCATCGCCGGTGCCATAAAAGAAATGGTGAAAGACGGTAAAACCCTCAAGCAATCGGGCGGAGCCCCCAACTGGACCGGCAAGACAAAGACTTAAGGCACCGTTGGACCAAAAATTAATTTTTTTCAGATCGCGCATACGTCGTCATGCATGGGCCTTAGCGCCGACGAGGAGGGCATCACTTAGCCCGCCCTTTTGATTGCCACGCGTTCGACACTGCGGGTGTAGTGGGGTGTACCTATTGTTATAATGTAACACTTGTGAAAGGTGGAACTTTGAGAATCTTGATTGAAAGTGTCTTGGCCCGTGGATCCAGTCCCCGTTGGATGGGATCTCGTAGAATGATGAGTTCCCTAGCGGGCCTTTGTGTCGGCTTAAGTATGGCGCTTCCTGGGATCGGGGTCGAGGCAGCGGTATCCAGTCCGAAGCCGGCGAGCACGGCTCCGGCAGTGGTGGTCTCGATCGCGCCGGTTCATTCGCTCGCCGCCATGGTCATGGAAGGGGTTGCAATGCCGCACTTGTTGTTGTCCGGTGGCGCCTCGCCCCATGGTTACGCATTGAAACCATCTGACGGCCGCGCCCTAGCTCGGGCGCGGCTGGTGATCTGGATTGGGCCTGGGTTGGAGCAATTTCTAGTGAAGCCTCTGGCCACCCTTGCCCGGCGTTCGCAGAAACTTGCACTCATCAAGACAGGGGGATTGATCCAGCGCCGTGCGCGTGGCGGTGGCTTATGGGAGACTTCGGACTATGGCCCTAGGGTGGGAACGCAAAGGCATAATGGCCATGACCATGATGGGCATGGGGACGATTTTCATGTCTGGCTGGATCCTCGGAACGCTATTGTTATGGTTGGCGAAATCGCGAGGGTTCTCTCGCGAATAGATAGTGCTAATGGCGCGCGCTACCTCGCCAATAGGCGACGCGCAGTTTCGGAGATCACCGCCCTTGACACCGCTCTAGAAGCCCGGCTCGATCCTATTCGGCGGATTCCCTATTTCGTGTACCACGACGCTTATAGTTATTTTGAGGGACGCTATGGACTCAAATCACTGGGTGCCGTGGTGGTGGGCCCTGACCGGCGGCCTGGGATTAAACGCCTGCGGGCGATCCGGGCGCGTCTTCAGGGCGCACCCATGGCCTGCATTTTCACAGAACCCCAGTTTCCCCCAGCTTTGGCTAACAGCATTGTAAAGGGCACCGGTGCGGGTGTGGGCGTGCTCGATCCGGTTGGTGCTGGTCTCGTTCCAGGTGCGGGGTTGTATTCAGTTTTATTGAATGCCTTGGCCGATGGTCTGATCGCTTGTCTATCCAGCCGCCGTCTCAGCCCCTAATTATGCTGCCGCGGAACGGTAAAATAAGAAGAGATAAAGAGGATTCGTCGGCTTTTCAGATAATGTTCCTCCCTAATCCTTAATTCATTAACAAATTTTTCGTCAAGTATCTAGACTGGTCGTTATGATGTGTACCTTCCACGCCGATCAGGCATAGTGCATTGATCGACTGTGTGCGTTACAGATGCCTATACGATGACGAACCTCACCACCGAACTCACCCAACACTTCGAGGATCATTTCACGGTCCTGATCCTCGATAACGAAGTGACCGTCGATGCCTTTGTGACCGACCCGCCACTCCCGTGGGCACGGCTTACTGCGATTGATGGCATCTATCGGACTGGTGAGGGTTATCCCACGCGTCTGACCGTCGCCAAAGCCGACAGCGAGGAGCTTAACTGGGATAAGGTTTCAAATGCCATTATTTCTGCAGCGCTGGGCGGCCTTAATGAAGGCGTCGACCTCGTTGCATTCGGGAACAATGCCGGTCAAGGTCTGCCGCTGGCGCAAGCCCTACCGGCGGCTCTCCGTGCCCGGCATGGCATCATTACCTATGGAACTTCTCTGCCTGAATGCCCAGCCTATGAGGCCTTGGGCTATGAGCAATTCTGTCCACGAATTCACCTAGCGGAATTTTTAACAGAAGCTGCACAAGCCATGGGTCGGTCACTGGCGCTCGGGTTTATCAACACTATCGAACACAATGAGTGGAACTATCACACGCCATGGACTGGTCGTTAGCTAAGGTGTAACGATCTCTCTGAGATAACGGGATTGTGGGCTGTTCCCCCACCAACCCGATTTTCCGCCCGCCGAAGGGTGATCGAATGTAAGAAGGTCAACCGGCTCTCTCGCGATATGTACAATATCGGCAGTAGGACCTAGTTTAGGGAGGGATAGTGTATCTGCCATAACCCCTTGAAAAGATGGTGGGCGCTACTGGGATTGAACCAGTGACCCCCGCCGTGTGAAGACGGTGCTCTCCCGCTGAGCTAAGCGCCCCATCGACTTGGATGGTCGTCATATAAGGCTGGGTCCACAATCCTGTCAAGGCGTAGCCTTTGAGGGAATATCGAAATCTGATAGGCGTGGTCGCGGGCGCGGGAAGACCTCCCAAGGTGGCGTGGCAGAGTCCTTTTTAACATGGTTCTAGTTTACTGCGTTTGCTAGCATTATCAGCCTTTGTTTGGCCCAATTGGCGCCCTAGGAATGACCTACATGATGAAGTTGCGTCATATCTTTGCACCCGGTGTACACGTTGCTACTCTTTGCCTGGCATTGACGGTATCTTTTGTTCAGCCTGCGGTTGCCACCGAGCGCGTCCTTAAGCTTGGCTATGACGTCTATCTTGGTGGGCTCAACATCTTTTATTTCGATGCGATGTTGAAGCGCCAAGGTGATAGTTACACCATCTCTGGGGGAGGCAAGACCAAGGGTGTGGTCCGCCTAATTTGGCGTTGGGCTGTTAACGTCACGGCAAGGGGCGCCGTTAATAGCGCCGGGGTGGTCTCGCGCACGTATGACGAAGCCACTATCCGTAAAAAGAAACACAAGTTTTTGCGGCTCGCATTTAAGGGAAGCGGGGCTTATGCGATTACCCGCACCCCTCCCGATTCACTTAGAAAGCGTAAGAAACGAAAACTCCCCAAGTCGATCCCAATGGGGACGCTAGACCCCATCAGCGTTTCTCTTGCGGTAGCCAGCGCATTGGCGCGAGGGGGGTCCTGCGGCGGCAAGTTCCCGATATTCGACGGCAACCGCCGTTACGATCTGACCTTCAAGAAGGTGGGTGAAGAGAATTTCACCAAACCCGGTTATACCCTCTATTCAGGCACCACCCATCGCTGCGAGTTTAGCATGAAGCGAATTTCTGGTTTTCGTAAAAAGCGCATCGCATTACGGTTCTGGGACGTAGAAAAACACGAACCGCTAAAAATTTGGTTGGGTCAGGTGAAAAAGGGCTTGCCTCTGGTCCCCATACAGTTCCAGGCTGAATTCAATCTGGGATTTTTGCTAATCTATCTTAGGAAAGCTGAATATGGAGGCCGATCACTATTGGCATCGGTCCCCCAGGCATCTAAATAAGGTACTTAATCGTCAGAGAACCTGACCCGCCGCAGGGAGATTTATAACTGATGACTGGATTAGACAGGGTTCTCGTCAATAACCGAGTTCTTACCGCGCTTGGATTATTCTGGCGGCGCTGGATTTCCAATCCACGGGGCATCGGCGCGGTTGTTCCCAGCGCTCCGGCTTTGGGCCGCCGCATGGCGCGCGAAGTACTGATTCGTGATGGAGAGGCAGTGGTCGAGTTAGGCCCGGGTACCGGTACCGTGACGCGAGCCTTGATAGAAGCTGGTGTTCCTGAAGAGCGTTTGATTCTGGTCGAACGCGATCATGAAATGCATGGTTATCTAGTGGATTGTTTTCCTAGCGCCTTGGTGCTTCATGGTGACGCGGCGGAACTCAATGAAGTGCTGCCGCGAACATGGAGGGGCCGGGTTTCCACGGTGGTCTCCAGCTTGCCGCTTCTTGGTTTTCCCGTCGCAGACCGCGCGCGGATCGCTGATGCTGTATTTGACACCCTGGCCGAAGGTGGGCGTATGGTTCAGTATACTTATTCGCCCTTCTGTCCTCTCCGGCGAGTAATTACGGGGCTGAAATCCAAGCGGGTTGGGTTCGCAGCGCTCAATATTCCGCCGGCAACAATTTGGCGCTACACTTCGCGCCAAGGAGGAAAGGCGAAACCTCGTTTTTCGGCAAGCTGAATTACGACATCGGTTATGTCCGCGAAGCATTCGACTGTGTGGGCAGCATCCAATGTGAGGTCCGTTTCATCATCATAGCCGTAGCTGACGGCTATGAAGGGTATGTTTGCGTCATGGGCTGCACGGGCGTCAATTTGGCTGTCCCCCACCATAATTGCGGCGCCGGGCCCCAGCCCAAGATCCAGCAAGGGCTGTAAAAGGTGATGGGGATGGGGTTTTCGTTTGGGATAAGTGTCGCCGCCGGCGAGGGTGGCGATGAAGCGATTGAACCCCAGAGCAGCGATCAGTCGCCGCGCGGAGATTTCCGGTTTGTTGGTGCAGATGATCAGCGTGAGTCCCCATTGGTGCCATTGGGCAAGGGTGTCGCCGACACCATCATAGACCCTTGGTGGAGGTAGCGTGTCATAGATGCTTCGCACGCGGTCGATGATTTGTTGCGTGGCGTCTTTATCGGGCATATTGCCGGTCGCCGCTAAGGCACGCTGGGTCAGAACCGGGATGCCTTTGCCTATCATGTTTCGTATTTCATTGCCGCCAAGCTCTCTGCGGCCGAGCGGCTTGAACGCTTCGTTGACGGCTTGGGCCAGCTCCGGTGCACTGTCCACCAGGGTTCCGTCGAGATCTAGCAGGATAGCGGAGAGGGCTTCAGACATTGTAACCTATAGAAATAAATGTTGACTTGGTCAGATATTCGCCTTGTGGCACTGTACTATCATTGTTGGATACTTACCCAAACGATGGTGTCCTAAAGGGCTCTGGATCTATAGTGAAAAGCTCACCAACCCTCATCATACTTGCCGCCGGCGAAGGCAGCCGCATGAATTCAGGCCGGCCTAAGGTCCTGAATCTCATATGCGGCCGACCATTGATCAGTCATGTTCTTGCCGCTGCAGACGCACTCTCGCCGGAGCGTGTGATGGTGGTGACCGCACCCGGCCAGGATGAGGTTAGGTCCGCCGTTGCACCCACCCAATCCTGTATCCAGGAAAAACCTCTCGGCACAGGGGATGCGGTGGGTGTCGCCTTGGAGGCACTTGGACCTATGGAAGGGCCAGTCGTTATCGCCTATGGCGATATGCCTTTGGTCACTGGGGAAGAGCTTATCGGTGTTCTCGATTCCTTGCCAGGCAAGGGTGCTGGCATTTCAGTTCTCGGTTTTCGTCACGAAGGCGACCATGCCTATGGACGTCTGGTTTTGGGCGATGACGGCACCCTTCTCCGCATCGTCGAGGCGGCTGACGTGAGCCCTGAGGAAAAGGTCATAAATTTTTGCAATTCCGGTTTGATGGCAGCGTCGAGTGGCAAGCTTTTAAACGGATTAATTTGGCGACTCACCACCGATAATGCCAAAGGGGAAAAGTATCTAACCGACGTAATAGGGCTTGCCCATGATGACGGCATCGTTTGCGCGGCGGCGGAAGCAGACGCCGAGACCCTGCTTGGCGTGAATACCAGGGCGGACCTTGCAGTGGCCGAGGCGACCATGCAGACCCGTCTGCGTGGTGCCGCCATGGCTGCGGGCGTGACTTTGGTGGATCCAACCACGGTCTATCTCAGTTTTGATACGCGGCTAGGCCGTGACGTGGTAGTCGGTCCCCATGTCTGGTTCGGGCCTGGCGTCACCGTGGGCAAAGGCGTTGAAATCCGGCCTTACTGCCATATCGAGGGTGCGACGATCGGTGCCGATGCCATAATCGGGCCCTTCGCACGACTCCGACCCGGGGCCGATATAGGCGCCGAGTCTCATATTGGCAATTTCGTCGAGGTCAAAGAGGCATGTGTGGAGGTGGGCGCCAAGATCAATCACCTCACATATATTGGCGATGCCAGGGTCGGGGCCGGTGCCAATATCGGCGCCGGCACCATTACGTGCAATTACGATGGGTTTGAAAAGCACTGGACCGAGATTGGTGCCGGTGCATTCATTGGTTCTAACACCGCCATGGTTGCCCCAGTGGTTATCGGTGATGGAGCGGTCATCGGCGCGGGTTCAGTCATCACCGATGATGTCCCGGCCGATAACCTTGCCGTCGCTCGGGGTGAACAGAAGACGGTGCCGGGGGGCGGCACCAAGTATCGCGCCGAAAAATCGCAACCAAAATCGGGTAAATTACGGGGCAAAACTGTGAGCGGGAAGGGTTGATCGACGGTGTGCGGTATTATCGGTATCGTTAGCGCAGCGCCGGCTTGTCCCATCCTTGTTGACGGTCTTAAGCGCCTTGAATACCGCGGTTACGATTCAGCTGGTCTGGCGACGCTCGTGGTTGGGCGTATCGAACGGCGCCGTGCTGAGGGCAAAATCGTCAATCTTGAAGAAGTTATTGCCAATGATCCACTCAGCGGCACCACAGGCATCGGTCATACTCGCTGGGCGACCCATGGTAGCCCCAGCGAGGCTAACGCCCATCCCCATGCCAATACCTCCGTGGCAGTGGTTCACAACGGAATCATTGAAAATTTTCAGGCCCTTAAGGACAGCCTCGTCGTCGATGGCCACATATTCGAAAGCGGAACAGATACCGAGGTGATCGTGCATCTGGCGACGCGTTATCTTAGCCAGGGTCTTGCCCCGGTCGAGGCGGCGTCGCGCGTGGTGGCTGAATTGGAGGGTGCCTTTGCTTTAGCGATGATCTTTGCTGGCTATTCCGATTTGGTAGTTGGCGCCAGAAGAGGAAGTCCCTTAGCAATCGGCCATGGCGACGGTGAGATGTTCCTGGGCTCTGATGCTTTGGCGTTGGCACCGTTGACCAAACGCATCTGTTACCTTGATGATGGAGATCTGGTGGAGTTGGTGCGTAACGGAGCAATCATCCGCGACCAGGATGGGGCTTTGGTGGATCGCCCTATTCAAGAAACCGCGTCAATCGGTGATGCCATTGGCAAGGGCAATTTCAGCCACTACATGCTGAAGGAAATTTACGAACAACCGACGGTGATCGGCGACACACTGACATCCTTCGTCAATCCCGCCAGTCTTGAGGTGAGCTTGCCCGACCTGCCGGTCAATTTTGCCACTCTGCCACGCTTACAAATTCTTGCATGTGGGTCATCCTGGCATGCCGCCTTAATCGCGCGTTACTGGTTCGAGAGCATCGCCCAAGTTCCGGTGGAGGTCGATATTGCATCCGAATTCCGCTACCGCACACCATTACTTCTCCGTGGAGGTGCGGCCCTGGCTATTTCCCAGTCCGGCGAGACCGCCGATACCCTAGCAGCGCTGCATTTGGCGCGGGACCTGGGTCAGACTACACTGGCCATTGTCAATGTCGCTGAGAGTACCATTGCGCGTGAATCCGACGGCGTCCTACTCAGCCATGCTGGGCCTGAGATTGGGGTGGCTTCCACCAAGGCTTTCACGACCCAGGTGACGGTCCTCGCCTGTCTTGCTATTGCCGCAGCCAGGGCCCGGGGTGTTATAGATCACCAACGCGAGGCGGATCTGTGTAGGGCCATCACCGAAGTGCCGGCGCGGGTCGCCGACGTGTTACACCATGACGCGAAATTAAAAAATTTGGCCGAGGAAATTGCCATCGCTCGTCACGTTATGTTCCTAGGCCGCGGCACGGGATATCCGGTGGCCCTGGAAGGGGCGTTGAAGTTGAAGGAAATTACCTATATCCCAGCCGAAGGATTCGCCGCTGGCGAGATGAAGCATGGCCCCATCGCGCTGATCGATAGCGATATCCCCATCATCGTCGTGGCGCCGTCGGATCAACTCTTCGAAAAGACGGCGTCCAACATGCAGGAAGTGATCGCCCGCGGCGGTCGTGTGATATTTCTGTCTGACGCTGAAGGGATCGCGCGGCTCGGTAACCTGGCTGCGGCCAGCATCGAAATCCCCACCGTTGATGCCTTTGTCGCGCCCATTCTCTATACTATCCCGGTGCAGCTTCTGGCTTACCATGCAGCCGTGATCCGAGGCACTGATGTAGACCAGCCACGCAACCTAGCAAAGTCCGTCACAGTGGAGTAAACCTCGCTATATATAATATCCAATTGATCAAATATTTTTGGGTTTGGAAATTCTAGTTTTCCAAATTTTTTGAAAGAGAAAGTTTTTTGTATGAGAGCGACTATATTAATACTCATTTTGATTTGTATAACATCATTACTCCCAAGCAGGGTGTTAGCGGAAACACCCCCAGGAAAAATTGGTGTGATTGCCCTGCATCCGAAATGGGGCGTACCCGCCAGAATTGAAAGTTGGTATGAAAGAATAGGTAAGGCGAACGTTTTCAAAAAATTCCAGCGTAGGTGTGGAAAAGGCCCATGGCTTTGTTCCCAAGATAAAACTGTCATTGGTCACGAAAGGAATGAAACATCCCTTTTAGCAATTGACCTTTATGAAGATGGTTTTTTAATTGAGAGCCCTCACTGCGCATGGTCAAGATATAAAAAATACTCGGACCCTGTTGATAAATCTTTAAGTAAATGTGTCACACCTCGTATAACGATTCTTAAAAATAAAGGCGCTGAAAAGATAGTAGTTCTTGGTAAATCTCTTGGTGCCAATGCAGCTATAAGAGCAGGCGTTGTTATTGATGGTATAGACGCAATTGTGGCTATGGCACCTGGTCATAATCCAGATGAGGAGCACATTCGAGAAAGATTTGATGCTGACATCAGAGAAGCCAAAGAAAAAATCAACTCAGGAAATGGACAAGAGAAGATCGAATTCGAGGATTTTAATCAGGGCAGAACAAGACCGTACGAAGTTTCTGCGGCTAATTTTTTTAGTTGGTTTGATCCTGAGGGAAAGGCGGTGATGGGACTAAATGCGCCTAAAGTTAAGGCTGGCATCGCATTTCTTTGGATAGCCGGTGAGGATGACCGAATTTCGGACGGTACTGGTAAGGGTATTTATGATTCAGTGCCTAAAAACCCGAAATCGAAATTCATTCATGTCGAAGGGGGACATGGTGACGTGCGTGAAAACGGAAGAGATATTATAATTGATTGGTTAAAAGCTCTGTGAAATGGGTTTTATGAGCAGCAGAGGTTGATCAATATAATGTGGTTAAATGATGAACCCACCTAAACCACGAATAACCTGTAAGTATAATGCATTCACCAAAACTACGGTCTGCAACTGACCTACGACCCGAGTGCCCGGATGAGAACAAAAATTTATTTTTTAACTTTTGTGAGGGCAATCTTTACTGCTTACTTCGTAGGAACGGTTATTTTGTATGCCTTTGGCGGTTTGGACTTACAAAGAGGTGATACAATTAGGGAACTAGTTTATTTACTTGTTAACGCTGTTTTTATTTATCTTGGGTTTTTGAGTCTACGTTCGACCATAGAAAACAGAAAATTCTGGTCTTTAGGAAATATGAATGCATTTAGGAAACTAAATTTTAGTAATTGGAAGCGAACGATTGAAAACTAAACAGACCAACCGAAGTTTTTGCCGTACAGAAACGTGCCCGTGAATGTGTCCGTAAGAAATACAAAGGGTGTTGAGTTTTTTGTAGGGGTGATCAACCCTACAATTCTAGGTTGCGTGGCTGGTCTACATCAGTGCCTCGGATAACGGCTGCATGGTAAGCCAGAAGCTGCACCGGGATAGTATAGAGAATGGACGCGACAAAGGCATTAACGGAGGGGATTTCCCTTAGGCAATCGCCGGCTTGTCGCACTAAGATGCCTATCGAGCGGGTAGCCGCCCTGTCGGGTAACAGCCCTACTTAAAACTCCTGACAAGTTGATGGAGAATGTCATGCTTACTGCTGTTACCCTTCATCTTCTCGCCGCCGTAATATGGATAGGTGGGATGTTTTTCGCTGTTTATGTCATGAGGCTGGCCGCAGGTTCTATGGAACCAGCGGAACGCGTTGCCCTATGGGCTCGGAGCTTTAAACGATTTTTTCCTTGGGTCTGGTTGTCAGTTTTCTTACTGCCAGCCACCGGTTACTATATTCTCTTTGCTACGGCTGGGTATTCCGGATTTAAGGAATTATCGCTTCCTTATCATCTCATGCATGCAATTGGCTGGTTAATGATCATCCTTTATTTGCATTTATGGTTTGCGCCATATTCAAGATTTAAAAAGGCAGTAGTGTCTAAAGACATCCCCGAAGCAGGCAAAAATCTCAATCAAATCCGATTAATCGTCACTGCTAACCTTTGGCTCGGGCTAATCAATGTGATCTTAGGCACGCTGGGGCGCTATCATGGTTAACACTTTCAGGAACTTTGTGAGGATTTGATATAAGCCCCGCTTTAAAATGTAGAAAACGAAATCTTTAAAGGTTTTCTGTTTAAATTTCTATTCCAATACCATTAGTTTCTGCAATGTCACAAGCCAGACCAGCCAGGCCCATAAACCCGACGCCTTGGTCTGAATTCTGTTTAAACAAGGTGATTTGTTCCTCGGAAGCACGACCCTGGGCCTTTCCGGTCAGGACCTCACCAAGTTCGACTATATCATCCCAGTTGGTAATCCCCTGCTCTATAGGTTCACAGAGATCCCCATGCTCCTCAACAATTGATTGTTCTCTGACATTTACCAGGATCATGTCCGCGCGACGAACAACTTCATCATCGATTTCTCTTCGCGCTTTAGCAAGGCCTGCCTGCTCCTTAACTCCTTTTGTAGAGTTCACAATGGAGGTGACATGCTGCCCCGGGGAAAGCCAATCGCCATAAAGAGCGGGAACGTTTGTGTTAGTTGCGCAACAGATCAAATCTGCTCCTATCGCTGCCTCCCGGGGATCATCGACCCCACATATTTCTATCTCACAATGAGTTTTCATTTCTGCGACGAATTTTTCACGATTTTCCTTTGACCGGCTGTACACCTTCACCTTTTCAATCGGCCGAATAGAACTCATTGCCACCAAATGTCGTCTCGCCTGAAGTCCAGTGCCATAAAGGCCTAGGACCCTACAGTCAGGACGGGCAATCAAATCTGTCCCCACGGCACTTGTGATAGATGTCTCTGTTCCGAAACTTTCTTCAAATGTATCAAAAGGATAAATTGGTAATGAGCCAACAATAATTGCTCGTAATTCAGCGGTTTCACAATTGTAGGCAACGTAAACCCGACGTCCGGCTCCGTTATATTGTTGGGCGTCCCCCTTGAAAGTAAAACGCTCCGCATGGATAAACATCCCTGAAACCTCAAGAGACGGACACCCCCCCGGGTGAACGGTAATGCGGCGGTCTTCAAATTGAATTCGTGTCTTGGGAGCGCTGAAAGACGGAGCATTACCTTGATCAGTAAAACCTTTCCGCACAGCATCAATCGCATCTTCCACCGAAACCAAACCAGCAAGATCACGCGAATCAATTAGCAACGCCATTAAACGCACTCCAGATTTATATTTAAAAGAAAAACTCCGGCATTTAGCCCAAAAAAAGAAACCACCTTTTCAGCTACAACATCCGGTGCTTCAAGATGTACCGCATGGCCACAACCGTCAATTATTTTGACAGATCCATTAGGAAATCCCTCAGCGTAGGTTGCGGCGTGGCTCCGTGGAACAAAAGTATCGGAAACGATATCGCTGATGTTGCATTCGATAAGTGGATGAAATCTCAGTCTCTGCCTGAGGACCGTTTTGAGATTGGTCCTTTGAGGATCGAGTACGTTGAACGGAAACTAATTAACCAAATCTGATCTACCCATCTCAGGCCTGGTTGATGAGGGTCATGTCGACGAACCCTAAATCAAAGCCTGAACAATCTATTTAAGCATCAGCTCCAAATCGGCATCTCCACAATCATATTTCTCTTTTGGGTTAATATTGGGACTATTAATCATGAAATTTACCGCTTTTCCAAATCTTATTGATTTTTTCCCCAGAGTACTAAATAAAACCTTTGAGGCACTGCAAATATCTTTTAAATCAACCAATCTTTTCAAAATTTGATAGTGACCCCCATTACCAATTCTATAATGCTTTACTAATTCTACCACTGGCGCCCTAGTATCACCTTTGTCATTGAGACCACACATCCTTTTTGCCATTGTCATCTTCATTTCAGCCATTCTACGATGAATCATAGGTTTACTTTTAACTAGGTCGTATTGTCGAATCGCGCCTCTAACCTTCTTGATGCATTTATCGACACCTCTCATCGCTGCCGAACGATTTTTCGGATCCTTAATTCTTTTTAACAATCCATCCAATTCCGATCCCTCTCCCGTAGAACCGAGTATAGCGCTTGGATCCGTAACGTTTATCCTCATATATTTTCCCAAAATTTCGCCTTTAGTTTTGTTGCCGCTTTTGAAGTAAAGCAAAAAGTCATCCGCCTCTTTTGGCCCTTTATCCTCTAAGATGATTGTCCATAGGTTTATTGCTAAGTGGTATGGTTGTTTGCAATATTTCCAAGGAAATCTGCTAATACTATCCCTATTTATTCCGTCTCCAAACCAACTCTCCAAGTCAATTTTTTTCTTCCCTTTTGATTGAGCTTGGTAATTGTAAATAGTTGTTCGGAATTGTATTTCCTTTTCAAAACTAGCTTTTTGAATCCAAGGACGACATTTTTTATTTGCCCCTGAATAGTAATTTCCCTTAACTTTTAGGTCTGCGGAAAGTTTTAAAGGAGAAGTTTGTTTTAAAAGTGTTGGTTCAGCGTTTTTGAGATAGAAGAGAATGAATTCCTTTTTTGCTAGATCTACTCCAATAGCATCTTTGGAACGTGAAAGTTTCTTGTCAAAATATTTTACCAGTCTACGGATAAATCTCTCTTTCAACTTTTTTTGTTTTAACTCTGTAAGTTTTAGGATCCCCATAAATTTATAATGGGGAGCTTTCATTTTTTGGATTAAACCTTTCGCTAGAGAATAATTCTTTTGATCTAAAAGTTGTTGTACTAATTTTGAGGTGAAATAGTCCAAACCAAGTCCACCTTTTCTTGCACTGCACGACCTATGTGCAGCAAGACTTGCATTTAAATGCCGACGATTTGCTTTCTGACTAAAAAATATCTTATGGGCATTCAATAAACTGGTAGTTCCGTTAATCAATTGTATCCAAGTGTTTGCTCCCTCACATTGGTCTAAACCATTCTTGAGAGAAACATACCCTAAACATAAATAACTAGGTGCTACTTCGCATGTTGAATCTTGATATTGTAAAACTAATTTTAAATAATTCTTTCTAATTTTAATTGGATTAAAATTTCCAATATTTTGGTCTGTTAATAAACCTATCGCTATATTAGTTGCGCCATGTTTCTGGGTTATCTCGTCAAGTTTATCAAGCCCCAACTCGTATTGTTGTAATTTCCCCTTAATGTCTAAATCAGGAGATATTGTGGAGATAATTTGAACAGCATCAGATAACAATTGTTTTTCGGTTTGAGCGCTCGCTGTTGTAGGCACAACATTGATCAGAATGAGAACGGCCAAAAATCCTAGTAATTGATTCATCATTTTGCTCATTATGAAATAACTCCATATTACCTAATCAACTTTCCATGAAACCCAGCACGCAAGATACTTAGTTGAGAGAAACTAACGATTATCTCATACGGATATATAGTAAATTTAATTAGGATGAGGATTAATTATTTTTATCTAGAAACGCGTTGAGGGCATATGGGGAACATGATACCTCGCAGACTTACGTCACCACCCCAGTCCATGTCAAAAAGCTGTTAAAAATGGACCAATCACAATCAGAAGAGTAGCAATAATAAGCATAGTGAGTTGGGCTCTTTCGCATAAATTTTCCATGAGTAAAAACCCCTGTTATGAAAAAACTCTAAATGAACTATTTGTATTTTAGTGCGACAAAATTTGGAAATATTAATATTAAAAAGGGGAGAGAAATGAAGCTCAAAGACAGGAAGCTATTCCGTCAGAAGTGTTACGTTGACGGTGCTTGGGTCGGCGCCGATAACGGTAATAATTTCAAAATTAACAACCCAGCCGACAATTCCACGCTGGGCAGCGCACCCAGTCTGGGACAGGGGGAAACCCGGCGCGCGATTAAGGCAGCGGAAGCGGCGTGGCCCGCCTGGCGTGCGAAGACAGCCAAGGAGCGCGCCACCATCCTCCAGCGTTGGTACCAGCTTATGTTGTCTAATGCCGATGACCTCGCCACCATCATGACCGCTGAGCAGGGTAAGCCCTTGATTGAATCTAAGGGGGAGGTGGTCTATGCCGCGTCCTTCATCGAGTGGTTTGCCGAGGAAGGCAAACGCATTTATGGTGACACCATCCCCGAAAATGCGCCCGGGCGGCGCATCATCGTCACCAAGGAACCCATCGGAGTGGTTGCCTGCATCACGCCGTGGAACTTCCCTTCCGCCATGATCACTCGTAAGGCAGCGCCAGCCTTAGCCGCTGGTTGCACCGTGGTGGCGCGGCCAGCGTCCCAGACCCCGTATTCGGCCTTTGCTCTGGCGGAACTGGCCGAGCGTGCGGGCCTACCGGCCGGTGTCTTCAACGTGGTCACTGGGCCGTCCATCGTTCAGGGCGCGGAGCTGACCTCCAACCCAATGGTCCGTAAGCTGTCGTTCACTGGCTCAACAGAGATCGGCAAACTTCTGATGGCGCAATGCGCGGGTACTGTGAAGAAAACATCCATGGAGCTTGGTGGCAACGCACCCTTCATCGTCTTTGATGACGCTGATCTTGATGCTGCGGTTATGGGCGCCATCGCGTCCAAGTACCGCAACACCGGTCAGACCTGCGTTTGCGCTAACCGCATCTTGGTCCAGGACAAGGTCTATAATACCTTCAATCGCAAGCTGGTGGCGGCGGTCAAGAAGCTTAAGGTGGGCGATGGCTTTAAGCCGGGGGTTAACCAGGGTCCGCTGATAGATCACAATGCAGTGGACAAGGTTAAGGAACATATCGCCGACGCCGTTTCCAAGGGCGGCCAGGTGCTGACTGGTGGCAAGCGTCACCGGTTGGGCGGCACCTTCTTCCAGCCCACAGTGATCGCCAACGTGACGCCCAAGATGCTGGTAGCCAAGGAAGAGACCTTCGGTCCGGTTGCACCTATCTTCCGTTTCCGCACTGAAAAACAGGCCATCCGCATGGCCAATGATACCGAATTCGGCTTAGCGGCGTACTTTTATGCACGGGATGTCGGGCGCGTCTGGCGTGTCGCCGAGGCTTTAGAATACGGCATCATCGGCATCAACGAAGGCATCATTTCCACCGAGGTGGCGCCCTTCGGTGGGGTCAAGGAATCGGGCACTGGTCGCGAGGGTTCCAAATATGGCATCGAGGAATTCGTCGAGGTGAAATACATGTGCATGGGTGGCATCGGCGCGTAATCCTTCGGGGAGGAAGTCATGGCCGATTTCGATTTATTTACGATTGGCGCGGGTTCGGGCGGGGTGCGTGCGGCGCGCCTTGCTGCTGCAAAGGGCAAACGGTCGGGCCTGGCGGAAGAATGGACGGTGGGTGGTACCTGTGTGCATCGCGGTTGCATCCCGAAGAAGCTCTACGTTTTTGCATCTCACTTCGGCGACGATTTTGACGACGCTGCGGCCTATGGCTGGACCGTGGAGGGGCGTAGTTTCGATTGGCCGACCCTAGTCGAGGCAAAGCAGAGGGAGCTCCGGCGCCTCGAAAGCATCTACAACAAGGTGATCAGCGAAGCGGGGGCGAAGCTGTTTACCGGTCGCGCTACTCTGAAGGATGCGCACACCATCCGTATCGGCAACAATACTATGACGGCAGAGAACATTCTGATTTCCACTGGTGGCAAGCCTTATCTCCCGCCCATCGAAGGTGCCGAGCTGGCCATTACGTCCAACGAAATCTTCGACCTGCCAAAATTCCCGCAGCGGCTGGTGATCAACGGTGCGGGGTATATCGCGCTCGAATTTGCCTGCATCATGCGTGGGCTTGGCGCCCAGGTGACTGTGGTCTATCGCGGCGACAAGGTGTTGCGCGGTTTTGATGAAGATGTTCGTCTTGCTGTGCAATCGGAAATGCTGGGAAAAGGCATTCAGTTTCGTTTCGATGCTGAAATCCAGAAGATCGAAGAAGCTACAGACGGTCTGGCAGTTACCCTGGCACATGGCGAGGTTCTCCCCGCCGATCAGGTTCTGGTGGCTACAGGGCGAGTACCTAATACAAGGGATATCGGCCTGGAGCAGTTAGGAGTCGAACTGGAGGAAAACGGTGCAGTGC
>Ga0315336_1003121_pt1 | contig 23044 bp, 9 predicted proteins | sample ASW5metaG_FD_204512 | JGI IMG/M metagenome (GOLD analysis project Ga0315336, IMG submission 204512) | Ammonia-oxidizing marine archaeal communities from Monterey Bay, California, United States - ASW #5 | ecosystem: Environmental > Aquatic > Marine > Intertidal zone | place: USA: California... | reverse complement strand
GCCGCTGTGGGATTTGACCTCGTGGATCCTGGCCCGAGCGCGGTCGCCACCGGGGGGACGGCGCAGGGGCTCGGCGAGATCGGCTCTCCGCTCGGCCTGGGCTCCCCGGGCGCCGAGGGTGACCTGTTCGTCCATGCCCTCGCCAAAGAAGTGGGCGTACCAGCGCTCGGTCAGCATTCCACGGTCTGCGGAGTTGAGGCCCGAGGTGATCTCGAGCAGGCGCCGATGGCGGCCAGCGGGTGTGGTCGGTCGGGTGAGCACGCGCATGACGCGGTCCCGGAAGTGCACCTTCAGACTGTGGCTCACCTCCGTCAGCGCGCGGCCACCGAGTTGCATCTCATCGAGCGCCGCCACGACATCAGCGCGCCCGACGCTGCAGTGTTCCTGAAGCATCTCGAAATAGGGGCGGAAGGAACTCCGCGATCCCGACGCCGCGAGCTGCTCGAAGACGTCCGCAGCCTGTGCGCCATCGGCGAGACGCACGACAGGGCGGCCATCGGCCTGTCGCCAACGGCGACTCTCGGGATCGAACACCAAGCCGTCCTGGTAGCGCTCCCTCCACTGCTGGCGGTTGAACTCGCCGTGGTACGGAGCTGCCGCGTCGTAGGCTGAGTCGGCCCGGGAGACCATCGTCGCGCTGCTCGGCCCCTTGTTGAACAGCCGCGGCGGCCGATCGGCGTGCATCCAAGGCGGTGGACGGCGACTCACCGCCGAATCGTCGACCTGTCGGAGCATGCCGCGCAGCTGCCCGAGGTTCTCTTCCAGCTCGGCCCGGCGGGCGCTGTCGGTGGCCCTGGCGATGAGGCGCTGGGCAGCGTCCATCTCCAATTCGATGTGCGCCCGTGACACGGCCAGGCGCTGGTCGAGATCCATGTTCGGCCAGTTCGCCAGATTCTCCTCAGCCAACTGGGCGAAGCGGGCCTGGTGCTGCCGCTCGGCGCTCTGGATGAGGTGGACGGCCTCTTCGTCGAGGGTGGCGGGGTCGGCTCCCGCCCGCATGAACACCCTTCGACCTGTGATCTCCCCGTCGGCGCCGCGACGCACCGTGAGCACCGCCTGGCCCGACTCGCTGCCAAAGTTCCGGAAGAAGTCGCTGTCGGAGAGGACCTCCACCGGCACATCTCCGAAGCCGTCCGAGCCGTGGTTTCCCAGGGCGCGGCGCAGGGCGTCCCGAAGCCCGTCGGCTGCTCCGCCCTCAACCCGAGGTGCGGTGGCGAGGGCCGCCTGGGCGAGCTCGTCCGCCGACCTTCCGGAGCGACGTGCCACATCTGCGGCGGCGTCGAGAATGGTCGCGCCGCGGTCCATCATGCGCAGCGCCGTTCCGAGCTCGGCGATGTCCACACCGACTGCGACCCAGGCGATGATCACCCAGGCGAACTCCCCGGTCATGTCCGAGGGGCGCACCGCTTCGTTCGGATCGATGTCGGTGTTCGCCGCATCGGCGTTCACCAGGTAGTCCTCGGTCATGTTCATGGCGTCGGCGATGCCCACTCCGACCGCGCCGGCCGTCAGCGCTACCGAGAGGCCGCCAGTAGCCAGGGCGGCGCCGATGCCGAGCCCGATCTGCAGGACCGCAAGGGCGATTCCGGTCACGAGCTCATGCGTCTGTTCGCCGCTCACCCTGGACTGGATGGCGTGACCGGCTGGCGAGTCTCGTGCGACCCCCAGACCGACCATGGTCGAGGCGACGATGCCCTCGACAGTCCAGAGGTTCAAGCTGCCATTCAGCACGTTTTCCCGGGTGCGCGGGATCGCCTCCAAGACCTCGTCGATGTCCTCGCCGAGCACCCGTGCCTGCGCGTATTCAGTGAGGTCGTCGAACTCCTGGATGTCGATCCGTCGTAGCAGTGGGTACTGGAGGAGCACCAGGTTCCGCTCCTCGCCCAGTTGGCGCATTCGCCGCGACTGTTCAGCCGTGGGGATCGGAATGGCGTGCTCCATCTGGGGGTGCGGCGTCTCCATGGGAACTTCGGATTCGATCTGGTCGAGCTCGTCGGCGATCGCCACGAGGCGCGCGATACAGCGCTGGATCGTCTCCCGGTCCTCCGTCGGAAACGAGCCTCTCTGGCTGCGATAGGCGCTGCGTTGAGCCAACGCTTCTTCCGAACTCTGGCGGAGAATGACCAGCGTTTGATCCCGCATGGCCTGCTCGAAGACCGCCAGGCGCTGGGGCCCGTCGACACCGTCGAGGCCCTCGCCGAACATCTCGGTCACCCGCTGGCAGGGCTCGGAGACGCCCTCGACGGTGTCCTGGTCTTGCATCCAAACGGTGTGGTCGGCCTGTCCCCCTCGCATGACCGGGACCGCGACTGTGCCGTCCATCATCACGAACGCGACGACGCCGTCGGTCCCCAGGAGGGCTGGCCCGTGGCCGCTGGGCGTCAGCGCGTGGACCCCGTCGTAGTCCGGGTCGTGAAAGAGGGCCTGGTCTTCGACCCGGTAGATGACGAACTCCGTCTCGCCCGCGTCGACCTCCCGCACGACGGCGACCATGTGCTCCAGAGATCGCGCCCACAAGGTTGCGGATGCCTGATCGTCAAATCGGCGGCGATACTGGTTTCTCGCCGTGAGTACCTCGTTGTACCGGCCCCATGTGCCGATGCGGTTGCCGGTCAGGGTGCCGGCGGAGAGCTCTGTGTCGCGGGGCCCGCCCGGGCGCGCCAACATCGACGGCGCTCGGCCTGGTGCTGGGCGCCGGTCCTCCTCGCTCTCCCTGGCGACCCGCTCGGCGTACGACCCGATCATCTGGTCGGTGTCGGCGCGTGCCAGGCGCAGATCGTAGGTGTCGTCGGCGGTAGAGAACTGCACCCGGTCGGGTCCCGGCGTCGGGCCGCGTGCAGATTGGGCGGCGCGAAGGGAGCGAAGCCCCGTGTTGATGCCGATCCAGTCGTCGCTGGCGAGCAGTCGCCGCAGGTGGGCAACGGACTCTACGCTTCCCGTCTCCACGTAGGTGTGCTGGGCATCGGCGTCGGTTCCGAGGGGCACTCGAACCGGGTCGACGCCGACTCCCGTCAATGCCTGTTCGGCCAGCCGCTCCGCCTCTTCCTCCGCTTCGGCGGGATCGCCGCGGCCGGGGAGCCGACGCTGCGCGACGTGCACCAGCTCATGGGCGATGATCTGCCGACCCTCGGGTCCCTCTGGATCGACCTCTGGATGGAGGAAGACCGCACCGTCCGCCATCAAGCCTCGGATACCGGAGGACGCCGCCGTTCGCGTCTCGGCTTCTTCATCGCCGGCGTGGATCGCGGGAAGTCTCGGCAGTCCGAGATCGGACGACATCTGTCGCGCCAGCGCCCCAGCCTGACCGCGGAGGACCTCTTGCATGGCCGTGTTCGACAGCAGGCGCCCCATGCCGCTCTGATCTCCGCCGATTGCGCTGCCCAACTCTCTGCCGATCAGGCCCGCGAGCCCTTCGGCTCCCGGATCGGTCAGACCGGCGAGGGTGAGCTGATTTCCGAACATCTCCTGGAGGAACTGGGGAACTTCGAGGCCTTCGGACTCTTGCGCAGAGGCCTCTTCCTCTTCGGCGGGCGCGCGAACACGACCCTCGACTTGTTCCCGTCCCTGCATGGCAACGGAGTAGCTCAGGCAACTTCAGTTGTTCAGCCGCATATTCATGTGATGCTGTCGGTAAGGAGGTCCCGATGCCCGACGTCCGCTATGCCGAGCGCTACATCAAACGCGAGGAGGCGTACGACCTCTATGGCGATGACGCGCTGGCTTATGCGCGCTTTCAGTTCGAGGGCGACCCCCTCGCAGATCGGGTGGCCGAGGCCATCATGGCGGATCCAAAGGTCAGGGAGCAGTTCAATACCGCGCTCTCGGATGGCATTCGCTCCGTCGCCCATCCGCCGGCGTGCCTGCGCGAGTTGTTCTCCGAGGTCGACGCGCTTCCGCTCTGGATGGAATACGACCGCATGAATCTCGGTGGCCAGACCTACCGTCGCATGGGCATGTTGGCAGTGGCGGTGCTCTCGTCCTGGGCGCTGATGAACGGATACCACTCCGCCGCCGCGACCAAGCCGCTCGCCTTCACCGGGCAGCTGACCGAACGCGCACCGAGACGGCTGGCGGAGACCGGTCGCTACATCACCGAGGTCATGCAGCCCGACGCCATGCACCGCTTTGGGACGGGATTCAAGCTCGCTCTCCGGGTGCGGGTCATGCACGCCCAGGTTCGCGTGATGATTCGCCGGAGTGGCCAGTGGGACGACGACGCCTATGGGGTGCCGATCAACCAGGCGGACATGCTCGGCACGTTGATCGAGTTTTCGCTCCTGGTGTTGGAGGGCGGCCGGCAGCTTGGCTTTCACTTCACCGACGAGGAGGCCGAAGCCCTGGTTCATCTGTGGCGGTACAACGGCTACTTACAGGGAGTGGACTCAGAACTCCTGGCCCACCTGGAAAACGAAGCCAAAGGCATTCGCATGGCGAACTTGCTGCGGTTGGTGCAGGCCGGGCCCGACGAGGAGTCCATCGCGATGGCCCAGGCCCTGCGAGTAGTGCCTATACAGATCGCCAGAACCCGCTCGGAACGCATGGTTGCGCGATTTCAGACCCGGGTGCACGACGGGTTGACCTGGGCCTTCAACGGCAACGAGATCGCGGCCGATCTGCGCATTCCAAACCGACACTGGCGCCACGTCATTGTGCCAACCCGCATGGGGATACGGGTCCTGGAGCGGGTGCGCCGCACGGTACCCGGGGGAACCTGGGCCGCCGACTGGGTCGGCAACACGAGCGTGCGCTGGGAGATCGAACACGCCCTGGGCGGCACCGAGCCGACGTTCCGGGCAAAGAGAACCGCCTGATGGGAGAATTCCATTGCTCCGGCCGATAAATCGGCCTCCGCCCTACGCTTCGCTCCGGTTGGCGTTTCAATTCCATTTACAATCGACACTCAAACCGGAGGGCGCAAGCGCCATTTTCTCCGGTTTGGGCGCCGACCGTGAACGGAATCGTCGCGGGCCTAGTGCTGCTTTCGCTCCCTCTGTTCTGCCCGCCACCGCCTGGGATCGAGCTCGGCCATCTTGGAGTCCCGCAGCGCCTCCCACTCCAGCACCTCGTAGTCCAGGCCAGCCTCGTCCAGCTGGTCGCGAAGGTCGGCGATGGGTCCCGCGACAGTGACCAGCTCAGCGCCCGAACACCCCGCCAGCTGAGCCTGGATGTCGGACCTCCGCACCTCTGCCAGTCGCTCCGGCCGCGCCTGTAGGCCCTCGAGACCGTCGCCGCTCGTCACTGCCCATTCCAGCTCGTGTCGGATCTCGGAATAGGTGCGTTGATCGAGAACCGACTTGCGCGCGAGGGTGAGCTTCCAGCGTTGGATCTCCGCTTCTGAGACCTCCGATTCCATGACCTCGATGCCGCGGAAGATCGCAGAGATAGCGGACCCTGCTGCGTCGGACTGCACATCGGTCTGGACGTGCAGGCTCGCCAGTCCGTTGGACTCGCGGGCCGTCCAGCCACTGACGCCGTAGGTCGCGCCCTGGCGCTCCCGCAGCTCCTGCCTGAGCATCGCCTCGAGGCCAGCCCCCATGACACGGCGCACCTCGCCGTTGTCGTCGGTGACTTCGGGAAGGAGGCAGGCGGCGTGGATGTCGGCGTTCGTCCGTTGGGTGTCGTTGAGGAGTACGATTCTTCGCTTCGACCACTCCGGGCGCGAGGTCATGTGGACTTCTGGTGGGCCGGCATCGGATCGGTCCCGCCAGTCCGCGAACTCGAGGCGAGCCAGCTTGTCGGCCTGGGCCACGTCGACGTTGCCGGCGATGATGAGGGTCGCCCCGACCGGGCTGTAGATGTGCCGGTTCCAGTCCGATGCCGCCTGGGCGCCGACCGTCTTGATCTCCTCGACCAACCCTTCGGTGAGGACGGTGGAGATCCGACCGAGGTGGGTGTCGAAGAGCTTTTTCTCCCACGTCTCGACGTAGTCTCGGTCGCGCCACTTCTGCTCGTCGAGGCGCAAATACATGTGCCTTCGGCTCTCGATCGACACACGGGACCGATCGATGCGTTTGCGGAGCAGGTACAGGAGGCCGTCGAGGTTGCCACTCGCGCCGCGGATACCCTGGGTGGTTGTGGTCCGGGTTGCGTTCGAGAACCAGTTGCCGCCAATGAGCTCGGGCGCCAGCGACAACTTCTCGTCCTCGACCACAGTGCCGGCCACATCCTCGTGGAAGATGTCGCGGAGAAAGTCGATGGCGGCGCTGGGGGCGCTGTCGACGTTGCCCTCCATGACCAGGGAGACGTGGGCGAAAGGCGCGGCCTTCATCGGCAGGATCCACACCTTCAGCCCGTTGGAGAGCTCGAGGGTTCGGAGCTTCTTCAGGTCTTGTACATGGGTGAGGTCCCGGATGGCGGAATCGCCGATCTCGGCGTCTGAAGCGCTGTTCGGTGCCGACGGCGTCTGGGCGTGCCGGTTGACGCCGGCTGTGCCCGCGTTCACCTGAGGCGTGAGGATGACCGTGGCGGCGCGGCGTTGGTTGATCCACTCTTCCATGAAGCCCGAGTCGCGATCGGAGGCCGCCATCTGCAGCTGCCGCATGTAGTCGAACAACGTGTCGAATCGGCCGGTGTGGTGCAGGTTGCGTGCGCCCGGATGGTATGTGGTCTCGGTCTCGAGACTTCGGTAGGCCCAGCTCATCTGGTCGCCCACGACCCGTCGGTAGGTGCGGTTCTGGAACGACAGGTAGCTGCGGTCCCACAGGTAGGCGATCTGGTCCAGGGCATCGCGCAGGTAGGCTTCGCGCTCTGCCGGACGCACGTGCCCCAGCGGAAGACGGCAGTAGCCGAGGCTGGCGTCGCGACCCTCGTTGATATTGCAGTCGGCTCCGTAGTCGTAAAGCGCGGAATCGAGGCTCCAGATGGCCCGTTGGCTCTGGGCGAAGTCGTGGGAGAAGCCCGAAGGCATCGCCCATCCGAACAGTCCGACGGGCTCGGTGACCCCGGCCTCGACGGTGAGGGCTTCTCTGGCCGGCTTGAAGTCGAAGGACTCTCGTTCTGCACTGCGATTGGGACAGGGGGCAGATCCCAGGGGGAGATCTGGCCGCTCGATGTCCACCACCAGCTCGTCGGGGAGGTTCGGCCCCAGGACCTTGGCGAACTCGCTTCGCGACCACGGACCGGTGATGACCCACGTGACGTTGTCGGCTCGATAGTGTTCGGCGGCGAAGTTGTCGACGTCCTTCAGCGTCAGCCCATCCAGCGTCTCGTGGGTGCCGACTATGGAGCGATTGTAGGCGTGCCCCGGTGGATACACCTGCTGGCGCAAGGTCGCGAGCCCCACGGCGGCGGAGTTCTCGACCCGTTCGCGGAGCTCGTTGCGGACGACCTCACGCTCGATGTCGAGGATCTCCTGGGTGATGCCCGCGAGCGGGTGCTGCAGGCGGTCGACCTCGAGACCCAGGAGCGTATCGACGGCGGCAACCGGCCCGACCGTCTCGTAGACGGTGTCGTCCAAGCCAGTCGATGCGTTGGCCCAGGCCCCCAGCTCGTCGGTGGCCAGGTCGACGCTGCTGAACCCCCGCTGGGCGCTGCGAAACCAGAGGTGTTCCACCACGTGGGCCACGCCCTCTTTGCCCACTGGATCGGACGTCCCACCGCTGTCATACACGCTGGAGATGGTGACGGTCGGGTGGGAGGGATCGACCATGTAGGCAATTCGGAGACCGGAGCCGAAGCAGAGGTCGAGACCGTCCACCGCGGCGATCTCGCCGGTAAGTTCGAGTTTGGGAGCGCCATATGCGGCGAAAACGAGTGCGAAAAGCGCGAACATGTGGTCCTCTCCGGTGATGGAGTGACCATGTCCCCACGACAACAAGCGGGCAAGGAAATCTAAGGGCCTTAGTTGTCTGGATCCGCCCCCACGGCTCGTTCGCAGAGGGCCGATTTCGCATCACTTTGCAACAAACGGATCGGCTGGTGCCCAGATACGCTTCATTGATGCCAGAGGGCGGGTAACGTCGGAGGTCGACATGTGGATAGCGGCGTGGTTTCTCTCACAGGCTTCGGCATGGACGCTCGGCGCGGCTCACGACATCGACCCCGTCGTTCTCGATGACTCCTTGTATGCGTGGGAGCTGCAATCCGGGACCGTCTACGACGTACTCGACGACGACGGGCGCCGGTCGGGATTCGTCTTTGTAGGCGGCTCTCAGCTCGACCTGACTCCGGGATCCAGCCGGCAGTCCAAGGTCCTCGCCAACCGATTGGTGTCCTTCCTCGATGTGCCCACCGAGGAAGCGAGAACCGTCGGCGAAGGCGGAACCCTGTCCATGCAGGTCGGTGGAGCGGTGGTGCTGGGAGCCAGCGCCTGGGATGCAGTCGCCGATGCCGCTCGACCGATTCACAACCGGGACGACGTGCGACTCACTACCGACGAAGATGGCTTCGAGACGGTGCTCGTGGAGGCCCGGCGGCGGACTCGGCGGGACCGACAGCTCGCCGAGACCTGGCTCGCGGATCGCACCCGGTGGATGGACGAGGTCTCCGTCGAACCCGCGGGTGTCCTGGCGGCGGACCGGTGGGAACAGGAGGCGGGAACGGCCGCCCCGGACCGTTGGGTAGCGTCGCTGAAGACCGAACTGGACTGGGGCTTGTACGCCGGTGATCTCGTACAGCCTCGCGTCGCCCAGAACTGGCTGGAGCTCCTCCGGGATCCGTCGGGCGTGCTCGATTCCGGCGCGCCGTCGTCGGCGTGGGCTAGCGGTCCCGAAGGTCCTCGGGTTCGCGTCGCGCAGGGCGTGTGGACCGACGATATTCCGGACCGGCGCGTCGACGCGGCTGGCGTCGATCTGCAGGCGTACTTCACACCCTTCGCATCGGGCATGGCGCTGGAGATGGGCGTTCGAGCCGACATCGAGGTCGTGGCCGTCGGTGGCGACGCCGCACATGTGGTGATCGATCTGCCGCATATCGAGCAGCGGGCCTGGTATTCGGCGCCCCCGATCCCCCACGGATTCGAGGTCGTCTCGGTGGAGAGCCTGGACGGCGAGGTCCTGCCTCACGTTCCCGTCTCCCTCGGGCCGCAGGACGAGACGCGTGGGATGATCAGGACGATCGCCGTCAAGCTCCCCGAGACGCTGGCGGAGGGGGAGCGCGGCACGGTACGCCTCCGCTACAAGGACCGCCATCGCTTCGCCCACCTGCACGACTACAGCTACGGCATGGACCCGGACATCCACAGCTTCGGCAAGACCACGGGCATGGTGCGGGTGCTGCCGGAGCTGCGCAGTCACGCCGCCGATCGATATCCGGTTCGCGTGCGGGCCGGAGTGGGGCCCGGGACGGGCAAGATCACCCACGTCGTCGCGTCCCACGGCCGCGGAAAGCGCACCGAGACTCCGACCGGGAAGTGGCTGAGGACCGAGGGCGACAACCGCGGCCTGCGGTTGGCAGTGGGCAACTGGTATCGGGACGACGTGCCCGCCAAGGATGGTGTTCCCTCGCTCGGTTTGCACCCGCTCAACCGCATCGGTGAGTTCGACCGCGTCGCCGAGGGCGTCGGGTCGATGTTGAGGATGTATGAGCCTCTCTTGCCGACTTTCCCCCACAAACATCTGGAGATGGCCGAGAACCACCGCGATGTGAACTCGCCCTATCTACAGACGGCCAACGCGATGTTGCTGCCCGGTGAGCTGCAGATCCACAACGAGCTCGTCTCCCTCTTCGGCGGCGCCCGGCTGGCGGTCTCCCTGCACAAACAGTGGTGGTCCGCCCACGAGGTCAGAGCCGAGGACGCATTGCTCCCGACTGTGTCCGCCTGGATCTACACGATGGAGGGGTTGCGGGCGACCGATGGGGACAAGGACGCGAAAGCGGTCTGGCGCCGGACACAAGCGACGGTTCCCAAAGGTACGGGCTGGTCGGGAACGCGCGCCGGTGGAAATCCTCTGCCGTCGCTCGCTCTGGCCCTGGGCCCCGTACTCACCGACGATGCAGGCGGAGAAGTGGCGTTGTTTGCAGCGATCGATCAGGTCCTCATGGGGAACCACGAGCCCAGCTGGGACGGCTTTGCAGCGGCGTTGGGAGAGGCGACAGGGCGCGATTGGGACGGCTTTCTGTTGACCTGGGTGCACTCCGGCACGACGCCCAGCGTCGAGGTCACCTACCGGATCGTCGACGATGTCCTGGTGGGCCACGTGAGCAGCGATCTGCCCTTCGGGACTTTCCGACTTCCCATTGCCGTGGGCTCCCGCAAGGACCGCTTGCATGCCAGAGTGACTGTCACCGACGGCGTCGCGGACTTCGAACTCCCCCTGGAGGGCCGGGCTGACAAGCTGGTCGTCGACCCACAGAAGGTGCTTCCGCTGCGCGGTCTGAGCGTCTCGAGGATGTAGCCACGGCCGCGATGGTGACGGACGTCCGTCACCCGACGTCCGTCAGCTGACACCCCGCTGGACGAACAAACGCGCACAATGCGCGATCCAATCCTGGCATGGCAGGTGCAAAAGGCCCGCACTCCACCTATGAGGGCACCCATGGCCGACATCGACACCATCCTCCGCGAACGCTTTGGCTTCGACGCCTTTCGACCCGGGCAGCGAGAGGCCATCGAGGGTCTGCTGGCGGGCCAGGATCTGCTCTGCATCCAGCCCACCGGCCACGGCAAGTCCCTGATCTACCAGGTGACGGCCGTCGCGCTCGGTGGCATCACCGTCGTCATCTCGCCGCTGTTGGCGCTCATGCGCGATCAGCTCGATCACCTCTCGCAGCGTTTCCTGATCGCCGCCGGCACCATCAACAGCGACCAGGAACAGGACGAGAACGACGACACCATCGCCCGGGCGGACCGGGGTGAAATCAGCATCCTGTTTCTGGCTCCCGAGCAGCTCGATCGGGTGGATCGGCTCCAGTGGCTCCAGTCGCTGGATATTCGTCTCCTGGTCATCGACGAGGCCCACTGCATCAGTACCTGGGGCCACGACTTTCGTCCTTCCTACCGAGAGATCGGTCGCTTTGCCCGCAACCTGAGGGAGGGGAAAGAGGTCCGGGTCCTGGCGCTGACCGCGACTGCTGATGAGAGAACCGCGGCCGATATCGGCAAGCAGCTGGAGCCCATCGCGATCCACCGCCGCAGCATGGATCGGCCGAACATCTCCCTGCATGTGCGGCACGCGGCCGACTTCGGCCAGAAGCTGCGCCTGCTCGACGCCTTCCTCCACAAAGAGCCCGGCTGCTGCCTTCTCTACTGTGCAACGCGCGAGAACACCGAGATCGTCGCCGAGTACCTCGCCAAACAGGGACATGGCGTCGAGGCCTACCACGCCGGTATGGCACCCGAGCGCAAGAAGAAGCTGCAGTCGGACTTCCTCTCCGGCAGATTCCGGGCGATTGCGGCCACCAATGCGTTGGGCATGGGCATCGACAAGTCCGACTTGCGGGCCGTGGTGCACGTCGATGTGCCCGGCTCGATCACGGCCTACTACCAGGAGGTCGGGCGCGCCGGCCGAGACGGAGAGCCGGCGACCGGTCTGCTCGTCTATGACCCCGACGACCGCCGAATCCAGGACTACTTCATCCACAGCGCGCAGCCGGTGGCCTCCGACTTCGAGGTGGTGCGTTCGTCGCTCCAGTCCGGTCCACTGGGCATTGTCGCCATCAAGCGGGCGACTGGCCTGCATCCGACGCGGGTGACCGTGGTGGTCGCCGAGCTGGTGGAGCAGGGCTTTGTCGACAAGAAGATGGTCAAGCGTCGACAGGTCTACGACGACACGGGGCGCAGGGGCGAACCCGAGCTGAGTCGCTACCGAAACCAACATGCCGTCCGCAGTCAGGGCCTCGACGCGATGATCGCGTACGCGACGGGCTCGGAGTGCCTCATGCACACCCTGCGCTCCCACCTCGGTGACGACGACTCGGCCCCCTGTGGTCACTGCGGGCATTGTCGGGGCGAGGTCCTCGATCTGGACGCCCAGGGAGACTCCGACGCCTGGCTCGCGAGCCGGCCGGTTGTCGTGCGCGGGTACCGTAAGTTGTTGGGAGAGGGCAGGGCGCTCCTCGACAGTGGTCGGAGATCCCCGGCGTTCAGAGACTTCATGCGCACACGGGCAGCCGGCCCACCAACGCCCGACACGTTGAACGCCCTGACGGCGCTGGCGAAGCGAGTCGGAGCGGGTCACACGTTGGTCCCCTTGCCCTCTTCCACATGGGGTGGGCGCGCGGCGGTTATCGCGGCCATTGGGCTGCCGGTCTGGGATGGGCTGCGCTGGAGTCAGCAGCCCGAAGCCCGGCAGGGAACGCTGCTCAACAACGACCAGCGCAAAGCCAATGTGCAGGGCCTCATGACGGTGACCGGTTCGCCACCGACGGGGCCGGTGCTCCTCCTCGACGACTACACCGGGTCCGGAGCCACCCTGCGCGAGGCGGCGCGGGCGCTGAAGAAGGCCGGACACGACGGAACTCGGACCACGCTCGCCGTGGCGCGGGTCCGATGGAGGCTTGGCCGTCCGGGCATCGTTTAAAGGGGCCGACGAGACGGAGCACTCGAGTCCCCACAGGGTCCCGAGATGCGCGTGTAGTGGGCGTGCGCAGCCCCGCCTCGTCAAAGCCTGCCAGGATGTAAAGCAAGCATTGTGCCAGCCTTCTGGAACGGAGAAACCTAGTATATGACTGACTTGGCTATGCGTTGCGCAATGCGTTGCGCAATACTGTGCGCAGCGGAGATGAGATGAATTCACGCGTTGCGATGGCATTCACCGGTTTCCTCATCGCGATGCCTGCGAGTGCCGACACCATTGGTCCGGTGACGTTCACCCGCGCCGCCTCGGCGACACAATTGGTTGGCAACGGAGGCTGGCTGAATGTCGCGAATGTGCCGATCAATTTGAACCAGTCGTTGACCAGTGCGCCACTGGAAGACATGGGCATCGCGAACTGCAGCGCTGGCACCGTGATCGAGTACGCATTTCCGGGGGGCATCGTCAACAACCCCGGCAATGACATCGTGGTCTTCGACCTCCGGTACGACCCCGGCCTGTACAATGTGTCGTCCGATTACGACGGATTCGTGGCACCTACAGCCGTCGTCAACGTTCAAAACACGGGGATCGCCCGCAACTACTGGTATCTGGGAGCTGGTCCATACGTGGCGAATGTCTACTCCATGGAGATCGACCTCTCCAACATCGGAGTTCCGCTGGGCGGCATCGTGTTCGGGTTCCGCACCATCGCCACCAACTCCGCGACCGACCCCGCTGGCGCTGGCGCGCTGGGTGCCGCAGAGGCCTGTGATGGCGTCGACAACGATGGCAATGGTGTCATCGACGAGGGGTTCCCGGACTCGGACGGAGATGGCAACGCCGACTGCGTAGATCTCTGCCCCGGCTTCAACGATCTGCTGGACGCCGATGGCGACTCGGTCCCCGATGGTTGTGATGTCTGCGCTGGGTTCGACGATCTGCTAGACGCGGACGCCGATGGGTTCCCCGACGATTGTGACACCTGCGCTGGTGGCGACGACGCACTCGATGCGGACGGAGACAACGTCGCCGACTTCTGCGACAGCTGCGCCGGCCACGACGATGCGTTCGACGCCGACGCAGATGGTGTTCCCGATGGGTGCGATGCCTGCCCTGGCTTCGACGACACCCTGGACGGCGACGGCGACGCTGTTCCGGACGCCTGCGATGTCTGCCCTGGCTTCGACGACGCTGTCGACGCCGATGGGGACACCGTGGCGGATGGGTGCGATGTCTGCGCTGGCTTCGACGACACCCTCGACGCTGACGTCGATGCCGTGCCGGATGCGTGCGACGTGTGCGCGGGTTTCGATGACCTCCTCGACGCGGATGGGGACACCGTGCCGGATGGGTGCGATGTCTGCGCCGGCTTCGACGACCTCCTCGACACCGACATCGATACTGTGCCCGACGCCTGCGACGTGTGCCCCGGCTTCGACGACCTCCTCGACGCCGATGGCGACTCGGTCCCCGATGGCTGCGACGTCTGCACCGGGTTCGACGATACGGTCGACGCCGATCTCGACGGGACTCCCGATGGTTGCGACCGCTGCGCTGGGTTTCCCGATGGTTTCGACACCGATGCGGACACGGTTCCCGACGGATGCGACCTGTGCCCTGGCTTCGACGACCTCGTGGATGCTGATGCCGATGGTGTCCCCGACGGCTGTGACGCCTGCCCCGGCTTCGACGACGCGTTCGACGCCGATCTCGACACCGTGCCCGACGGTTGCGATGTGTGTGCGGGGTTCAGCGATCTCCTCGACGTCGACCTCGACACGGTCCCCGATGGCTGTGACGTTTGCACTGGCTTCGACGACCTCCTGGATGCGGATGGCGACTCGGTTCCCGACGGTTGCGACGCCTGTGCTGGCGCCGACGACACCCTGGACGCCGATCTCGACGCCGTCCCCGATGCATGCGACATCTGCCCTGGCTTCGACGATGCCATGGACGCGGATGGCGATGCTGTCCCCGACGGCTGTGATGTCTGCCCGGGTGGCGACGACCTCGTCGACGCGGACGGAGATGGAGTTCCGAATGGCTGCGATGTCTGTCCCGGTGGCGACGATGGCAGCGATGCAGATGCGGACTCGGTTCCGGACTTCTGCGACGCTTGCCCCGGCGGAGTCGACGCCTTGGACGCGGATTTCGATGGCGTGCCCGATTTCTGCGACCAATGTCCGGGCTTCAACGACACGCTCGACGTAGACGGAGACGGTGTCCCCGACGGCTGCGATCTCTGTGTCTCGCCCCTCGACAGCGATGGCGACTCGGTTCCCGACGACTGCGACGTCTGCCCTGGTTTCGACGATGGGGTCGACTCCGATTTCGACCTGTTCCCAGACGGCTGTGATGTCTGCCCCGGCGCCGACGATTCTGCCGATGCGGACGCCGACGCCGTTCCCGACGGCTGCGATCTTTGCCCTGGCTTCGATGACGCGCTGGACGCCGATGTCGACGGTGCTCCGGATGACTGTGATCCCTGTCCGAACCAGGCCTTTGAGTCGGACCTCGACACAGACGGGGACTGGAGCTGCACCGACTGCGACGACTCCGATCCGCTCCTCCACACTTTCGACAATGACGGGGACGGCTCGACCAGCTGTGCGGGCGACTGCGATGACTTCAATCCACTCGTGGGACCTGGCCAGCTCGAGGTCGCCAATGGGATCGACGAGGACTGTGACGGCGTCGTCGACGAGAACACCGAGTGGTACGACGACGACGGCGATGGGTATGCCGACGACGGCGGAGACTGCGCCGACGGAGATCCGGGGATCTATCCTGGCGCAGCGGAGATCTGCGACGGTATCGACCAGGACTGTGACGGCCTCATCGACGAGGAAACCGAGTGCTACGACGACGACGGAGATGGCTTCTGCGAGGGGCCGGCCTGCTCGGACGGTGCGGCGCCCGGCGACTGCAACGACAACCGGCCGGACATCAATCCCGTCGAGGCGGAGATCCTGCACAATGGCATCGACGACGACTGCGATCCGCTCTCGCTGGACGGATTTGTAGATGACGACCTGGACGGTTTCGCACCCGAGGGCGGCGACTGCGACCCCCTCGACCCGACGGTCTACCCCGGTGCGCCAGAGCTTCCCGACGGCATCGACAACGACTGCGACGGCCTCGTCGACGAGGGGACCGAGCTCTACGATGACGACGGAGACGGCCTGTCAGAGTCCGAAGGAGACTGCAACGATGCCGATGCCGGCATCTTTCCGGGGGCCGATGAGGTCGTCAACGGGATGGACGACGATTGTGACGGCGAAGTCGACGAGGATTCTGTCTTCAGCGACGATGACCTGGACGGCTACTCGGAGGTCGACGGCGACTGCGATGACGACGATATCGACATCCATCCGGCCGCAACCGAGCTGCCGGACGGCGTGGACAACGACTGCGATGGCGAGATCGACGAGGACTTCGTCGATGCCGACGGTGACGGCTGGTCGGCGGAGAACGGAGACTGCGACGACAACAACGGCTGGGTGAATCCCGAACAGGCGGAGTTCTGCGGTGACAATCTGGACAACGACTGTGACGGCGACATCGATGAAGAGTGTCTGGAGACCGGTGGAGTCAAGGGATCCCAGGGCGGTTGCAGCTGCGACACGGTGCCATCACCCCTGGGGGCCTTTCCTTTGATTGGCGTGTTGGTGGTTGGCCTTCGGAGATCACGGACCCGCAGGTGCAATGGGCCGCAGATCGTGTCGACCGCGGCGGATCATGCGCCAGCTTCGCCTCGATAGTATGCCCAGCTCGTGCACAGCGGGCCCGACGGGATCGGCGGTGACCCAGGTCTTTCCACCGGAGTCGATGGTCAGGTCACCGGGCAGTCGCTCGACCTCGACTGCGACGAAGGTGTGGCCGGGGATGTTGACCACCGCCGCCTCGACGTCCGGGTACGCGGCCCTCATCAAAGCGAGCATGACCACGCTCTTGCTGTCGCAGTCCGCCCGATTCTCCGCCAGGGTCGCCAGCGGGCGGCGGTACCCAATGTCGCGTCCCAGGGTTCGGGAGTCGTAGGGAATGCTCTGGAGGAAGTTCATGGTTCGCTCGGCGAATTCCCGCGGACTCGACGCCTCGGAGGCCAGCGCCTGGGCCACTGGCGCGAGCGAGGTGGCGTACTCGCGGGCGAGCTTGGCGTGGTCCTCCAGGAACTCGTTTTCGCTCAGTCGCACGTACCCGTTGGCGTCAGCCCACTTGTCCTCGGCGGCGTTCATCTGGTCCCATGCATCTTCGAAGGCCTGCTTCAAGAGAGGCTTTTCGGCGTAGGCGGTCAAGGCCATGCGACCGGAATCGTTGGACTTCACCTCGATCTCGATGTCGGGCTGGGTGTCGGACCACGCGTTTAGCTCTTGAGTCACAAAGGCGTCCATCTCCGCCCACGACAGGTCGAGAGGCACTGCTCGGTCCTTGTCGATGGCGTCGGTCGGAAGCGAGAACTCTACGGATTGCTGGCGTCCGGCATGGTCCATCCACTGGTAGGAGAACGCGGTTTCGGTGCCATTGGCCTGGCTGTCGAAGAGGGTCTGCTGCGCGTCTGCGGTGCCGAGCGCGAGGAGGAGCGAGAAACTGAACATCCCCGATCCCTAACAACGCAATAGAACCGTGCCAATCTCGTATTCGGGTCATGAAGCTGGCCCTCCCGCTCCTGAAGGCGACATTCTGGGGGGCCGTGCTCTGCGTGCCGGTGGCCGGAATCTGGATCGCCAGCTCATTGGCCGCGTACCACAACGGACCCACCTGGCTCGCCATCGCCGTGGCTCTGTTGTTCTTTCCCGTCCTCCCGCTGACCTGGGAGGCCTGGTCCGCTCGGCGGCGCTCGCGAAAGAAGGAGAGGAAGAAGGGGGGCTCGTTCTTCGACGACATGGCCTCCCGCCGAAGGACCGAGCGCGCGCTCACGTTTGGCGACCGACTGCTCATGCGCACTCTGTCCCTGAACCTGGTGTTCGTACTCGGGCTGCTCGCTCTCTCCCCGCGCACTGCGTTCAATGCCCTGACCGCCCGTGGAGACTGGTTTCTCGACGACATAGAGCAGTCCTGGGTACCTGCTGCACGACTCGCGATCCTGCGCGGAGCGGACAAGGCCGAGTGGCTGGCGAACCTCCAGGAACCGAATCCGTGGGCCGACGGTGAGGAGCCGACCGAGGTCGCCCCCGAACCGGTAGAGGAGGCTCCAGAACGGGTGAGTGTCTCGGTGCTCGTTCCGGACGGCGCCATCGCGCAGCTCGGTGAAGAACTGCCACCGATCCGGGTCGAAGGCGCCGCCACTGCGGATCTGGTGCCGGATGTACCGCTCGCAATCCGGGTGATCTACGACGATGGCCGCAAGGAGATCTGCACCTTTACGCCCCTTGCCGACGACGACAGCGTGGACTTCGTCGAGCGGGACGGGGCGCTTTTCTTGCGGGAGGGCCCGACCCAGCGACCGTGCATCCGCATGCAGCAGGCGGATCCAGACTGGACTCCCGAGCTCCATCTCCTCGACTGGGGAGGAAAGGTACTCGGGGCGCCCATCGCCGGCGACGACATCCACGCGGTGAAGATCCGGGAGCCCTATTACCGGGTGGAACTGACGGTAGAAGCCGGAGACCGGCTCTGCGAATTGACCAGGAAGCACCCCAATCGCCCGCTGGCACTGGTCGTCGATGGAGAGATTCGCTTCCGCACGCCCCGCGACTCCCAGACCCAGTGCACCGGATCGGTCAGCTTCCCGATGTTCGATCTGCCCGAGGGCGCCGTGCCGCCCGAAGAACCGCCGGAGAAGGCCCACGGCCAGTGGCCGATGAAGTCCGAAGTGCACCCCCTCCTCATCGACTTTCCGGAGGAGCACGCGGCCTCGATCTCGCTGGTCGGCAAGTACATTCGCGCCAACGAGGACGACCCATGGCAGCGCGTGAAGGCCATCCACGACTACGTGGTCCTCAACGTCTCCTACGACGACTCCTCTCTGGAATCGGGCCGTCGCGCGCCCCAGGACGCCGACACTGTGTTTCGAACCGGGACCGGGGTTTGCGCTGGATACGCCCACTTGATGGTCGCCATCGGCCAAGCCAGCGGCGACGAGATCGTCTACGTCACCGGCGACGCGCGGCAGGATCTCGGAGACATCGGCGGCGCGCCCCATGCCTGGAATGCCGCCAAGATCGACGACCAGTGGGTGCTCATCGACGCCACCTGGGATGTCGGCAACAAGTCGTCGGGGAGTTTCGAGGCGCGCTATTCGACCGACTACCTGTTCACCCCACCCGAGGTCTTTCGTCTGAGCCACCGCCCCGACGATGACCGCTGGCAGCTCGCAGCGCCCATGGGCCTCGGCGAGTTCAACCGCCAGCCCCTCCTCCGTCCGGCCTTCTTTGCGGCCGATCTCGGGCTCACCGATCCGAACCGCGCCCAGGTGACGGTGAGCGGCGATGCCGTCATCCGACTCTCCAATCCCAAAGGAACAGAGATCAGAGCCGAGTACGACGGGCTCGGTGGTCGCAAGCGCTGCGAAGTCGACGGCAAGGAGAGCGTGAGCGTGACCTGTCGTTTTCCCAAGTCTGGGACCTACGACGTGCTCCTCTTCCACGAGGCCGAGGACGGGGCTTTTGATTTTGGCGGCCGCATCCAGTTCAACCGCTAGACTCGAGGATGTTCGCCTGTTCTTGCAGCTCTGAGATCTCGTGTACCCAGCGCAGGTACAGATAGGTCGCGTAGATTCCGACCGCCAGCGCTGGAAGGTCCAGGTAGATCCCCGCGTCTCCCATGCGTCCGGAGATGTTCGAGGCGATGTTCGACCCGATCCAGCAGACCCACCAGGTCCACATGAGCGTGGGCGGTGGATTCATCTCGTCGCCGGGTTGAGACCGCAGATAGAGTTCCTCCATACACCGGTACGGCATGATCAAGTTGGCGAACGGCACAAACCACCAGCCGGCGTGACCGATTGGGTCGTGTCGCAGGTCGTCGCGCCCGAGGGTCTGGAGGTTTCGGCCGGCCTGGTAGTGCCAGTAGATCCAGATCGGGAGCCCGATCAGGACGACCCCGAACAGGACCAGGGCCATCAAGCCCGTGACCATGAGAATGGCCATGGCTCCGCCGTCGGCGCCATCGGGACTGTCGAGTGTGCCCGGGTAGGCGATGATCAGGACCGCGCTGCCGACGGACATCGCGGACTGCGCGAGGACGCGTAAGATGACCAGGACGATGACGACCTTGCTCAGGGTCATCAGAGATGTGAATCCGGCGACGCCGCTCGGGCTCGAACTCTCGGGCGACTGCCACTGATCCATTTGCACCTCTGCCGCAGGGTATCAGTCGCAGGCCACCCCGTTGAGCTCGAGCACATTGTTCTCGTACTCGCACTCCAACCCCTCGGTGAGGAGATCGACGACCACGCGCAGATCGCCGGTGGGAATGTCGAGTGGGTCGAGGAAGAACGCGATCCCGACCGACGATTCCCCGGGCTCTACCGCGTCGGGCAAAGCGGCGCTGTCCACCGCCTGCCACTCGCCCATCTGCAGGGCCTCGAGGGTCACCTTCGCACCCGCTGGGAGGGCCCATCGACCCCGGTTGCCGACCCGGGCGATCACCCGGATCTCGCCCTGATCGCAGGTGTCGGTGCAGACCTCGATGTTCGGAACGGCATCGGCGAGCTCGCCCGCGGTGGCCGGCAGCTCGGTGGCGGACCGGAAGCTGTTGTGGGTGAGCCAGGCCGCCGCCGGCGCCGCTGGGATCTGGCCGAAGTCGTCCGTGTTGGCGATGTTGTAGCCGTGTTGATTCCACACGGGCCGGGCGGGCATCCAGGCGTCGGCGACGTCCCCGATGACGGTGATGCCCTGCTCGTTCGACTGGTTGTAGGTGAAGGATGCGTAGATGATTTCGGCGTGACCATCATCGTCTACGTCGGCAATGACCGGGAACTCCATGGCGGTCCCGTTGCTGTGTTGGGTCTCCCGCATGCGCAGGGCGCCGGTGGGTCCGTCGAGGATGAACACGTCGTGTTCGTCGGCATAGACCACCTCGGGCCAGCCGTCTCCGTCGAAGTCGAAGGCCGATGAACCGGTAGACCCCGAGCTGTCGTCGTCGGTGGGCGCCGACCAGCGCAGGGTCCCGTCTGCCTCGAGCATCACGTACTCGCTGGGGCCTGCGAAGCCGATCTCCGGCTCTCCGTCTCCGTCGAAGTCGGCGACCACCGGCGGGCCCGAGCGGATGCCGGTGTAGTTGGCGCTCCAGAGCACGGTGCCGTCGTCGTCCTGCAGGCGGCAATTGCCGTCCCAGGTCACGACGATCTCGCCGTAGTCGTCTCCGTCGAAGTTCGCGACGGCCACGAACCCGTCGGGCTCGCCATTGCTCCAGATCGCGTTGCCATCGGCATCGTAGAGGGCATTGCCGACCACGACCTCCTGCTGACCGTCCAGATCGATGTCCGCCGCTACGGAGATGGGGCCAAAGGGCCCAAAGAAGTCGTATCCACTCCCGATTCCGTGGGCGCCGACGCCGCGGAGTCCACCGTTGGCGTCGAGGATGACGTTGCCGAAGACGACCTCGGTGCTGCCGTCGGCGTCGAGATCGTAGAGGCCGATCGCGCCGTGCCAGTAGGTGTTGTCCAGGGGCGCGCCGATGGACTGCCAGAGCACAGTGCCGTCTCCGCGCAGCGCGGTCACGTGGGCGTCGGTACCGACGACGACCTCGGGAAAGCCGTCGCCGTCGAGGTCTCCGATGGCGGTGGAGGAGGGGATGGTGATGCCGAGGTCGTAGCTCCAGTGCTGGCCGCTTCCGTCTCCCGAGAGGGCAAACACCTCCCCAACGGCGTTGGCTACGACGACATCGGGCATGTCTCCAGTGCCGATCCACCCGTTGCCGTCGTCGTCGGTGAGATGGCCGACAGTGGGTGTGCTGTAGACGTCGCCGAGGGATTGATCCCGCCACTCGATGACCGAAGTCCAGGACGGCACGGTGTTGGCGACGCAGCTCGGATCGATCGGCACGATGCCAGGGCTCAAATCGGCCGGGGGACACGTCTGCGTCGACTCTCCGACCGTGACCGTCTGGTCGGTGGTCGGCTCCGTGCCTGGAGCGGCCTTCTCCTTCTGGCCTACGAAGTCGTACTCCTGGCATGCGGAGAAGATGAGTGGCGGCAGCGCTATGGTCAGGGTTCTACAGAAAGACATGGCAGCTCCAAGAGTGGTTGCACTGCCAAGATGGCCATGCGAGGCCGGAGATCCAAGCGATGTACCGGGCTTGTCACACCGTTTCACAATGTGCAAAGTGGGCCCATGGAACCCCTCCGCATGAGTTGTTGCAGCGTCGACCTCGATCTCGGTCGGGTCACCCGCGACGGTGCGGAGTCCCCGCTCACGACCAAGGAAGTGGAGCTGCTTCGATATCTCTCGGAGAATCCGGGCCGGACGCTTCCCCGCGAGGAATTGTACGTCGAGGTCTGGGACTACAGCGCCGGCGCGGTGAGTCGGACATTGGACGCGACGGTGAAGCGCCTCCGCAAGAAGGTCGAGGAGGACGCCAGGAATCCGCGACACATCCTCACGGTCTACGGCGTCGGATATCGGTTTCACCCGGCGCGGGCGGAGGAGATCAACCACGGCAACCTCACCGCTCCCCGATCGGCGTTCGTAGGTCGGACTCGGGAGATCGAGGGGCTGCGCAATGGGTTGGCCTCGTCGCGGATCCTCGGCGTGCACGGTCCCCCGGGGTCTGGAAAGACGGCCTTGATCCGCCACGTCGCCTGGGCGGATCGCGAGTCCTGGGACGGCGGTGCCTGGCTGTGCGATCTGACGGACGCGGTCTCCGACGAAGGGGTCCTGGCAGTGGTCTGCGGCGCCCTGGGCATTCCCCAGCCAACCCTCGAGGCCGCGGGGCGCGCGCTGGCGGGGAGGGGCTCTGTTCTGGTGGTCCTCGACGGCGCCGATCGCGTGCACGACTGGCTCGAGCAGAGGCTACCGGAGCTCTCGGAAGCCGCTCCAGAGGCCCGTTTTGCGGTGACGTCCCACGAGCGCCTTGTGTGCGCCCAGTCCCGGGTCGATCTCGGTCCGCTGTCGGTGGTCGACGCGAAGGCGTTGTTCGTTGACCGGGCCTCGGCAGCGCGGTCCGGGTACGCGCCCACGGGTCGCGACAAGGAGGCTGTGGAGGAGATCGCCGAGCTCCTCGATGGGCTGCCGCTGGCAATCGAACTGGCGGCGGCACGCATGGGGACCCTGTCCGCTGTGCAGGTCCGCGATCGGCTGAGCTCACGGTCGGGTTTGCTGCAGAGCGTGCCCGGAGATGCGGTGCGGCGGGTGTTCGAGGAGCTCACCGACGACGGTCGCGAGGTTCTCGCTCGGTGTTCGGTGTTTCGCGGGAGCTTCTCTGCATCGGCGGCGCTTCGCGTGGCGGGACCCGAGGCGATCGAGGCGATTCACCAGCTGTATCAGCGGTCGCTTCTCCATCGGATCGACTCGGTGGACCTGCCGGACGAACCTCGGTTTGGCATGTATCGGAGCATCGCGGCCCTCGCCGGCGAGCAGCTCGAGCTCGCCGGGCTCGTCGCTGAGACCGAGGCCCGCCACACCGCCTGGGCCCTCGAGATGGGAGAG
>Ga0315336_1003120_pt1 | contig 23049 bp, 15 predicted proteins | sample ASW5metaG_FD_204512 | JGI IMG/M metagenome (GOLD analysis project Ga0315336, IMG submission 204512) | Ammonia-oxidizing marine archaeal communities from Monterey Bay, California, United States - ASW #5 | ecosystem: Environmental > Aquatic > Marine > Intertidal zone | place: USA: California... | reverse complement strand
TGGAAGGCATCCCATATTTCAAGGAGGAAGACCTGCGGGGGAAGGTCGCGGCTGCGACTGGCGGCTGAGGCCCAGTCGGCTTGGGTCTCTCACGGGTGTCTTCGTCGACGGGTGTCGCTCAGCGCAGCGTGAAGCAGGCCTGAACGGGAGCTCTATGACGCCGGGTGCGGTGGCCCGGTAGTATCCAACGGTTTCCAGGCGGCGGCGTTTGGAGGAATCATGCCGAAGGTCACTTTGAGTTTGGATAACGGGCCCGATGCGGGGGTGACGCCTGGCGTGCTCGACACGCTGGAGCGGCATGGGTTGAAGTCAACATTCTTCGTGATCGGTGAGAAGGCCGCCACGCTGGAGGGGCGGGCGCTGATGCAGCGCGCGCACGAAGAGGGGCATTGGATCGGGAATCACACCTACACTCACTCGATCCCGCTGGGGGAGGACACGGACCCCAACGCGCCAACACGGGAGATCGGTCGGACGCAGGATGTCATCGGCGATCTTAGCCACTCGATGCGCTACTTCCGTCCTTTCGGAGCGGGCGGATTTTTGGACGACCGCGTGTTCAGCGCTGAGGCACGCGACTACGTGCTCGATGGCCGTTTTACGTGCGTGAACTGGAACTGCGTTCCCCGCGACTGGGAGAACCAGGACGGCGGTTGGGTGGAGATTGGGATGAAGCTGTGTGGTGAGCTGGATTGGTCGCTGGTGGTGTTGCATGATTTCTTGCCGGACGCGGGAAAGCATCTCGATCGCTTCATTGGGGAGCTGCAACAGGCCGGCTACGAGTTCGAGCAGGAATTCCCGTCGGACTGCGTACCGGTGGTGCAGGGGGAGGTGCGCAGCTCGATCGACTTTTTGGTGCGCGATTTCCCGCTCGTCGATTGGACGCACAGGGACGTGATGCGATTGCGAGGCGAGCTGGAGAACGGGACGGTCGTGGCATTGCTGGACGCCTGTGCAGCGGTTGCGGGCAACGACTTCCCGTTCAACGATCTTGTAGCGACGGTCGGCCGCTCGGCCGATGACTGCCGCGCCGACTTGGACGCGTTTAGCGAGTTGGTGACCAGTCGATTCGGGCGGCGCAACTGGCCGGTTGCTTATGCCTGGTCGGCCGGTGGCGACGCACAGGCCTACTACCGCATGGCGCCGCCGCTCGCGGAGTGGTGGCGCGGCGCGTAGGGAGAGGTGGCACGGCATGGAGAATGTCTGGGTTCCAAGCGGTGGTTTGCGGATTGCGGCGGATCTCTCCATCCCCGAGGGCATGCAGCCAAAGGAGCGGCGGCCGGCGTTGGTGGTAGGGCATGGCTTCGGGATTGTGAAGCAGTCTCTGCTACCGGTCGCGGACTTCTTCTGCCGCGCGGGCTATGTGGTGCTGGCGATCGACTACCGCAGCTTTGGCGAGAGCGAGGGCGAGCCGCGCGGGCAACTTTTCCCGCTGAATGAGGTCGAGGACTTCCGCAACGGCATCAGCTATCTCCAACGCCGCCCGGAGGTAGACCCGGAGCAAGTCGGAATTTGGGGAGCGAGCTTCGGTGGCGCCATCGTGATCTGGACTGCAGCGCAGGACCAGCGGGTGAAGGCGGTCGTGGCGGAGGTGCCCGTGGTGAACGGGCGGCGCTGGATGCAGGCGCTGCAGACCAGCGCCGGCTGGGAGGAGCTGCAGGACCGACTGGAGGCGGATCGCAGGCGCCGTTACGACGGCAACGAAAGCGAACGCGTCCCGCCGACGCAGCGCGCCGGCCCCAGCGGGATCGTGCCGATGGACGAGCGCACGATGCGATTCTTCACGGAGTACGCCGAGACCAGCGGCGGCGAGCCGTTGCTGGTCGCCGACCCTGAGATCACACTGGAGTCGATTGAGAAGGTGATCGAGTTCAACCCGGAGAGCGTGATCCACCAGATCGCACCGCGCCCGCTGCGCATTGTGACGACGGGTGGCTGGGACGTGATCCACATCCTCGAGCACATTCAGGATGCGTATAAAAAGGCGCGCGAGCCGAAGAGCCTCGTGCTGATCCCATGCGGCGCCTACGATATCTACCCCGGTGCCGATCAGACAGCGGCGCTGGAAGCGGCGCTGGAGCTGTTCGCAGAGGCTCTGCCTGTCGGCTGCTGAGGCGCGCCCCTAGGGCGAGCTGGGCGCTGCGGCCGCGGTCGCGGCCCAGGCGTTGTATCCGCCGACGAGGTCGGTGGGCTGGGTGTAATCGTTGGCCTGGAGGATGGCCGCCGCGATCGCGGACCGGTACCCGCCCGCGCAATAGACGGTGACCTCGCGGTCGCGAGGTATCTCGTCGAGGCGCTCTTCTAGGTGATTAAGCGGCACGTTGGCGCTTCCTTCGATTTTCCCCATCTGAGCTTCCCCCTCGCGTCGCACGTCCAGGAGAAAAGGAGCGTCCGGATCTTGGAGGCGCTCGCGCAGCGTCGCGGGCGTGTAGCGGCTGAAGGATTGCAGCAGGTCGGGACGTTCCCGCACAGCCGCCATGCCACCGTCTAGGTAGCCGGCGATGTTATCGATACCAACGCGCGCCATCCGCACCGCGGCTTCCCGTTCGACGCCCGGCATGGTGACGAGGATGATGGGGCGTTCGCGATCCAGCAAGGATCCGGCCCAGCTGGCGTATTGTCCGCCGAGTCCTATGCTGATCGCGCCTACTAAATGCGCCGCGGAGAATTCGCCCGGATCCCGAACGTCGATGACCTGCGCGCCTGCCTGGTGTTGTTTAAGGACTTCGTTCAAGGAGAGCGGTCGTAACTCCGCAGGCAGCACGTCCTCGATCCGCGATCGCTCGCGACGGTTGAGGTCGGCGTCATAGGCGAAGTAGGCGGGGGCTTCCGGCTGATCGTCCGTGACCAGCCGGACGAATTGGTCCTTGCTCATAGGCTGTAGTGCGTAGTTGTAGCGACGTTGCACCCCCAGTGGCGAGGAGGTGTCGGAGCTCATGTTCTTGCCGCAAAGCGAGCCGGCGCCGTGGCCGGGGTACACGATCGTCTCATCCGGCAGTGTCAGCAGCTTCTGGTGCAGGGAGTCGTAGAGCTGGGCTGCGAGGTTAGTGGCGGAGGAGCCGGGTGAGGCCATGAGGTCGGGGCGCCCCACGTCCCCGATGAAGAGCGTGTCGCCGGTTAGCACAGCGGCCGGATCCTCCGGCGCGCCAAGGTTGCGCACGACGATGCAGATGCACTCTGGGGTGTGCCCGGGCGTTGCCATGATCTCCAGGCGAACCTGCCCGAGCTCGATCACGTCGCCGTCGTGCAGCGGATCAAAGGGATAGTCGGCGACGCCCGCCGCGCCCAAGCCGATCCGGGCGCCGACACGGTCGCGCAGCTCGATGTGGCCGGCGACGAAGTCGGCGTGGAAGTGCGTGAGGATGACACGCTTGATGCTCAGGCCTTGCCGCTGCGCCTCTTCGATGTATTCGTCGACGTCGCGTCGCGGGTCTACGACAACGGCAGTGCCGCTCGTCTCGTCACCGATTAGGTATGAGGCCTGCGCTAGACAGTCAAGGTAAAATTGCTTGAGGAACATCGCTCCGCTTCGTTCTTACCGCGTCCATTTCATGCCCAGTGTAATCTTATCGCGGTATGAGCCTTGCTCGATCATGCACCGGGGCTAGGTCGCGTCGCGACGGTACGCGTCAGGATGCGGCTTGAGTGGGCGCAAGAGCCAATAGGGCCGTCTCTCCGGCTGGTCCGTCGCAGGACGCGTTAAGCTTAGCCATTCCTCGTACACCCGTTGGGCGGCTGCTTGGTCGACTTGGATCTCGCCGTATTCTGCCTCGGTCGCGCGGCTGACGCGCACCTTCTGATGCCAGCAGTGCTGTCCGCTGATCGGGTCGGGCTGGACTGGGAAGGTTAGGTTCTGGTGGACGCCGCCGTCGGACCACCAAATGCGGGCAGAGTCGCGGTCGCCCTCGAAGGGGCCGGAGCCGTGCACCCGGGTCATCCGCCAGGTGTCGTCACGCTGGTCGATCGCGACGACCGCGGAGTTCCAGCGGTCGCTGCCGTGGTCTTCTTGTAGTCGCCAGCGCCCAAGGTGATGCGAACAGGCGACAACCCCCGGTCGGATCGCCTCCGTCACCCAGCAGCGGTCGACGAATCCTCCGATCGCCGTCTGGACGCGCACTAGCTCGCCGGTCTCTACGCTCATACGCGCTGCATCCTGCGGATGTATCCAGACCGGGTTGATGTGAGCGAGCTCGTGCAGCCACTTGGCCCCGTTGGTGCGGCTGTGGATCAGCGTTGGCAGGCGGAAGGTGGGAAGCAGGACGTACTCGTTGGCCGTGTTGTCGATCTGTGAGGGGTGGACCTGACTGACGATCGCCGGTGCCGACTCGCGCTGTTCTTGGGTGAGCGGGTGGTAGGGCAGCGCGAATTCTGGCCAGCCCCACTCTTTCAGCGTCGGTGAGAAGAATTCCAGCTTGCCGGACGGGGTGGGGAAACCTTGCACGGCGCCGGACGCCTTGCCGATCCCGATCCGAACGCGGCCCTCAGCGTCGCGGAAGGGGCCGGGGATCGGTGCGAAGTTCACCTTCGGCGGCGTTTCCTCTGACCAGAGAGCACCGTCGTGCTCGACCGCCGCGTCGGCGAGCGCGGCGTCGATGGGCCGCTCCTGCAGGCTGTGCACGTCGCGCGTAAGTTCGAAGGCGCCGCGTTCCCGCATGTACTGCATCGGCGTTGCGTCGACCGCGGCAGCCGCCTCTGGTAGGCCGGGAACCGAGTGCTCGAAGATCCAGCGGTAGTACTCCTCGATAGTGATTTTGGCTCCCGGCCGCTCCGGCGACTCAAAGTGCTGCCGGATTCCTAGCGCGCCGTCTGGGTCGATCCGCCACGAGAGCTCGATCCAGAACTCGTTCTCTTCCCAGACCTCGCCGGTGTTGCTGCCGAGCGTCGTCTCGAGCGACTCCCCCTGCTCCTCGCGGGCGACGCGCTGGACGGGCTGCCGAAATCCCAGCCACTGTGCCGCGTGCGTCTCGTAGCTGTGAAGGTCGTGGCGTTCTGGGCCGAGTCCCATTGGCAGGACGTAGTCGGCGTACTGCGCGCTCTCGCTCCAGACCGGTGTGAGAGCGGCGTGCACGCCGATGCGCTGCTCGTCCGAGAGCATCTCGATCCAAGCGAAGCCGTCGGGGTTGGTCCAAACGGGGTTGTAGACACGACTGAAGTAGACGCTGATCTCGCGGTCCTCGGCGCGGAGCAAGTGTGGCAGGAGGAAGCTCATCTCGAAGTGCGCCAGCGGCCAGGCGGCGGGCCAGTGGTTTTCGTTCCAGTTCTGGACCGGCGCTGGCATGCTGTGCGGCTTCGGCACAAACTTGGTCCATTGGTTGGGCAGTGTGCCTCCTTCGCTGCCCACCGATCCGGTCAGCACGTTGAGCAAAAAGAGGCAGCGCGCGACCATCCAACCGCCGCGATTGCCTGCAGCGGCGCTGCGCCACACGTGCGTCGCCAGCTGCGAACCGGCGTCGGCGACTTCGCGGGCAACTGATTCCAGCATCCCCGCGTCGACGCCGCACTCTTCGGCCGCCGCCGCAAACGTGTAGGGGGCGTACAGCTCCGCTAGCAGCGCCTTGAACGTCTCGAAGTCGTCGCCGTCAGGGACGTCGGCGATGCGGCCGAACTCGCGCAGCTGCGACAGGTAGGCGCGGTCGGCCAGCAACTCGCGCCAGTTCGTCCATCGAAGCACGAACTCCCAGTTGCAGCGGTCCTCCCGAATGAGATAGCCGGCGATCGCAAGGAGCAGAGCGGACTCCGTGCCCGGCCACGTCGAGAGCCAGTAGTCCGCCTTGGCGGCCGAGTTGGAGAGGCGCGTGTCGATCACACAGAGTTTGGCCTGGCCACTGGTCTGCGCGTCGATGATCCGTTGCGCCTGCGGATTGAAGTAGTGGCCCGACTCTAGGTGGGCGCTCAGCATCAAGAGAAACTTGGCCTGCTCGTGGTCGGGAGTAGGGCGGTCCATCCCCATCCAGAAGGCGTAACCCGCGCGCGCCGAAGCCGAGCAGACGTTCGTGTGCGAGTTGTGCCCGTCGACGCCCCATGTCGCCAGCACCCGTTCGGTGTACATGTCCTCACCTGGCCGTCCTACGTGATAGACCACGCGATCGCGCCGGTCCGCCAGTAGCTCTTCGCGGATGCGCGCGGCTAGGTCGTCTAGGGCTGCGTCCCAGCTCACCCGCTCCCAGCGACCGGAGCCGCGTGGCCCCACCCGCTTGAGGGGGTGGAGGATGCGGTCGGGGTTCTGCACCTGCGCGAGCGTGGCTGGACCCTTGGCGCAGTTACGTCCGCGGCTGGCGGGGTGCAGTGGGTGCCCTTCGAACTTGCTGATCTCGCCCGTTTCTTTGTCAACGAACGCCACGAGGCCACAGGCTGCCTCGCAGTTGAAGCAGACCGTTGGGACCACTTGATAGGAGCGCTCCTTGCGCTCCGGCCAGGCCCGCGCGTCCCACTCGGTCCAGTGCTTCCAGTCGGCGAGATCGGGCCCGCGGCGCAACGGGCTGCCGCTTGCGGCTGAATCCGAGGAGGGGCCGGTATCAGTTGTCATCGTTCTGCTCCGTCGGTGAGGGCTGTCATGCGAGCGGGACCACCTGTCCGGCCTGCACGTGCGCGTGCTCGTAGGCGCCGACCGCCGCGACGGCGGCCCCGGCCGCCACGTAAGCGACGACAGGTTCGCTGGTCGCCAGGCTTATCGCTGTGAGTACGATCGCCGCGCCAGTGCCGCTCACAGCCAGCACCAACCAGACGCCTAGACGCCCCCGTCGCATTGCGCGCAACGCGGCGGTGGCTTCTTTGTTGTGGCCGGGCAATACGATCTCGGCGATCAGCAGTCCGAGATGCAGTGTCGTCGCGGCGAACAGTACCGCAACAATCGCGCGCAGGTCGGCCCAGGGCAGCAGCGCGGCGCTCTCTACCAGGATCAGCACGGCCGCCCCGGCTGCTGCCGCTTGCACCACGAAATGCAACGGCAGCAGCGGGCTCTGCCAGAGCTGGCAGCCTTTACTGTCGCGGAACAAGAAAGCCGTGTACGCGGTGAGTCCAAGCGCCAGCGGTAGCAGCAGCCAGCCCACCGCCGTGACGAACGCCTCCGAGTCCACCAGACCCGCGACGAAGAACAACCCCACGCCGCCCGCCGTCGTCACCAGCAGAACCCCGCCACGCACCAGCCACGATCGCCAATGGGGCCGCATAAGGATGAGGTGGAAGCGTTCCGGATGCGTCAGGTCGGCGACCAAGAGCGCCGCCGTGAGCAGCAGCCCGATCGCCGCGACGAGCGCTAGTGAGATAGTCCATTCCTGACGCTCGAGTGGCATCCCCAGCGCTAGGAAAGGCCACAAGAGGAACGGTCCGGCGGCGACCGCCTTCGTCCAGGTGTAAGCGGAGACGCGCCAGTCCCAGGGCGCGATACGCGCCCCGCCGTCCCCCATGAGCGCCGCCGCTTGAGTGACGGTGGCTCCGCTCGGGCGTTCCAGCGCCGAGAGCGGCCGCATCGCCTCGGCGATGAGCGGGTCTAGCCCACGTCCGTCTCCGCCACTGTAGGACAGTGTGGGGCGGGTGCCGCGCTCCGGTTTTCGCACGCGCAGGCTCTCGTCGTCGAGGTAGCCCGCTAGCGCCTCGTGTGGGTGGGTGCGGTCCCCCACGATGATCGCCTGCGTTGGGCAAACAGAGACACAGGCGGGCTCGAGGCCGAGGTCGATCCGGTGGGCGCAGAAGTTGCACTTCTCGGCGCTGTTCGATACCGGGTCGATGTAGATCGCGTCATAGGGGCAGGCGTTGAGGCAAGCCTTGCAGCCGATACAAACGTTTCGGTCGAAGTCGACGATACCGTCGGGCCGGCGATACATCGCGCGTGTGGGGCAGACGGTGGTGCAGGGCGCGTCCTCGCACTGGTTGCAGCGGGTGACCTGGAAGGCGCGTGTCATGTCCGGGAAGCGACCCACCTCCACCTCCTTGACGAAGGTGCGGTTGACGCCGAGGGGGACGTCATTCTCGGCTTTACAGGCGACGGTGCAGGCGTGGCAGCCGATGCAGCGGTGCTGATCGATCACCTTGACCCAGATGGGAGTTTCGGCCCGGGGAGGTGTCGTCTGCAGCGGCGTCAAGTTCGCTCCGGGCGCAATTCGGGCGGCCGCATCGTGAGATCGATGCCCGCTGCACGCTCGGGCCGTGCGTCGCGAGGAGCCTAACAGGCGGTCGCAGAGCTATGGGGAGCAGGGATCAAGAGAACCCCGGGGGTGCGGGGTGGTTGTGTCGGAATGCCGGCGGGGAACCAATCGGCCGCTTCTTCGGCGATCACTTCGGCGGCGCCGCAGTGATCGTTGCGATCATGCTTACCGCGATCGCTATCTTCACAATCACGGGGGTCCTGCGATTAATGGTGGTACGGGTGGCGGAAGTGGCCGCCGAGGCGATCGAAGCCGACAGTTAACGAGGCGGATTCCTGGCGGTCTGGGGGCAGTGCGCCGGAAACGGTCCGCCGGCGCTTCCCCAGCCGCAGCCGGTGTTATCCAAGCGGATTTGTTTACAGAGCCCCGTTGGTCTTGGTGGTTCTACGGACGCATACTGGTTGCAGCAGGCTACCAGCGTCCGTAGGCCGGCATTTACACTTTACCTTCTCCTGCCTGCCACCTACCGACCCGACTCCTCGAATGCACGATCGCCCGGTCGCCATAGGGCGCGGTCGGTCATGGTTTGAAGCATCGCTTCGCCTCGAAAGGACCCGCTTGGATTTCTCATCGTTCGACCTCCACCCGCTCATCGCAGCAGGAGTGGTTGCTCAGGGCTACGAAACGCCAACACCGATTCAGGCCCAGGCCATCCCCCCCGCTATCGACGGTGCGGATGTGCTTGGCCTCGCCCAGACCGGTACTGGTAAGACGGCCGCGTTCGCATTACCCATCCTTGACTATCTCATCGATGGGCCTCGCAAGCGGGTGCGCGCCTTGATCGTCGCCCCAACCCGCGAGCTCACCCAACAGATCCACGATGCCTTCGGTGCCCTTGGCGCGGAGAGCGGCCTCCGCAGCGTTCCTATCTATGGCGGCGTCAACATCAACCCGCAGATCCGGCAGCTTCGCGGCGGCGCCGAAATCGTGGTCGCCTGTCCCGGTCGTCTCCTCGATCATCTGCAGCAAGGCACGGCTGATCTGTCCGACGTCGAGGTCCTGGTGCTCGACGAGGCGGACCGCATGTTCGACATGGGCTTCCTGCCCGATATCCGCCGCATCCTCAAACGTCTTCCAGACGATCGGCAGACGCTGTTGTTCTCCGCCACTATGCCCCCCGATATTCGCAAACTCGCCAAAGAGATCATGGTCGACCCGGTCACGGTCGAAGTCGACCGCAACCAACCGGCAGAGACGGTCGCGCACGCGCTCTACCCGGTCGCGGAGGGCGAGAAGCCCGAGGCGCTCGTGCAGCTCCTTTACCGCACCAACACCGAATCTGTGCTTGTGTTTACCCGCACGAAGCGGCGGGCCAAACGGGTCGCGGCGGGCCTCGTCGATGCTGGCTTCGACGCCACCTGTCTGCAAGGCAACCTTTCGCAGAATCGCAGGCAAGAGGCGCTTGATGGCTTCCGTAGCGGCAAGTATCCGATCCTCGTCGCGACGGACATCGCCGCGCGTGGCATCGATGTCTCGACGATCTCGCATGTCATCAATTACGACATGCCTGACACCGTCGATGCGTACACCCACCGCATCGGCCGTACGGGTCGCGCCGCTCGCACTGGCGATGCTTTCACATTGGTGACTCCGGCAGATGCCATTGCTGTTCGTGCGATCGAGCGGATGATTGGGAGCCGGCTAGACCGGCGATCCTTTGATCCGTCGAAAGCGCCTCGTCCGGAAGCCGCCACTCCGGCCCAAACTGCTTCCGGCGGTCCCTCCCCTTACGCGCGTGCGCCTCGCGGCAAGGCCGCCGGTGGCTCTCCCCGCCGTCGCCGTCGCCGCAGCCGTGGTGGGGCAGGTGCACCGGGGCAAGCGCGCAGGCACGAGCGACCGGTGGCTGCGTCCAGGGGGCCTGCGAAGGCCCCCTAGGGTACGTCCGGCCGGGAACGCTTACATTCCCGTCGTCACCTGACCGGCCCCTCTGCTTCCGAGCGCCCGTAGCGCCGGGGGCATCGTTCGTCCGCTCCGACGCCGTTTGCGCAGCGGATCGCCGGCGGGATGCTCAGGGTCGGTACACTGGCTCCGACGACCGAGGCGTGAGTGAACACAAGCCTGCGACTGCTTTTCTTCCGCGCGCGAGCCAACTGGCGACTGCTCGGGGTCGTTGGGCTTGGCATACTCGTCGCCTCAGTCCTTCTGGCCGCGACCACTATCTACACGCGCTCCATCACCGACCTCGGTCTGGAATTCGAACTCGACCGTGACACGGGTCCCGTCGGTTCCGTCCAGGTCAACTTCTCGCAGACGCTGCTCGGTGGCGAGCGTGTACAGGCGGTCCGCGCGTTCGCTACAGCCAGCCTGGATGCGCACTTCGGTGATATCGCGCTCCCGGGCCGCACACGGGCTGGATCCGTCGGCGACTTTCGCCTCCTCGCTGAGAGTCCGTTGGCCGGCACTGCGCCGCTCGGCGGGGAGCTGACGACGATCGATGGCTGGGAGTCGCGCGCACGGTTTGAAGGACGCGTCCCCGCGCCCCCGGCGTTGAGCGTCGATCCCGAGATGGGCTTCCCGCAGCTGGATGGCCCAATCGAGGTCGCGATTCCCCGTGCACACGCCGAGTTCTCGCGCCTCGCGGTGGGCGACGCCTTTATGGTCGCGGACGTCTACGACGAGTGTGACCGCGAGCCGCCCCTGCTGGACGGTCCGACTACCTCGGCCGACCCCTCCGTCGAGTCCTGCACAACCACCTCTCTGATCAGCCTGCAATTCCCCGTCGAGATCGTCGGCATCTTCGATGCGATCGACCCCGCAGATCCGTTTTGGGATGGAGCGTTGGTAGACCTAGCGATCCCGCGGGAGCCGCGGATGAATCTGGTTGTACCGCGGATCTACGCCCTCTTCGTCCAAGCGGACGCGTTCTTCGGACCCGTCAGCGACCTATTGCCAGGCTATCGCGGCAATACCCGCATGATGGATTCGCTTCCGATCGGCGCCTTCGACAGCACCGATATACCCGCTGATCTTGAACGCTTCGCAGCCCTCCAGTCCGACATCGCGTCGGTTGGTGGAGTCGCGTTCGGTTCCTACGAGCGCACGCTGCTCCGCTTCCAAGAGGAGCGCGATTTCAGCGTCGTGCCCATCCTCCTGATCCTGGTGCAGGTCTCTGGCATCGTCTTTTTCTTTATCATCGTGATGGCGCGTCTGCTGGCGGGCCGTGAGGCCGAGGAGATTGCGCTTCTGCGGAGTCGAGGCGCGTCTCTGCCGCAAGTGCTGGGGTTATACACCTTGCAGCTCGCGCCGATCGTACTGCTGGCGGCGGCCGTCGCACCGTTGGTCGCAGCAGCCGCCGTGGGCGCTCTGGGCTTCACCGGTAGTTTCCAGGAAGTGACCGGCGACACCTGGCTCGCGACGTCGCTCACGCCGCAGGCCTGGGCCTTGGCGCTGGCGGGTGCAGGGCTGGCGTTGGCAGCGACGCTTTTGCCCGTGGCGCTGGTTGCTCAGGCGCGTCCCGGCAGGGCACGCTACGTGGCGGCGCGACCTGCGGGCGCTAACGTGATCCAGCGCTATTACCTCGATCTCGCTTTCGTTGCCATCGCGGCTTTTATCGTCTGGTCCGTCAGCGCGCGCGACGCGGTGTTTACACGCGACTCCGTGGGAAGCCTCTCTACCGAGCCGCTGGTGCTGATCGCCCCGGCGCTGATCGGGCTCATCGGAGTCGTGCTGGTGGCCCGGCTGCTCCCCTCGCTGCTGCGAGTCCTGTCGAGGCTCTCCGGCGACCGCATCGCGATGCCTCTCGCGGCCGCGTTGCGCCAGGCCGTGCGCAATCCCAAGCCGATCACACAACTCAGTCTGCTGGCAATGCTCGCGGCTGCGCTGGGGACGTTCGCTGCCTCGTACGATGCGACCGTCGATCGCTCGCTGGAAGCGCGCGCCCGGTTCGAGGCGGGCGTCGACCTGCGGGGTGGTGTAGAAAATCGTCCGCTCGGCGAAATCGAGGCACAGCTTGAATCGCTGCCCGGAGCTGGCGCGACTGCGATCGCGATCCGGCGCGGCGGTAGCATCGGTGCGACCGGCGCTGGTGGGAGGGAGGTGCAGATCCTCGGCCTCGATAGCGCTGAGGCCGCGTCGATGCTGTGGTTCCGCGACGATTTCAGCGACGAGCCCCTCGCCACGCTGCTCTCCAAGTTGCGCCCCTTAACGAGCCTGGGCGGGATCGCACTCCCGGATGACCTCGAGACGTTGAGCCTCTGGGTAAATCCGAGCGTCTCCCGCCCCGACCTGATCCTTTGGCTGCACCTGCGCGATGGCGACGGCCGCTTTTTCCGTGTGCGATTAGGCACGCCTCTAGTGGCGGGCGAGTGGCAAGTGCTGCGTGGGGACGCTGTCGAAGCGGTTGGGTCGAGCGGCGCTGAGGCGCCTTTCACGCTCCACGCCGTGACCTACACAGAGGGCGAGTCGTTGCGGCTGCGTGAGCCGGGCAGCCTTCTGCTGGACGACCTCACCGCAGCTACTACGGCCGGTGCGACCGTCCTGCTTGAGGGGTTCGAATCGAACGCGAACCGCTGGCTCGTGCAGCCCCTGGCATCGACTGGTGTCACGGACTCCGTCGAGCGTCGCAGCGACATCGAGGCCGAAGTGCACAGTGGCAACGGCGCGATGGAGTACCGCTGGTCGGTGGGCATATCGCCTGGGCGTCGTGGACTCTATCTCCCCGGGCCAAATCTCTGCGAGGGATCGGGGCGCTGCGCGCTTAGCGTGATCGCGAGCGAGACGTTCCTCAACCTCCACGGCCTCAGCGTGGGAGATGAGGTGCCCCTGCGCTTGGCGGCGTTCGCTATCGACGTGCGCATTGTCGACTCCGTCGTGCTCTTTCCAACGCTCGACGCCCACCAGGGCGTCGGCTTCCTCCTCGCCGACGTGACCGAGCTTAACCACCTCGGTGCAATGCTCGACCTGCGCGGGCTCGCTCCGATCAACGAAGCTTGGGTCAGCGGACCCAGCGATCCTGAACTCCGCGGGCGCACCGTTACCGCGCTGGATGCACTTTCGGAAGCGGGTGCCCCGGTCACCGACCAGCGCGTGTTGCTGGAAACCGTCTGGAATGATCCGTTGGTCGCTGCCGGCGGCAGCGGCATACTGCTGGTCTCTTTCATCGCCGTCGCGCTCTTGGTAGTGGTCGCCTTCCTGGTGAGCGTCATCTTTACGGCACGGGAGCGGATGCTGGAGATGGCCATCTTGCGCACGCTCGGTATTGGGCGGCGCACGCTTCTCTGGCAGCTCGTCGCCGAATACGCGCTGATCGCCGTCATCGGACTCGGGCTCGGAACCTTCCTCGGCGACCGCATCGCGCGGCTGATGCTGCGCTTCCTCGAAGTCGATGATGCGGGCGATCGCGTCCTGCCGCCTTTCCAACTCGTGACGGACTGGGGGACGGTTGCGATCGCCTATCTCGGGCTGATCGTGGTCCTGTTCGTGGGTGTCGCGTTCGTCTGGCGTCTCTACGTGCGCGGATCGATTACCCGTGCTCTCCGACTGGCGGTTTGAGATGGGACCGATGCGGATGTTACGGGAGAACTTCCGGCTCCAAGACGTCGATGATCTCGCCGGGGACTATCTGCGGCCGGCTCGTTTCCGGCAGCAGCACACCGGACTGGGCGACCAACTCGCCGTCGTCGGACTCCGCCACGATCAGCGCGACTGCGGCACCCGGTTCGATAAGCGCGTCCGGCGCCTCTTCGAGTCGTTGCAAGAACCCAGACCCTTCCGTGAAGTGGAGGCGCGTCGTCCCCCCCGCCCAGACCAGAGTGATCGTCTCGGTATCAGATTCGGTGATACGTCCAATCAGCACCTGCCGCCCCGGCAAGCCGCCCGCGTGCCCGAACGGGCTCAGGCCGCTGCGTGGGATGATCAGCTCGCCGGTGACGCCGCGCGCATCTGGCGTCGCAGGTGTGATGACGATTGGCTCGGGCTGCCGCGGCGTTTGCGCGATCAGCTCTGCTCCCACCAGCCACCCCGCTACGCCCGCGATCGCGAGAACGCCAAACCATGCAGCCAGGCCGCGCCAGGTGTGTGGGTTCACGGCGACACCTCATCCGGTCCCGCAACGACAACCGCCTGCAACACCAAGTTAAGGGAATTGTCATCGACTGCTCCCACGATCACCCAATCGCCCGCACCGACCTGCGTTGGTGTGATCGGGGTCAGCCGTTGAATCAACGCACCAGACCCGATGCGCACTGGCAGCAACGCGTCCTCGACGCGAATCTGCACCACGTCGCCGTCGACATCACTGACGATGCCCGCGACGTCTGCGGGAGGAGAATCGTCGAGCAGCGTCTGGCCTTCGAACACACGATGGGGCGCTGGATCGGACTCATCGGAGATCTGCCAGCCCAAGGCCAACGTGAGGGTGAATGCCAACGCGGCGAGGACCACCAGGGGAAAACCGGCGGCTATTACTGTGGTGATGCGAGCGAGCATGCCGCCAGCCAACCTAGCGCGGCTCCGTCCAGTGCGACCCAGCGCAGGCCGATCCTAGCGCGCCGGCTCTCACGAGCCGAACAGCGCACTGGTGGCGCACACTCGCTCGGCTTTCGGCCATGTTGATCACGCTACGCGTCATCCTGAGCCTCGTTCGAGGGAGAGCAGTCGGGCACCGTCGCTTGTTAGCGGCTGTGATCGTCGGGGTGATTCTCGCTGTGGGGTTGATGTCGGCGACGGAGATCTACCGCAATGCGCTCCGCGAGCGTGGGATCGACGTCGAGCTGAGTCGAGCCGACAAGACCGAGCTAGATCTCGCCGTCTCTGTCAGCGGCCACGGATTGGCCTCGCCTGGCTACGATGACTTGCAGGCGCTGATCGATCGAGGCCTGACCAGCATCGACCCATTCCTTACTGGGACCACACGCACCGCCATCAGTTCGACGTTCTTCCTCACCGATTCCGACACCCACCCCACCCAAACGTCTGACCTCCCCCGTGCCAATCTCCAGTTCCTGGCTGGCATCGACCAACAGATCACCATTGACGCCGGCCGCTTCCCGGGTCCAGACACGACCGCCACGTCGCATGGCGCGCCCGGGGTGGAGGTGGCGCTGAGCTCGCAGGCCGCCGCCGCATTCGACGTCTCGATCGGAGATACGTTCGTCTTACACCCGTTCTGGCGCGACGATCTGCCGCCCGTCGAAGTTACGGTCGTCGGGCTTATCGCTCAGACCGACCCCGAGGCGGAGTATTGGGGACGCCGGACCGACTACTTCTTCGTGGACCGGCTCGACCCACCCACCTACATGTTCTTCATGCCGGAAGAGACTCTTCGCGGCGCGATTCTGGACCACATTCCAGATATCACCGCACGCCTGGAGACACTCGCCTATTTCGATCTGACAGCGATCGATTCCGGTGACGCCGAGCTCCTGGCACAACGACTGCGAAGCTTGGAGCGCTCGATTGTCGAAGGTGTGGACCGGGCGCGCATGCTGAGTGAAATGTTGGTCCTGTTGGACACCTTTGGGGAGCGGGAATTCTTTGCACAGGTGCCGCTGCTCGTCATGACGCTCCAGATCGTCGCGATCGTGCTGTATTACCTGGTGATGGTGGCGGCCCTGCTTGTCGATCGGCAGGCTACCGAAGTTGCCTTGCTCAAGAGTCGCGGCGCGGGCGCGCGCCACGTCTTGGGCATCTACGTGCTCGAAGGTCTAATCCTGGCGGGGATCGGACTGGCGGTCGGGCCGCCGCTCGCGGCCGGCGTTGTTTCGCTGCTTGGGCTCACCCCAGCCTTCGATGGCCTCAGCGGCGGTGGCTTACTGGATACGAAACTCACGGGAGCTGCCTACGCGTGGGCCGCGCTCGGTGCGGGACTGGCTTTCCTCGCATTGTTGGTGCCTGTCCTCGGCGCCGCGCGGCGCAGCATTGTGCAGCAGAGGCAAGCGTTGTCGCGCCCATCAGAATCGGCGTTTCATCGCTACTACCTGGATCTCGTAGTGGTCGTCGTGGCGGCGCTGCTTTTTTTCCAGTTGGAGAGTTCGGACTCGCTTGTCACGGAGGAGCTTTTCGGAGACCTCAGCTACAACCCGCTGCTCTTGTTGGCGCCCGCAGTGTTCTTGGTCACGGTCGCGGTCGTATTCCTGCGGCTCTTCCCCCTGGTGGTGCGGGTCGTCGACGGCGCCACGGCTCGCTTCAACAATACGCCGCTGCAGCTCGGGTTGTGGCAGCTAATGCGCGCTCCGCTGGGCCATTCGCGGCTGGTGCTCCTCTTGATATTGGCGACGGCGATCGGGATGTTCGCCGCGACGTTTGGCGCAACCCTCGATCGGTCGTTCGACGATCGTGCGGCCTACCTCGCTGGTGCCCCACTGCGGCTCGCGGGCCTCGATGCTAACGAGCGAGGAGCGGATAGCCTCGCCGAGGAGTTCGAAAGCCGCGAGGATGTCGCTACTGCCAGCGCCGTACTCCGGACCAGCGTTCGCTACGAGCTAACGGACCGCAACCTAGTTGAGGTTGAGCTTCTTGGCCTGGATCCGGCTGAGCTCCCGGATGTTGCCTGGTTCCGCGACGACTTGGCGGACGAGTCCTTGACTGCCTTGCTGGCACCCCTGCGCGACCAGCCGCTGGAATTAGCGTCCGTCGTTCTGCCGACAGATGCAGAGCGCTTGGGGATTTGGGCGCACCTCACCCGCGCCAGCAGCGTGATCGTCGCGCTGCGAGTTCTGGACAGCCAGGGCCGTTACGTTGATCTACGACTCGAGCCCACCTTGGACGGGGGCATCGGCTGGCATTTACTCAGCGCCTCGCTGGACGACCTGGCGCCCGGCTCCGCTGCCGTCACCGGCATCTTCGTTCGCCGAGCCCCGCGATTCGGGTCGTTCGCTAACCAGATCGTATTCGACGACCTCCAATACAGCCCCACGATGGGGCCGCTGGGCGAACCGTTTGAGGACGGAGTTGTAGTCGAGGATTTCGAGAGTCTCGAGCGTTGGGCGCCGGTCTTTGAGGCGTCGGCGACTGGCCGCGCTGACCGTTTCAACGCGGAGCGAGAGCTGGTTCGTTCAGGACTGGCCGCCGCGCGCTACACCTGGGAGCGCAATCTGCAAGTCCCGCGCGGGATCTCTCTTGCGGGCGACGGTCTACCACTGGCGGTGATTGCCAACCAAGTCTTCCTCGACGAAGCGGAGCTGCGCGTGGGCGATGAAGTCCAGGTCTTCGCGACGCAGGGCCCCATGCTTGTCCGCATCGAGGGCGCATTCGACCTCTTTCCCACCTTCGACCCGCGGGATGGGAATGCCATGCTCTTGGCCGACGGCGAGCGCCTGCGCTTTTTCCTCAATGGTGAGGGGACCCGTTTCGGCGTGGTCGCTCCCAACGAGATCTGGATCGAGCCTGGCGGCGATCCCGAGATAGCCTCGCTCCGCGAGGCCATCGATGTTGGCACCTTCGGCGACGTCACCGTCTTCGACACGGCCGCGCTGCGGGACGCGCAGAACGAAGACCCTCTCACCGCCGCGGGTTGGGATGGCCTCCTATTTCTTTCGTTCTCCTCCGTGCTCTTGCTGAGCGCGCTTGGCTTCCTCGTTTCATCGCTCATCTCCGCCCGCACTCGAGCGTTGGAATTCGCCATCCTGCGCACGCTCGGCTTCTCGCTGCGGCAAACGCTCGCTGTCGTTGCGTTTGAGAAGATCCTGATCGTCGTTTTGGCTATGGCGGTGGGCACGCTGGTCGGCGCCCGACTAGGCATTCTCATGCTGGAGTTCCTCGGCATCACGGAGCGCGGAGTGGAGGTGGTCCCGCCTTTCGTGCTCGCGACGGACTGGGGTACGATCGGCGTCGTCTACGGAATCCTCGGTGCTGTCTTCCTGCTCGCGGTCGGCGTCGTCGTAGCGCTCTACGCGCGCTTGGCTCTCTACCGCGTCCTCCGAGTGGGAGAGTGATGCAGTCTTCGCGAAGGTGCTCGACCATGGATCGGTCCGGCCAATGACACAGCAGTCGTCCTCCGCTTCCGGTGAGCCCTTCGCGGTTAAGGAGACGGATGAACACATCAGCTGCCGGGACCTCTTCAAGATTTACAAGGTGGCTCAGCTCGAGGTCGTGGCTCTGAGGGGACTCGACCTAAGTGTTCAGCGAGGCGAGATGCTGGCGCTGGTCGGGGCCTCGGGTTCCGGTAAATCGACGCTCCTCAGCATCCTCGCTGGCCTCGACTTGCCCAGCGCTGGCGTGGTCCTTGTCGGTGGCCGGGACCTGCTGACGATGGATGAGCCGGAGCTCGTGGAGTACCGGCGGCGTCACGTTGGCTTCGTCTGGCAGCAGGCCGGTCGCAACCTGATCCCCTACCTCTCCACGGAACAGAACATCGAGTTACCGATGGTCCTAGCAGGCCTGCCGCGCCGGCAGGCGCGCGAGCGCACAGCAGAGCTGTTGGATGCTGTCGGTCTGACCGCACGTGCACGGTCACGCCTGGAGCAGCTCTCCGGTGGCGAGCAGCAACGCGTCTCGATCGGGGTGGCGCTGGCCAATGAACCCGCATTGCTCCTCGCCGATGAACCGACAGGCGAGTTAGACTCCCGCACCGGCGACCAAATCTTCGACCTCTTCACTGACCTCAACCAGCACTTCGGCGTTACCATTGTGCTCGTGACCCATGATCCGAGCATCGCCGCCCGCATCCCGCGTGTGGTCACGATCCGCGATGGGCGCATCGCCACGGAGATTTTTAACGCTGTGACGGGGCCGCTTACTGGCGCCTCCCCGACCGTCGGCCGCGAATACTCCGTCGTCGATAGTACGGGCCATCTTCAGATTCCCAAAGAGTTGCGTGAGGCCGCGGGGCTTGGCAGCCATGTGCAGGTGGAGCTGGAGGATGGCCGCGTCACGATCTCGCGCGACCGCGGCGACGGCAGCGGCGTATGACGGGTCCGCTCCAGAGCGATGAACGCTTGTTGGTCGCGCCGGGTCCTGCCGGTGAGGCGGAGACAATCGTCGATCTGGATAACGTGAGCCGGCGCTTCCGCGTCGGCGAGGAGGAGATCTGGGCGGTGCGCGGCGTCTCGATGCGGGTAGCCCGGGGCGAATTTGTTGCCTTGATGGGACGATCCGGCTCGGGTAAAACGACGCTGCTGAACCTCATCGCTGGTCTCGACCGCCCCGACACGGGCAGCGTGCACCTGGCCGGTGAGGAGATCACGCGCGCTACGGGGCGGCAGTTGCAAGAGATACGTCGACACAAGGTTGGGTTCGTCTTTCAGTCGTTCGGGCTCCTGCCGTTGCTTTCCGCCTACGAGAACGTGGAGATTGCTCTTCGCATCGCGGGTGTTGGCCTGCTCCAGCGCAAGGCACGCGCCACCGAACTCCTCGAGTTGGTTGCTTTGCACGCCCGCAGCGACCACCGGCCCTATGAGTTGTCCGGCGGTGAGCAGCAGCGTGTCGCGATCGCGCGTGCCATCGCGAACGAGCCCGCCATCGTCGTAGCCGACGAGCCCACCGGCGAACTCGATTCGACCAACGCGCGCGCCATCTTCGAACTGCTTCGTTCGCTCGCATACGGCAGCGGTGTAACGATCCTGACGGCGACCCACGACCGCACCGTTCTGGGCTACGCCGGTCGAGTGGAGGAAATGTCCGACGGCTGCCTTTTGGAGCGCCACGAGCGCGACCTCACAGCCACCGAACCGCAACCAGACTCCGCCGAGCTCCCGCCGGTGCTTGAGTTGGATTCGGACGACACGGTCTCCGCCGGGCCTGGTGTCGGTTTCCGTCCACCCGCCGAGAATCGTGCTCACTGGGCTCGAGACTGAATGCCGATTCGCGCTGTGGATCCTAATTTCGGCGTCGTCTATCTCCCCTTCGGCCGCGCCTGGCCGGACATCCTCATGGACGTGCTTCGCATCGAGTCACTCGGCTTCGACTCGCTTTGGATTCCAGATCATCTCATCGCGCCGGACAACCCCAGTCGCCCCGTCTTTGAGGGCTGGTCGCTGCTGGCCGGATTGGCCGCTCAAACGACGCGCCTCCGGTTCGGAACGCTCGTCTCGCCCGCCGGGCTGCGCAATCCTGCCCATCTCGGAAAGGTGATCGCTACAGTGGATCAGATCAGCGGTGAGCGCCTCACGCCCGGGTTCGGCGCCGGTTGGGCCGAGGCCGAGTGCCGCGCCTTCAACATGCCGTTTCCTTCGACGCCAGACCGCTTTGATCAGCTGCGCGAAGTAGTGCAGTTTCTGCGGCGCTTCTGGAGCGAACCAGAGGTTACGTTTACAGGTGACCATGTCCGCGTCACCGATGTGGTTTGCACGCCCCGACTAGAGAGCCCGCCGCCGATACTGATCGCCGCCGGCGGTGAGAAGCGCGGCCTGCGTGTCGTCGCTGAAGAAGCTGATATCTGGACCAACTCCAGCGGTGACCACGAGCAACTTGAGCACAAACTCGATGTCTTGCACGCCCACTGCGACGCTGTCGGCCGTGACCCCACTGCGATCCGCATCTCGCAACAATGCCTCGTTGGCATTGCCCCGGATACGACCGCGCTTGCAGTTCTCATCGCCGCCGCACGGAGTGCCGCCAACGAAGATGTCGATGTCGCCCGTCATCCTCTGGCGCTTACGGGCACGCCCTCGCAGATTGTGGCGCGGGTCGAGCAGCACCTTGAACTCGGCTGCTCGATGTTCATGCTGGACTTCTTCGGCCCCGATCCGCTTGAGCGCGCTAGTTTGTTCGCACGGGAAGTCATTCCGTGCTTTCGTCGCACGGAGTGAGGCAGAGCGTAGTGGCCGTTTAGCATCAGACACACCGTACTGCTGCTCTCACCGGTGGCGCGGAGCGATGAACGGGGCCTCATTCCAGCATCGATCATCGCAAGACGCCGGTGCCGCTGTGAACGCTGTCGAGACAGAAGGGCTTCGCAAGCAGTTTTCCGGCGACATCGTCGCCGTCGACAAGGTGGGCTAGGGTTCGGGCAAGCGGTGTCCCTTGGCGTACTCTGCAATGCCCTCGTCGCACTGACGATGTGGATGGCGGTGGTAGCTCGGTGCGTCACCGGGAGACAGTCGCGATCACATTTCCGACTATGGCGTTCGTCGCGGCCGGGTTTGAGCACAGCATCGCCAACAGATAGCCCATTCCCAGGGGCTTGCTGCTCAAGGGGTCGGCGGGAACAGAATCCGTCAGCGGACTTGGCGCCGCTGAGTTGGGCGACCTTACTTGGGGATCGTTCCTCGTGGAGAATCTTCTGCCTGTGACGATTGGAATGTGGTTGGTGGGACGCTCTTGGTCGGCGCGGTCTATTGGTTCGTCTACCTACGAAGCCCATCCGAGACGGCACCAAGCGACTAGCGAAGCGATTCGAGCACCGGACCCAGCGTTCGCCACTTGGCCAGTCCGCCTACGGAGAGCGTCCGCGGGAGAGCTCTTCTTCCTTTGGGCTCTTCACGATCCAGCCGACGATCTCACGCCAGTATCGCTTGATTACGAACTGCCCGGCGATTGAGAACGCGATCGCCGGGATGACGATGGCCCATTCATCGATGTCGAGGGGCTCGAAGTCGAAGAAGTCACGGAGCGGTGTGATGTAAACGACAGAGATCAGGGCGGTGAGGAGAAGCAGTCCGAAAAGCGTCACGGCGATCGGGCGGATCGGCCGGCGCAGCCGCGCGCCCTCGAACCCGACCACTTGGACCATGTAGAAGAGGCCGACGATTCCGATCGTAAGCGCAACCAGCGTCCTCGACACTTCTACGGGACGGTCCAGGAATCCTTGCGTCAGTAGGTGAACGGAGACTGTGGCCGCGGCGAGCGCAAGGGACGCAGGGATCGCGAAGCGCAGGATGTTCGTGGTAAAGCTCTCGCCCGAGTAGCGCGGAGGTTGGGTCAGCGCGATGAAGGCCGCTGGCACGCCGAGCGTGATCAAGGCGGTCAGGCCGCCGTGGCGGGGGAGGAAAGGGAAGTCTAAGGCGAGGAACTCCGCGGCAACAATGATCAGGTATGCGTAGAAGCTCTTGGTGATGTAGAGCTTCGCGAGCTGTGCGCTGTTCCCGAACACCGCCGCGGCGATGCCGGTGCCACGCACCAACGCGCGGAAGGAGTCGTCGCGCAGGATGATGCCGGAGACGCCGCGCGCCGAGCGAGATCCGGATTCCATCGCCACGGCGACGTCGGCGTCTTGCAACGCGCGGACGTCGTTGGCGCCGTCACCCACCATCGCGACGAAATGCCCCTGGCTGCGCAGCGTCGAAACGATCCGGGCCTTCTGCACGGGATCGATGCGACCGAAGATGCTGTAGTTGGCGACCGCCCTGTCGAATTCCTCGTCGTCCATGGCGGCCAGATCGGTCCCGGCGATGGCCCCGCCGCGTAGATCGACGTTGAGCTGGCGGATGAGCGCGTCGACCGTCTCCGGGTGATCGCCACTGATGATCTTGGGCTCGATCTCCAAATCGTCCATCTGCTGGAAAGCGTCGGCAATGTCCGCCCGGAGTACGTCCGCGATGGTGATCAGCGCGACGGCGCGTAGGGGTGGCAACGGCGCGTCTGGGTCCGGTAGCGCGGAGGCCTCCGCGAAAACCACGGCGCGGTACCCTCCGGCGACTGCCTCGTCCTGAGCGGGCGCTAGGTCGTCGGCGTTTGCGCAATGGGGTAGTAGCGTGTCGGGCGCGCCCAAAAGAAAGCTGCGGGAGCCGCCCTTGTCGTCGAGCTGGGCCGCGCTCCACCGGCGCTGCGAATTGAACGGTACCCGTTCGCGGGCCTGCGCGCCGTTCGATGAGGACGCCAATCCTTCCGCGATCGTTTCCGCGGTGGGACTTTCCTGGCGCGTCGCGGCTGCGAAAGCGCCCACCCATGGTCGGTCGCCTTCCGCGCCCGGGGCCCAGTGCACATCGTTGAGGACCAGAGTGTTCGCTGTGATCGTGCCCGTTTTGTCCAAGCAAATGACATCGACGTAGTTGAGGGCCTCAACTACGGAGATGTCCTGCACGATCGC
>Ga0315336_1003118_pt1 | contig 23054 bp, 16 predicted proteins | sample ASW5metaG_FD_204512 | JGI IMG/M metagenome (GOLD analysis project Ga0315336, IMG submission 204512) | Ammonia-oxidizing marine archaeal communities from Monterey Bay, California, United States - ASW #5 | ecosystem: Environmental > Aquatic > Marine > Intertidal zone | place: USA: California... | reverse complement strand
TACCTTCACGTGCCCCAGGATTTCCTGGACGATGCGGAGGTCGGCGCCACGCTGGATCATGTGGGTAGCGAAGGAGTGCCGCAGCGTGTGCGGGGTGATCGAGCCGGAGAGCCCCGCGAGCAAGGCATACTTTTTCATGAAGGAAGCAACTACCTCGCGCCCGAGCGGCTTACCCCCGCGGCTGACGAAGAGGAGATCTGTCTGGCAACGGCGGACGAGGCGAGGCCGTTCCCTTTCAATATACTCCTTTACCAAGGCTATGGACCTCTTCGATACCGGGACGATGCGTTCGCGGGAACCTTTGCCGAGACAGCGAAGGATGCCGAGATCGGCGCGCAGGCTGTCGAGCTTCAGCGTGGTGACCTCGCCGACGCGCAGCCCCGTTGCGTAGGTGAGCTCGAGAAGAGCGCTGTCGCGAAGCGGGTACCGAGAGGGATACTTGCGGACAGCATCGAGGAGTCGGTGGACCTCGTCGACCAGCAGAAACGAAGGCAGCCGGCTCCAGGTACGCGGATTCTCGAGATCGCGGGCCGGATTGGTTTCAACGACACGCTCCCGGATGAGGAAACGGAAGAAGGTGCGCAGCGCCGATAGGCTCCGTCTGACCGAGGTCACCCCACGCCCGCGCTTACGCTCAGAAACGACGTACGCGAACACCTCCCTCTCTCGGATGCGCTCGGGGGATGACAGCGAACCGCGAGAAAGACCCGCAAGGAAGCGTTCGCAGTCCGCGCGGTAGGCCGCACAGGTGTTAGGAGAGAGCCCACGCTCGACCAGGAGATGCGTCAGAAACGACTCGAGGAGCGTAGGCAGAGAGTTGCGAGAGGCCTGCTGAGCTCCGACCATGCGTGGAGCTTACCGGGAAACCCGGGAAAGGCCAGGCTAATTGTCCCGAGCCGCCGATAAAGTTCGTGCAAAAAGACATAGTGCTCCCTCCTGTTTCTGCTGCGAAACCTCCGATACGATGATGTCATGTGTTTCTCAACTCGACTGCAGCGCCTGCCCGGGGTCGTCCTCGCGCTCACCCTTGTCTCCTGTCATACCATCCGCTACTCCGCTGAACCGACACCACTCATAACGACGGCAGCAGTGGAAGGAACAGCCGGCACCCTTCACCACGCGCAGAAGGCGCACATGTTTTTCTGGGGCTTTGTCCCCAATCCGTACGAGGTCAACCTGACCGAGATCGCAGTAAAGAGCGATGCTCCTGAGGGACTGGCCTCTGTCCACATCCACGAGGAGTGGTCGTTCCTCGACAGTATTGTCCAGCTATTCACGCTTGGAATCTATGCCCCTCGCTCTGTGGTCGTAACGGGAGACAAGATCCAGTGAGCCGCGGTGTTCAGTGTTCAGTGTTCAGGGTTCAGGGTCCGAGTCCGAGTCAGAGTCAGAGTCAGAGTCAGAGTCGGACTCTGAACTCCAGAGTCGGAGTTCAGAGGCAGGGTTCAGAGTTTCGCCGACTTTGCGGACCTCTTCTCGCCCTTCCCGAACACCGAACACCGAACACTGAACACTCCCCGCCAGAGACCCTGTCGTTGCTACGCGTTTTCAGTCGTACTGGGTGCCTACTAGCTCTCATACTCTCGGCCTGTGCGCCCATGGACTACTCCACAAGCCGACGCACGCGAGGGATAGAGTTCTCCAACACTCAGGGCAAGACGGGTGTGGAATTCAGTAGGCGCGACCGTTATGTGTACATGATCGATCTCTTCATAGTCCAGGATAAGCCCCTGGACCGTCTCGTACCATCTCCGAACGTACTGGCCGATCCGGTCGTCAACGCGACCATCGAATCCCAGATAGACTTGATGGATTTCCTGGTACGCCTTCTCGTCGGATTCGTGACCTCGCGCAGCGTGGAGTTGGCCGGGGAGAGCGTTCACGACGGGTAGCCAGCGTGGGGACCGGGAATTGGGTGTCTGCTCGTCGTTGGTGCCTGCCACTTCCCCATGCTATAATCCCCTCTCGCAGCCGGAGAAGGGCTCCGGCTGCAGTGCTTGTGGCAGGATCAGGACCCTCTCTTGGACGCAGAACTCGATACCAGGGCGAAAAGAATCGCCCCTAGTTTGGAGGTGCACCTGGGGTCCTTGACCCTCAAGAACCCGATCCTCTCGGCTTCGGGTTGCTTTGGCTACGGGGAGGAGGTCGAGGCCTTTGTCGATCCCGGCATTTACGGGGGTATCGTTGGAAAGAGCATTTCACTGAAACCACGTAAGGGGAATCCTTTGCCGCGCGTAGCCGAAACTGCGTCGGGGATGCTCAATTCCATAGGTCTGCAGAACCCAGGCATCGAGTCTTTCATCGACAGCTACCTCCCACGCATGCGGAAGTACGATACCGCAATTGTCGTCAACCTCGTGGGGGATACGATCGAAGAGTACGTCGAGATGGCGGAACGGCTCGATGCGGAAGAGGGTGTGGATGCGCTCGAGCTCAACATCTCCTGCCCCAACTGTCCGGTGGGAGGGATGGAGTTCGGCATTGATCCTGTTGCGACCGAGCGGCTTGTCCGGAAGGTCCGCAAATGTTTTCGCGGGGCCCTCCTGGCGAAGCTCACGCCCAATGTTACCGATATTGTCCCGGTCGCACGTGCGGCCGAGGCAGGTGGAGCCGACGCCCTATCCCTTATCAACACCTACGTTGGTATGGCGATTGACTGGCAGCGGCGCCGCCCGCGGCTCGGTGGGATCACCGGTGGGCTCTCAGGGCCCGCCATCAAGCCTCTCGCACTCCGCCTCGTCTGGCTGGTGGCGCGTGCGTGTAGCGTCCCGGTGGTCGGCATGGGTGGCATTGCTACCGTGGACGATGTGCTCGAGTTCCTGGTCGCGGGAGCCACTGCGGTTCAGGTCGGGACACTTCATTTTATCGAGCCCAGAGGGGTTCCGGAAATCCTGGCCGGGCTCGAGGAGGCCCTGAGCGGCGAGAACCTGGGAAGCGTACGGGATCTCGTAGGAACCTTGCGGGCTGACAGAAAGGCCATCACAATCCAGGGAGACGGCTAGACTTTTGAGCTTCGGTCGGAGTCCGGCGAGCGCCGAGTAAAGGAATCGTCATGAGCAAATCATCCACCATTGCCAAGAAGCCGGACGCGCCGAGTGGTAAGAGGAGGCTGATGCCCGCACCCAGCAGCCAGAGATCGAAGTTCCTGCGGAACCCTCTGCCGTTCTTCAATCGCCTTCTCCTGAAGGTTTTTGGCTCGCGTAACGAGCGCGCGCTCAAGAGCCTCTGGCCGATGGTGGCCGAGGTCAAGGAGCTCGAGGCGTCGATGAAAAAGCTCTCGGACGAGGCTCTCCGCGCGAAGACGGAGGAGTTCCGAGGCCGCATCGCGAACGGCGCGACGCTGGATGCCCTGCTGCCGGAGGCCTTCGCGGTGGTCCGTGAAGCCTCCGTCCGCAACCTCCGCACTCCAGGGGGGGTTGCCATGCGACACTTCGACGTGCAAATCCTGGGTGGAATTGTCCTCCACCAAGGCAAGATCGCCGAGATGATGACCGGTGAGGGGAAGACCCTCGTTGCTACCCTTCCCGCCTACCTGAACGCTCTCACCGGCAAGGGCGTGCACATAATCACGGTCAACGATTACCTCGCCCAGCGCGATCGTGACTGGATGTCGAAGGTCTTTGAGGCTCTCGGGATGACTGTCGGCGCCGTGCAGAGCAACATGGAGGCGGTAGAGCGACAGGAGCAGTATAGCTGCGATATCACCTACGGGACGAACAACGAGTTCGGCTTCGACTACCTGCGCGACAACATGAAGGTCGATATTCGCCAGCAGGTACAGAAGACTCGCGCCTTCGCGATCGTTGACGAAGTCGATAGCATCTTGGTTGACGAGGCGCGGACACCGCTCATCATTTCGGGACCGGCCGAGGAATCTACCGACAAGTACTATGTGGCCAACCGCGTCGCGAAGCGCCTGATTCGTGGTCAGGACTTCGAGGTCAAGGAGAAGGAAAGGTCCATCATCCTGACCGAGTCCGGAATTGAGAAGGCGCAGAATCTCGTGGGTGTGGAGAGCTTCTATGTCGGCAAAGACATGGAATGGCCCCACTTGATCGAGCAGGGCTTGCGAGCTTACCACCTCTTTCAGAAGGATGTCGAGTACGTGGTCCGGGAGGGCGAGGTGGTTATCGTCGACGAGTTCACTGGTCGTCTCATGGAAGGACGCACTTGGAGTGACGGACTGCACCAGGCTGTCGAAGCCAAGGAAGGCCTCTCCATCCGCAGGGAGAATCAAACCCTGGCGACTATAACCCTACAGAATTTTTTCAAGCTTTACGAAAAGCTTGCCGGCATGACGGGCACTGCGATGACGGAAGCCGTCGAGTTCGACCGCATCTACAAGCTTGAGGTAGTCGCGATCCCCCCGAACAAGCCGGTGGCCAGGGTCGACTACGGCGACGTCGTGTACCGAACGGCCCGCGAGAAGTACAACGCCATCGTCGAAGAAATCGTCGGGGTCAACGCTGAGGGGCTGCCCATCCTGGTAGGGACGGTATCCATCGAGAAGTCGGAGCTCTTGAGCGGCATGCTACGGCGGCGCGGAATCGAGCACGATGTCCTCAATGCAAAAAACCACCAGCGCGAAGCCGAGATCGTCAGCATGGCAGGCCAACCTGGCCGCGTGACCCTTTCGACCAACATGGCGGGGCGTGGAACGGATATCGTTCTGGGACCGGGAATCGCGGACAAAGGTGGCCTCTTTGTCATCGGCACGGAGAGGCACGAGGCGAGGCGAATCGACAACCAGCTGCGTGGCCGCTGCGCTCGTCAGGGAGATCCTGGCGGGTCGAAGTTCTTTCTCTGTCTCGAGGACGATCTGATGCGCCGGTTCGCTTCTGATCGTGTTGGTTCGATTCTCAAGCGCCTTGGCATGAAGGAAGGCGAGGAGATTTCACACCCGTGGGTGACCCGGTCGATCGAGCGGGCACAGAAGAAAGTCGAGGGGTATCACTTCGAAATTCGCCGGAACCTGCTCGAGTACGACGCTGTCATGAACGAGCAGCGCGGGCTGGTTTACTCGCAGCGCCAGGAGGTGCTCGCGGGCGAGCGACTCCATAACATGGTGCGGGAGATGATGGTCAACCTGGTCTATGACAAGGTGCCTTTTTACCTGAGCTTGGACGTCCCGACGCCAGGGCAGGAAGTGGAAGAGGGAGCCGGGCCTCAGATTCACCCGGTCGAGGAGCTCGAAAACTGGCTCAGGGACTCGTACGGTCTTGTCATCCCTTCCCTGACTGATCCGGGCGTGCCGCTTCCGGATCAATCGGATGCCGTCTGTGAGAAGATTCTCGAAGGCTATGACGCGATCTATGAGGAAAAGCGCGCGACGATGGGCGAGGACGTCTTGCAACGTGTCGAGCACTACATCCTTCTCATGAAGATCGACGAGAAGTGGAAGGATCATCTCCATGCGATGGATCAGCTGCGCTCGGCGATCGGGCTGCGCTCGTACGCCCAGATCGATCCCAAGGTGGCCTACAAGCAAGAGGGCTACCAGATGTTCAGGCAGATGATCGAGAACCTGCGCAACGAGGTCACCCAGCTCGTATTTCGGGTACAGGTGCGTCAAGAGGATGAGGAGCGTTTGCGGAGCCAGAGCGGCCTGGAAAATGCGGAGTACCGGCACGGAGCCTCTGCCGGAATGCCCGAGGCAGAGGCCCAGGCCCAGGCCTCCGGCCCCAAGCAGGAGGGACCTCCCAAGCCCATAGTGAACAAAACTCCCAAGGTCGGGCGCAACGAGGCCTGTCCCTGCGGCAGTGGCAAGAAGTACAAGCGGTGCTGCGGGATCAAGTGATCCCGCTCGTCTCAAGCGTCTGCCAGAGGAGGGGCACGGGGAGGGGCACGAGGTAGACAGCAAGCGCAATGCCAGAGGAGCACCAGATGGATGAGCGAATCTAGTTCCGGAAGTCAGACTCACGAAAGGGCTCCTTCCCGTCTGTGGAGTCTCTTCCTGGACCTCGTTTATCTCGTTTGCGCGCCCTTCCTTCTCGTGTACCTCCTGGTGGTGTCCCGCGGATTTACGCGTCCGAAGTACCGCCGGGGTCTCTACTCCAAGCTTGGCGGCGGTCTCGGCCGTCGCCAGGGGTCGCAGCCGTGTTTCTGGATTCATGCGGTGTCGGTGGGAGAAGTCATCACCGCGAGACCACTCGTCGAGGCGCTGAGGGAGCGTTATACTGATTGGGATCTGCGTGTGTCGGTCTCCACATTTACCGGATTTGAGGTGGCTCGGAAGAACCTGAAGGAGGTCCCGGTCTTTTATTTTCCTCTCGACCTCTCCCCCGTGCTCCTCCGCTTTTTTCGTGCTCTGAGGCCGACGGCCGTCATTCTTCTCGAACTCGAGATGTGGCCCAACTTCCTGATTCACGCCGCCCGCGTGGGAGTGCCGGTCCTCGTAGCGAACGGTCGCCTGACGGAGCGCTCCTCAGCCCGCTACGCCCTGGGAGGCGCCCTGACGCGGCGTTTTTTCTCTCTGGTAACGTCTTTTGCGGTCCAGAATCGAGATTACCTGGAGCGCTTCCTGAGGCTCGGGGTCGACCCCGAAAAAGTAGAAGTCCTTGGAAATCTGAAGCACGACCGTGAGCCTGCGCCTGTTTCTCGAAGAGCAGCGGAACTGCGAGAGGGGCTGGGATGGGCACTAGAAAAAACGCGGGTGCTCGTCGCCGGCTCGACCCACCCGGAAGAGGAGCGCATGCTCTGCCGCGTTTACGCCGAGATCAAGCGGAGAGACGGGCAGCTCCGACTCATCCTCGTCCCGCGTCACGTCGAGCGTCTCGATGCCCACGAGCTCGTAAGCTGGGGAGCCGGAGAACCTCTCGAGCGCTGGACCCGCATCCGCGAGGTGATGGGAACGGCTGCACCGGCACTGCCAGGGGGCGGAATTCTCGTCGTTGATACGGTGGGTGAGCTCGAGACGTTCTATTCGATGGCCGACCTCGTGTTCGTCGGCGGAAGCCTGATTCCACACGGTGGGCAGAACCTTTTCGAGCCGGCACGGCTCGAAAAGGCGATTGTTTTTGGCCCCTATTTAGAGAACTTCAGGGAGGAAGCGGCTCTGCTGCTTGCGGAAGGGGCGGCCGTCCGCGTGGCTGATGAGGCGGAGCTACAGGTCATTGTCGATCGGCTGCTCCGTAACCCCACAGAGCGGCAACAGCTTGCAGTGAAAGCTCTTAAAGTCGCGAACAAATTGCGTGGAGCCACCGAGCGTCATGTCCAGTGGATCGAAAAGCAGTTGCGGCTTTATTCGGAGCGAGGCGCCTGCTAAAATGCTGCGTTTTGTTGTCTAAAGAAAAGGAACCCTGATTCATGACAGAGCGCAGTCTCTTCACTTCCGAGTCGGTGACCATGGGTCATCCGGACAAAATCGCCGACCAGATCTCGGACGCCATACTCGACGCGATCTTTGCGGACGATCCGCAGGCGCGTGTGGCGTGTGAGACACTCGTTACCACTGGCCTGACCCTCGTCTCCGGAGAGATCACCACCTCGAGCTACGTGGATATTCCGTCGGTCGTGCGCAAGACCATTCAGGAAATCGGTTACACCGATCCAGCCACGGGATTCGATTATGAAACCTGCGCCGTCTTGTCTACCATACAGCAGCAGTCCGAAGACATCTCCATTGGCGTCACCGAAGGGCAAGGCCTCCATGAGGAGCAAGGCGCCGGCGATCAAGGCATGATGTTCGGCTTCGCCTGCAACGAGACGCCCGAGCTCATGCCCTTGCCGATTACCCTCTCGCGGAAAATTGTCGCAGAACTGGCGCGCGTTCGCGAGACAGGTGAGCTACATTTTCTCCGTCCCGATGGTAAGTCGCAGGTCACCGTCGAGTACGAAGGCGACCGGCCGGTGCGGGTGGAGGCGATCATCGTTTCCACGCAGCACAGCCCCGACGTGGACCACAAGACGATCTCGCGCGAGGTCACAGAGAAGGTCATCAAACGCGTCGTTCCCGCAGACCTTCTCGATTCGGACACGAAGTTCTTCATCAACCCTACGGGAAGATTCGTGGTGGGTGGACCGAAAGGCGACACGGGAGTGACCGGTAGAAAGATTATCGCGGACACCTATGGTGGCCGGGGCCGGCATGGTGGGGGCGCGTTCTCGGGGAAGGACCCCAGCAAGGTGGATCGCAGCGCCGCATACGTCACGCGCTACATAGCCAAGAACGTCGTCGCGGCGGGGCTGGCAGATCGCTGCGAAGTGCAGCTCTCCTATGCCATTGGAGTGGCGGACCCCATCTCCGTGCGGGTGGACACCGAAGGTACTGCCAAGATTCCCGAGAGCAAGATCTGCGAGCTCATCCGCAAGCACTTCCCTCTGAAGCCGAAAGGGATTATCGAGACCTTGAATCTACGCCGCCCCATCTTCAAGGAAACGGCACGTTACGGCCACTTTGGCCGCAATCACCCCGATTACACCTGGGAGAAGACCGACAAGGTCGACGTACTGCAGGCGGACGCTGGACTTTAAAGGCAGTTCGACACGACGCAGGGTCCGTCCCCGGCGGGGTCGAAATCGCACTCCTGGAACGGCGGGGGCGGCTCGGGCCCTCCGCTGAAGAGGTAGGCCAGCAGGTATATGGCGTCTGAGAGGTCCACCACCAGGTCACCATTCGTATTGACGGCCTCGACGCAGCCAGGCTCGCCCTGTCCCTGGAAAAGATACCCGAGGATGGAGATGGGATCGGAAAGGTCGATGTTCGAGTCACCGTTGACGTCTCCGCGAAGGAAGGGGATCGGTGGAATTTTGAACATCGGCAGGTCGCCTGTATCGTCCGTCAAATCAGACCCTTGAACAACGATCTCTTCTCCTGTCTGCGTTGTCGAATGTAGGTGGGTGTAATAACCCGATCTCGAAAAGACAAGGGCATACTTGCCCGGAGTGACTGTATTGATCCTGAACGACCCGTCCCCTTGCGTCGTAGCCCGAAATCCGTCCGGGTCGGTGACCACCCTGACTCCACTCACTCCCTCTTTACTCTCGCTGTCGATCACTCTGCCGGTGAGGCTCCCTACGGAGAAGAAAATTCTCCCATGGAATAGACGCGGGCCCAGACTCTCGGCTCCGATGATGAACCGATTGTCACTGGCCAGAGGGGCGCTTTCACAACCCGAGCCGGCTTGAGCGCAATCGTGCAGTAGGATCTCCTGGAACTGCTTCTCGTTGTCTGCAGTGACGTTGACGTCGAAGACGTATTTGACGATGCTCTGGCTCGTCGGCTCCAGGGAGGGGGACAACGTCTGAGCACGAAACGGCATCTGGAGGTCGAAAAGTGCCGTCACCGCGGCGCGAGCGTGAGTGGGGCTGAAGCTCGTGTCCAGATCGTAATTGAACGCCTCGATCTCGCCCGCCCCCAGCTCCGCTCCGAGGCTCGTACCCTCGAACGTGGCGTCGCCCGCCATGCTGAGCGCGAATTTCTCGAAGAGGATCGCTATCGAGAATCCCTCGAGAGGCTGAGGATGCTGGGCATAAGCGAAAAGGACCAGACCCGACCTTGGCAGAGTAGTCAACCTCTTCTGCAGGGTGAGCACATTTCCACCCGCCACGACGAAAGTGCCGTTCGTTACGGATGGGGTGCTGCTCGTTCCAGCCTGTGTGAAGCGGTTGAAGTTCGCGGGAGTGCCGATCCCGTCCCGCAGCTCGAGGGGGTAAACGCCCCCTGGAGCTGTCGACCTCACGTCGAAGGTCAAACGCGCAAGGATGCGTGGGTAGGCGCCCTCGGCAACGGGTGGCAGGGCGGTTGCGGAGCCTGGCGAGTCGAAGCTGACGAACAGCACAGCGAGCGTGCCGATGCCGAGCTGATTGTCGATCCTGGGCGCGACGAAATCGGGCTCCAAAGCGTAGATGTGGGTGCCGACAGTCGAAAAGCTCCTCAAGATCAGAGCTTCCGCGGGGTAAGTCAAGGCAAGCGAGTAGCCGTGGATATCGATATCGTTCGACCCGGTCACGATCACGGGCACGTTCTCTTGGCCGGGCGCGCCTTCTGCGTAGCCCATGGCGAGGTCGTCGGCACCTGCGAGGCGCGGGACGGCAGGAAGAACGGCGAGAAGAAGCAGACGGGTGTATCGATCCACGCTTGTCTCCAATCGATTGCCTCACCGGGAGGCAATTTTGGCCTTATCAAGGACAGAGCGACTCATCGCAACCCAGATCCCCACTGGGCGTGGGATCGGCCCCGCAGTCGTCGAACGGTGGTAAGGGTGGCGTTCCGCCTCCGAAGAGGTATTGGAGTGCCCAAATCGCGTCGGAGAGGTCGATATTGGTGTCGTCGTTCATGTCGCCCGCGAGGAAGCAGCCGGGCTCGAGGCCACCCTGAAAAAGATACGAAAGGAGGAAGATCGGGTCGGAGAGGTCAAATTTGTTGTCAGGGTTGAGGTAGCCTCGCTGAAAAGGTCGAACGGGTCCACCGGACGGAATTTTGAACAGCGGGATTTCCCCTATGTCGCTGTCCGCGCCCAGGCCCGTGACCTCGATGGGGTCGCCGGCCTCCGTCGTCAGCTGTCGGCTCGAATAGTACGCTGTACGGGAAAGTAGGAGGCTGTACTGGCCGGGCGTGACGTCGTCTATGCGGAAGAAACCGCTCGCGTCGGTGGTCGCCTGGAATTCGTCCGGATCGGTAACTACCAGAACCGCGCCCGCGCCAACCCCGGAGACGCTATCCACCACCGTCCCGGTAATGTTTCCCGTAGAGAAGTAAATCTTTCCGTGGACGAGGCGAGGATCCAGACCTGAGCCTCCGAAGAAGAAACGATTGTCGGTGGCCAGCGGAGCGTTTTCACAGCCCGAACCCGAGTCAAAGCAGTTGTGCAGTGTGAGCTCCTGGAACTGCTGCGTGTCGTCTGCAGCCAGGCTCACGTTGAATCTGTACTTGACGACGCTCTGGGTCGCGGGTTCCGTATTGGGAGAGAGCGACTGGCCATCAAACGGTGTCAGATAGTCGAAAAGAGCTTGCGCCGTGGATCGAGCGTGAGTGGGGCTGAAGTTCGTGTCGAGGTCGAAATTGAACTGTTCGATCTGACCCCCCAGCTCGAATCCCAGGCTCGTACCGTCGAACGTGGCGTCGCTCGCCATGGTGAGCCCCGTCTTCGCGTAGATCAACCCGACCGAGAGTCCATCGAGGGGCGCAGAATGCTGGGCGTAGGCGAACATCGTCACGCCCTGATTTCCCGCGAAAGAAAACTTCTTCTCCACGCTGAGCACGTTTCCACCGTCAACGATGAAACTGCCATGCACCATTTCGGGGGCAATTGTCGTTCCCCTGTCCGAGAAGTGGGTGAAGGCGGCAGGTTGGCCGATACCATTCCTGAGCTTGAGCGGATAAATACCGCCCTGCGCGCTCCCCTTCACGTTGAAGGTGAGCCGAGCGATGATGTTCGGGTAGGCCCCGGGGGCGAGGGGGGGGAGCTCATTGATGCTGGCGGAAGGACCGAGCGCGGGAAAGATGACCGCGAGACTCCCGATGCCGAGCTGGTTGTCGATGAACGGAGCTACAAACTGGGGCTCTAGCACATTGACGTGCGTTCCGACGACAGAGACACCCGTCAATTCGAGGGTGTCTATCGGGAAGGTGAACGCGAGCGAGTAACCGCTTAGCGCGACATCGTTGGCGGCCGTCACGATGACGTGCTTGGAGACTCCACCCGGGTTGCCGGAGCCGACACCCATGGTGATCTTGTTCGCCCCGTACAGCGTGAGTGGGGTACAGAACAGGAAGGTCACGCACAGTGCAAGAAGACCGCAAGTCTGGGGTGAAAGGAAATGCTTCATTATGTATCCTCGCAACCAAGGTTGTCGCGGAAGGTCGGGTCCTTTCCCGGACCCAAGAAGGGTGGAGGAGGCTCTGGACCCGCGAGATAAAGATAGAAGACCGCGTAGACCGGATCCGAAACGTCGAGGATTCCATCGTCGTTGATATCCGCAGCGTCGGGACAGGTCGGCGCCGCGCCCTGCTGAAACAGATACGCCGCGGTGTTGATAGCGTCGGTCAGGTTGACCGCAAGGTTGCGGTCGAAGTCTCCGCGCAGGAAGTCGGGCCCGGCCGGGAAGATGAGGATCCGGAAGATGGCCTGGGACTTGAGTCCACAGACAAGAAGGGTGTTATTCGAAATCTGGACTCCGCCGAAGAAGCCGGGGTCGTCGAAGCCTTCGCCCAAGCTTTCGAGATCCATCTCGAGAGTCTGGGGGATGCAGGTCGTTGGGTCAAGTTCTCGGGTAACGCCGTCGTCGAAGACCGTCAGGAAGGTATCCTCCAGCGGGTCATAAGTGATGCCTCTGTCCATCGGTTCCAGGTTGAGGAAGCTCGGCGGGGCGCAGGCTGGCTGGATGCGTGCGCCGGAGGAGTTCGTGACCACTACGGTTGTGTCGCCCGTGGATTTGTGGGTCTCGATGAAGGCGAACTGCTCAGCTGCCGGCATGTAAGTGAGCCCTTCGACGAACTCGGTGGACGCCAAAGGAAACGTGGTTATCTCGGCGCCGACGGTGTCAATGATCTTCACCAGGGTGCCATCGGTTCTGCCGACGGCGAGCACGTCCTGGTAAAGGACGGCCTGGATCGTGATGGCTTTCACGAAGGCGATCCCGCCCGGTTGGCCCCACGGGCTTGGAATCTCTCCGACGAGATCCAGGTTCGCGTCGAACTGGAAAATCTTTCCCTCGACGTTGTCGGTGGCGAAAACGTCCCCGGTCGCGGGATCTGTCGTGACGTCGAAGGGCGAGGTACCGGTGAAGGGAACCCAGCGGACGATGCCGCTTGTACCGACCGTCACCCTGCACTCGTGGCTGGCCGGACTTTGGGGGCCCCCGATGGTTTCCGAGGCACGTAGGGAATAGGTCGAAGTCCCCTCCAGGGGCGTAGCGTCTTCAAACTGTTGATCCGCTCCTGTAAGGGTCGTTCCGACTCCGACGCCGTTGCGGAGAATGAAGATTTGCCCCCCGTAGGCCGAGCCACCCGAACCGTGGTTTTGCCAGGTGAGCTCCACCTTGTTCGTCACGGTCAGTGAGCACTGTAGCTGGGAAGGCGGTATCGGAGCAGGTACGGTCCGCTCGATCTCGGCCATCCTGCCGTCCTCGAGCACGACAGCGAGCCGAAGCTGCTGGCCGATCTGATACGTTTGAAAGCCCAGAGAACCTGCCACCGCGAGGGGTACCTCCACGCCGGTCGCCACCCCGTCGTCCTTGAGCTGGATGACCCGGGAAGGATCTTGCTGGAAGACATCGCCGTAACTGACATAGATCCGCGGCTGCCCCCCGTCCAGGTCGAACGCTACGCCGTCCCCGCGCAGCGTCGTCTCGGGCGGGTTGTCCCCGGGAAGCGACAGCACCGTCGTGGAAACTCCGGTCAGGTCCGTGCGCACCACCTTGTCGTTGACCACGTCCAGGTACCAGAGCTCATCCAGCACGGTATCGTAGCTCAAGCTTCGCACCGCGGCTGTTGCGGCGTACGGTGCCGGCGGCTGAATGGTGAAGCCCGGAGCGCCCACCTCTGTCCCGCTGGTCGTGACCTCCTTGACCTTGAAGTCGGGACCATCGGAGGCGAGGACGAAAAGGGTGTCCGAGGAGGCGCGGTACGCGATTCCCCAGGTCAAGACAAAGTCGGGGAACTGGGCCGCACCAAACGGGTTGCTGATCGTGTTGAGGAGGGTGTTCAGGTCCAGGCTCACCTGATAGATGTTGCCGTTCTGCTTGCCCGCGACCCAGAAGGATCCCTCCGGCGGGTTGCCCGACGTATCGAGGGCGATGTCGGTGACTTTCTCGCCCTCCAGCAACGTCGAAACGGAGAGGACATCACCGTTCGCCGCCCAGAGACGCTCCGTGCTAGTTGTGTACGAGTACAGGAGCGAGAGGCTCAGCCCCAGGATGAGTTTCGCTGGCGTGCCGCGCAGGGCGAACGGAGCGAAAATTCCTTCGTTTCGCATGATTTCTCTCCTCGACCGCAAGCAACAGGTGACCCACTTGATGGGATATAGTGACATCCTACCGACAGCCCGACCCTTCGAGCAAGATCACCCGTGAAACACGAATAGAAAATTTTCCGTACGATTAGCGCTTCGTTTGGTACGAGACCCGGTAACCAAAACATCAGGAAGTCCACCCAGATATCTGATTGGACAGACCCTGATTATAGCGCTGCAGGGAAGGGCGACCAAAGGAAATGTTGGCCCCTGGGGCCTCGGATCCGGAGGTTTTTCCTCCCCGGGATGGGCGTCTGGGCCTTTGCCCTACCAATGTGCCCTGCTTGGGCTTATAAGGTCCCATCTGCACGCTGCCCCCCGCCAAGAGGCGCCATGAACAGGAAACGAACCCCAGTCGAGGCCCTTTCCCACCATATCGGCGAATCGGTAACGGTCTCGGGCTGGCTCTACAACCGGCGATCCAAGGGGAAAATCCAGTTTTTGCAGATCCGGGACGGCAGCGGCATCGTCCAGGCGGTCCTGGGAAAGCAGGACGTGACCGAGGAGACCTTTTCCCGCGCGGAAGGTCTGCGCTCAGAGACGTCTCTGTCCATAACAGGCAGCGTGCGCGCCGATCGTCGCGCGCCCGGCGGGGTGGAGCTCATCGTGGCGGAGGTCGAGGTGCATCACGTGCCCGCAGAGGAGTATCCGATCTCGAAGCAGGCCCATGGCGCTGATTTCCTGCTCTCACATCGCCATCTGTGGCTCCGTTCGCGCAAGCCGCACGCGATCCTGCGGATTCGCGACGCCGTGATCACGGCCATTCGTCGTTTTTTCGACGAACGGGGCTTCTTGTGCCTCGACGCCCCGATCTTCACTCCCAGCTCCTGCGAGGGAACGACGAACCTCTTCGAGGTCAAGTATTTTGAAGATAGCTGCTACCTGACCCAAAGCGGGCAGCTCTACGCCGAGGCCGGAGCCCTCGCCTTTGGCAAGGTCTACACCTTCGGCCCGACATTTCGCGCCGAGAAGTCGAAAACACGGCGCCACCTGACCGAGTTCTGGATGATCGAGCCGGAAGTCGCCTTTGCCGACCTAGACGATCTCATGGATCTGTCCGAAGACTTTCTCGTCGCGATCGTCCAGCACGTCCTCGAGCACCGCGGCGCGGAGCTCGAGGTGCTCGAGCGTGACCTCTCGAAGCTCCAGTCCATTCAGCGCCCGTTTCCACGGATCACCTACGCTGAGGCGGCGGCCCTGCTGCGTGAGAAAGGCCTCCCGTTCGAGGAGGGCAGCGACTTCGGCGCCCCCGATGAGACCGCGCTCTCGGAGCACTTCGATCGACCCGTGCTCATTCACCGGTACCCTGGGGCGGTAAAACCTTTTTATATGAAGCGGGACCCTGCCGACGACAGCCTGGCGTTGTGCCTGGACGTTCTCGCTCCGGAAGGTGTCGGCGAGATCATTGGCGGAAGTCAGCGCGAAGACGACCTCGCTGTTCTGGAACAGCGCATGGACGAGCACCGGCTGCCTCGTGAGCCTTTCGACTGGTATCTGGACCTGCGTCGTTACGGCTCGGTGCCGCATTCAGGTTTCGGCCTGGGTCTCGAACGCACCGTAGCCTGGCTATGCGGTACCGAGCACGTGCGCGAGTGCATTCCGTTTCCGAGGACGATTTATCGTATGTATCCGTAGTACACGATTTCGGAAGTACGGAGACGTATCATGATCGTGCCCGAGCCCGTGCCCGAGCCCGGAAAGGGATCCCGGTGAATCGCTTTGACTCTGAAAAACTGAAGGTCTACCACGCGGCGAATGCTGACCCTGCTGGCGCGTCCGCCGAGAAATCGGGCTCGGGCAGGGGCTCGGGCTCGGAGTAAAGGAGGTCATCCTTGACGGCGCCATCGTCACCCACCAAGAAACTCGGCATTCTCGGAGGCACCTTCAACCCGATCCACAACGGGCACCTGGCCATGGCGGCGGCGGCGCGGAAGGCGCAGGCCCTCGACACCGTCCTGTTCGTGCCCTCGGCACGGCCTCCGCACAAGGACCAGGAGCTCGCCGCCGTCGAGGACCGCTTCGAGATGGTACGCCTCGCCGTCTCGGGGCACGACGGATTCGAGGTCAGCGACATCGAGGTGGCGCGATCCGGAGTCAGCTATACGGTGGACACCCTCGAGGCGCTGCAGAGTCTCCATCCTGACGCGGAGCTCTTCTTTATCATCGGTGAAGACTCGATCCCTGAGCTCCCCGGCTGGAGACAAACGCGGCGCATTCTCGAGCTGGCGCGCGTCGTGGCCGTCAACCGCCCCGGGTCGAGCGCCACATACTGCGCGGAGAGTTTTCCCGGTGTCCCTCCCGCGACCCTCACGCGTCTCGAGCAGGATCGCGTCGTCATGACTCCCTCACCGCTCGAGTCGCGGAGGATCCGCGAGGCCTTGAGGGACGGGCGCTCGATAAAGGGGCAGGTGCCGGATGGGGTGGCGCGGTATATCGAGCGGCGCGGGCTTTACGGCAGCTGATTCGCTGTTCTCTATTCCTTACCCTCGGTGTTCGGTGTTCAGGGCCTCCGATGCGAGGCCTCCCTCAAATTCTGTAATGCCACCGCGCCGTCTTCGTCTTTTTTGATGTCTCTCTGAGTTCTTCGTTCCTATTCTTTCCCGAACACCGAACACTCCTAAGGCGCACCGAGAGAAGCGCGGTGGCCTTTGGTGACTCCTTGATTAAAGTGACCCAACGCAGCCGGATCCCTCCCTACTCCGGTCCCTCATCGATCCACTGCCCGATCACGTCTACGGCCGCCTGATCGACCCGGTTGCTACCCAGTGGAGGCATGCGGACGGACTCGAGGCGGCGGAGGCGCTCCCAGAGGACGCTCGATTCCTTGAGCCCGGTGCTGATGCGCATCGCGCCCGTCAACCCGAGATCCCCGCCCGTAGGGGCCACGTCGACGGCGTTGATGTCATCGACGGGCGTGTCGAAGCGCAGATCGATGTCGGTGGGTGTCGGGCCGGCCGGGAAATGACACACGGCACAGTTGGTGGCCATGTAGGAGCGCGCACGCGCGGCGACCGGCTCCGTCGTGTCCCTGGGATCAGCAAACGCGCCGTAGTTGTCGTGGCTGCCTATGTTGCGGTCAAAGAGACCGATGTGGTTCCAGGAGCGCAGCTGGTTGTCCGTCAAGTTGCGGTACGGGAAATCGCGGTTGAGCTGCCGGGTGCGAATGCCCAGGACACGACCCGAGTGGCACTGTATGCAGTCCGCCGGGCCGGGAAACTGCCATTCCTGCTGCCGCTCTCCTCCAGGCGCGAGGGGGTCCTGGATCGTGAAGGTCTCCGTGCTTGCATCCGCCTGCAAGTCCGCATCCGTTTGCGCTTCGTTCCACTTGTAGGTATATCCCGTCAGTCCGGTTGCCTGCTGCACCAGCACGCGTGTTTCCAGGCGGCGCACCACACCCGGGGCGAGGTCCAGGTCGACTTGCTGGGCGATGACGGTGCCTACCGGGAATTCCCAGGCCTCGGTGGCGTCGAAATTGATGACGGTCAGACCCGGCGGAGCCAGCCACTGGCGCGTTCGAGCGCCGTCTGACCAGCGGGGGGAGTTGACCTCATACTCGATCAAGCCCGCTATGGGTACCAGGTTTGCCGTGTTGATGAAGAGACCTGTTTCCGACAGGAGCGCTGGAACCTGCGGAGCTTCGCCTCCACTCTCCTCGAACTGATAAATGCCTCCGTCAAACGAACAGACGTAAAGCTCGCCATCACGGTCCTCCGCGAAGGAGGCGGGGGTGTTCAACGTGGCGACCTGGGTGTTGGAAACGACCCGGTTTCCGTCGTAAACCAGGGCCCAGATGCGACCCGACGCGTAGTCCGCGTAAAAATAGGCTCCGACATGAGAGGGGAGGAGAGACCCGCGGTAGACGTATCCCCCGGTGATGCTCCTACCGAGACTGTGATCGTAGCTGGACACCGGTCCCTCGAACGCAGAGGGCGGCTGACCACCGGGATTGATGTTGGACCGGTTGCCCTCATAGATCCTCCAGCCGTAGTTGCCACCTTTCACGATGATGTCGATTTCCTCGATGTCGGCCTGACCGACGTCTCCCAGCCACAGCTCGCCCGTCTGGCGGTCGAAGCTGAAGCGCCACGGATTGCGCAGGCCATAGGCCCAGATCTCACCGCGAGCAGCGGGATCATCGACGAACGGATTGTCGGCGGGGATACCGCCGGAAGGAGTGATGCGGAGGAGCTTGCCCAGCAACGTCCCGAGGTTCTGCGCGTTGCCGTGGGGGTCGTTGGCGCTGCCGCCGTCCCCCGTTGCGATATAGAGCCTGCCGTCGGATCCGAATGCGATCATGCCCGCGTTGTGATTGGAGTAGGGTTGCGGGAATTCGAGCAGGATGCTCTCGGAGGCCGGGTCGGCGAGGTCCGGGTCAGCAGTTACCTGAAACCGGGAGACCCGCGACCGTAACTGGCCCGTCGTCGTGTAGTAGACGTAGAAGAATCCGTTCTGCGAGTAGTCGGGGTGGAACGCGAGGCCGAGGAGTCCCCCTTCGCCTGCTGGGCCCACGCGGTCCATGATGTCCAGGAAGATGGTCGAACGGGTCACGGCGTCGTCGTCCGCAAAGACCCGGACGCGGCCCGTTTTCTCGACCACGAAGAGGCGCGGAGTCCCGTCCGGAGCGGGCGTAAGAAACAGGGGTTGTGCGAAGGAGAGATTGGGAAACCTACGGACGACCCCTAGCGCCGTCGGCTGGGGTAGGCCCGTCGGAAACGTGACCCCCTCAACTCTTTGGCGTTGAGTAAGCCCGAAATCCTCGTCGCCGCCGCTCTCCCGACAGCCCCACGCGAGGGGCAAGACGGAAATGAATAACGGAATGCTGGCTTTCATCCGCGGTCGTCCGCGTAAGGGACTTTTCTTGCGCGATATTACAAGGCAAGGGTTATTCCTCCACTTCCGATCGGGACCGCAACAGCGCTGCCATCCCGAATCGCGGCAAAGGGTTAGACGCGCAGGAAGTCCTTCTTCGAGAAGGCTTCAACGCACTCCTCGAGCCCCCTTTTTTTCCTCGCTCTGCAATATATCCACCCCGCGTTGTATTCCCCACCGGTTTGCGGTTGGGAGAGGGGAGGCAACGACCCATCCTCCCGCCCGTTTTCGCAACGTTCCTTGCGACATGGCTTTGCGTACAGCCAGGAGGGGGATTTCTCTTGAAACCGGAATGCCCAAGGCTATACTCCTTTCCCTTGCCCTGCTTCCTCGACGAGTTTACGGGCTGGCCCGACTTCCACGGTTGGTCGATGCGGATTTGGCCCGCAAGGATGGTGGTTTGCGTGTCCCGTGCGAGTCAGAATGTTCTACCGCAACCAACCCATTGGTGAAACGGCATGCCTACGACCGTCGGGATACCCAGGGAACTCAAGGAAGACGAGGATAGGGTCGCGATCGCCCCTTCGGGTGTACACGTTCTCCGCCAGCGTGGCCATCGGGTTCTCATCGAAAAGAGCGCGGGTGCTGGCAGTGGGATCACCGACGCGGAGTATGAGGCGGCAGGTGCGACCCTCGCGGCCGACCCCGACGAGATCTACGGCGAAAGCGAGGTCGTGGTCAAGGTAAAGGAGCCTCTGCCGGAAGAGTACGACAGAATTCGGCAGGAACAGATACTTTTCACTTTCTTCCACTTCGCGGCTTCGCGTGAGTTGACGAAGAGCATGATGGAGAGTGGCGCCAGCTGTGTTGCGTACGAGACGCTGCGTGACGAGCATGGCAAGTTGCCGCTCCTCACGCCGATGAGTGAGGTCGCCGGACGTATGGCGGTCCTCGAGGGGGCGAAGATCCTCGAGCGTCCTTGTGGCGGTCGAGGGGTGCTCATTTCTGGAGTTCCGGGGGTCGAGCCTGCCAAGGTGGTCATCCTCGGTGGCGGTGTGGTCGGCCTGAACGCCGCGCAGGTCGCCGCCGGAGTGGGAGCTCAGGTATCGATCTTCGACGTTGCTTCGGAACGCCTCCGCTATCTACATGACGTGCTTCCTCTCAACGTCACGACGTTGTACTCCAACCCTTTCATGATTCGGAAGAAGGTTCGTCAAGCCGATCTGGTTATCGGAGCTGTGCTCGTTGCCGGAGCAAAGGCACCCCTCCTCGTCACGCGTAGTGATGTGGCGCAAATGAAGGCCGGCTCCGTGATCCTCGACGTGGCCGTGGACCAGGGTGGTTGCATAGAGACGTGCCGCCCCACAACTCACGGCCACCCCACGTTCGTGGAGGAGGGAGTGGTGCACTACTGTGTCGCGAACATGCCCGGCGCCGTTGCCAGAACGTCGACCTTCGCACTGACGAACGCCACCCTACCTTACCTCGCGGCGCTTGCCGATGGCGGGCTATCGGGGCTGTCGCAATTCGGCGAGGGCGCAAAGCAGGGGATAAATATCCACCGCGGTAGAGTTTGCCATCGGGGGGTAGCGGAGGCTTTTGGTTTGCAGGTTTCCCCTTTGTCCAAGGTCCCGGTGTGAGAAGGATACTGGAAACGTAAGATGGATACGGAAGCGACCCCTGATCTCCAGGTCATCTACTCACCGGTGCGACACGAGTTTCAGCTACTCACTCGATTCCTTCAGGAAGAGTTTTGTCCTGTAGAGCCCTTCATCTTTCAGATCCTGCAGCACATAGCGAAATTCCGCGGCAAGCAGATTCGTCCAGCGCTTCTCTTTCTTGCCCGGCGACTTGCGGGAGACGGTGCCAACGATCTCGGGCACGCGAACTTGAACGACGCTATCAAGATCGGCTCCGTGGTCGAACTCATCCACACGGCCACGCTCGTACACGACGACATCCTCGATGACGCCAGACTGCGCCGGAACGTCGAAACCGTCCACCGCCATTGGGGCGAGCGTGCCGCCGTCTTGATCGGCGACTTCATTTACTCGCGGGCCTTCCACCTTTCGACCCAGGTGCCGGGAATGGCCGGTATCCTCTCCGACACGACCCACACCATCTGCGAGGGGGAGCTTTTACAGATAGGCAACCGCTTTCGTCCGGACCTCGACGAGGTCACGTACATGGAGATCATCAGGAAGAAGACCGCGATCCTCTACGCGGTATCCTGTGGGCTCGGAGGGCTTCTGGGAGGCCTCGACGCGGCGCGCTGCGAGCGGCTCCGCGAGTTCGGCTTGCAGCTGGGCATGGCATTCCAGATCGTTGACGACTGTCTGGACTATGCAGGCAAGGAAGCGGTGGCCGGGAAGAGCCTTGGCACCGATTTGCACCAGGGGAAGGTGACGCTGCCGCTGATCTATCTCATGGAGTGCCTTTCCGCGGAGGAGGCTGCGTGGCTGCGCCAAACTCTTCACACGCCTCTTGACGTGGAGTCGGAGGCCCGAATTCACCAGCTAGTACACCACCACGGCGTGGTGGCCGAGGCCTTCTCGCGAGCCGAGGGCTTTGTCCAGTCCGGCAAGAAGATTCTCAGTGAGGTCCTCAACGGTGATCCCACCGGTGATGGCGTCCGCGAGAGCCTCGAGCTCGTGTGCGACTACATGATCCGCAGGCAAAGATGAAGCACCCCGCTCCCGGTGAGTTGTCTCATGTCGGCCGCCAGGGAGAAGCTCGCATGGTTGATGTCAGCTCCAAGGTGCCGACTCTTCGCATCGCTCGAGCGGTGGGATTCGTACGCATGAGGCGAGAGACGCAGAAGACGATCGCTTCCGGCAAGAACCCCAAAGGGAGCGTCCTCGAAGTGGCGCGCATCGCGGGAATTCAGGGCGCCAAGCAGACCGCCCACCTCGTCCCACTTTGTCACTCGCTGCCGGTGGAGAACGTGCGAGTGGACTTCTCGTGGACTGAGGACTCCGATGAGGAGGCTCGATTACAGATCGAGGCCGAGGTCGCCGTCACGGCGAAAACCGGCGTCGAGATGGAAGCCCTTACCGCCGTTTCCGTGGCTGCCTTGACCGTCTACGACATGACGAAGGCGGTGGATCGCGGCATGGTGATCGAGGGCGTACGCCTCGTCGAGAAGACGGGGGGGAAGACGGAATTTAAGTCGGCGTAGGGGCTGCTAAATCCTGCGCGCACCTCACGGTATTTTTTGCAAGCATGGCCACGGTGATGGGGCCGATTCCCCCGGGGACGGGCGTGATCCAGCTCGCTAGGGGAGCGACGCTGTCGAAATCCACGTCACCGACAGTGCGCCGCGGCCCTTCGACGCGGTGAATGCCCACGTCGATCACGATGGTTCCCTCACGGACCATCTCTTTTGTGACCAGGTGAGGTTTTCCCGCCGCCGCGATGAGGATATCGGCTCGCCGCGTGACGTCCTTCAGGTCGCGGGTCGCCGTGTGGCAAGTGGTCACTGTCACTCTTTCCGCAAGTAGCAGGAGTCCGACGGGCTTTCCCACGATGTTGCTCCTTCCGACCACGACCGCGTTCTTCCCTTTGAGGAGCACCCCGGTGGACTCGAGAGCGGCCAGGACGGCAAGTGCCGTGCAGGGTCCGACCCGGTGGCGGCCGCCCAGAAGCCGTCCGAGATGGGTGGCGGTCACACCCTCAACGTCCTTTTCGGGTCGTATCTGGTCCACGATTCGGTTCGCCGGTATTCCCGGGGGCAGAGGCAGGGTGACCAGAATTCCGGTGACCGTGGGATCGCGGTTGAGCTCGTCGAGACGGGCTTCCATCTCTGCGGCCGTAACCTGCGCCTCGAGGTTGAGGTGAGTGTAGCGGATGCCGAGCTTGGAGAAGCGTTTGCGCTGCTTCTCGACATAGACCTCCGAAGCCGGGTCTCGAGCGGCCTCGACGGCGACCAGATGGGGGGGGCGCCCGGCGGCAAGAAGTTTCTGGACCTCAACCTCTACCTCGGCGTGGATTTCGCGGGCGATGCGCTTACCGTCGATAAGCTGGGAGCGGTCAGAAAGAGCCATAAGGGCGAATAGTTTGCGGGGAGCGAGCTCTCGGGGCAAGCGGGTTTTCCCTTACAAAACCCAGGTCGCGCCTTCCAAGCCCGGATTTCTCACCGTAGTTCCTACTACGACACCGTAAATGACGCTCTGGACTGCGTTGCGAGAGGGTCCAACGCGAAGAAGTTGGTGGCTCCCGCCTTGGTCGCCACCAACCTCAACGTGCTCGCTCTGGTCCAGCGCGAAGAAGTTGCCCGCTCCCTTCTCGGTCGCG
>Ga0315336_1003117_pt1 | contig 23055 bp, 22 predicted proteins | sample ASW5metaG_FD_204512 | JGI IMG/M metagenome (GOLD analysis project Ga0315336, IMG submission 204512) | Ammonia-oxidizing marine archaeal communities from Monterey Bay, California, United States - ASW #5 | ecosystem: Environmental > Aquatic > Marine > Intertidal zone | place: USA: California... | reverse complement strand
ATGGCGGCGGACGCCGTGCTGTTCGGCGCCGTGGGCGGGCCGAAATGGGATGCCGTGCCTTACGAGGTGCGCCCCGAGGCCGGCCTGCTGCGGCTGCGCAAGGACATGGAGCTGTTCGCCAACCTGAGGCCCGCGATCTGCTACCCGGCGCTCGCAGCCTCCTCCTCGCTCAAGCAGGAGGTGGTCGAGGGGCTCGATATTCTCATCGTGCGCGAGCTCACCGGCGGCGTCTATTTCGGCGAGCCGAAGCAGATCATCGACCTCGGCAACGGCCAGAAGCGCGGCATCGACACGCAGGTCTACGACACCTTCGAGATCGAGCGCATCTCGGGCGTCGCCTTCGAGCTGGCGCGCACGCGGCGCAACCACGTCACCTCGATGGAAAAGCGCAACGTCATGAAGTCGGGCGTGCTGTGGAACGAGGTCGTCACCCAGACGCACAAGGCCAGATACAGCGACGTCAAGCTCGACCACATGCTGGCGGACGCCGGGGGCATGCAGCTGGTGCGCTGGCCGAAGCAGTTCGACGTCATCGTCACCGACAATCTGTTCGGCGACATGCTCTCCGACATCGCCGCCATGCTGACCGGCTCGATCGGCATGCTGCCCTCGGCCTCGCTCGGCGCGCCGGATCCCAAGACCAAGAAGCGCAAGGCGCTCTATGAGCCGGTGCACGGCTCGGCGCCCGACATCGCGGGCAAGGGCATCGCCAACCCGATCGCGATGATCGCCTCCTTCGCCATGTGCCTGCGCTATTCCTTCGGCATGGTGGCGGAAGCCGACAAGCTCGAAGCGGCGATCGCCGCCGTGCTCGACGACGGGCTTCGCACGAAAGACATCATGTCGGGAGGCATGACCGAAGTCGGCACGGTCCAGATGGGCGACGCCATCATCGCCAAGTTCCTGGGCTAGTGAGTTTCATCGTTTCACGGAAACGGCGAAACGCCCTATCTCTTTGTTTTTACGCAATTCTGGACAGAACACCGCTCACACTTTTCCTGGAATTGCTCTAGGCAATGCCGTCGACGTCTGCCGGGCAACGGCGGACGTCGCAGACGGCTAAGCCGGCCGCTTCTTCGGTTTTTTGTGCTTGGCTGGTCCGGCCTTGTCGAATTTCGCCTTGCCTGGCTTGCTGGCCCAGGGCTTTCCCTCGAACGCTGGCCGCTGATCGGCTGGCTTCTCGAATTTCGGCTTGCGGGCACCTTCGGCCGCGCCCTGGTCGAAGGTCCGCTTGCCGCGATGTGGCTTCTTGTCCGGCTTCGGCGGCTGGTAGCCGGCGCGCGACAGGTCGGGCGTACCGTCGATGCGCCTGACCGCGATGCTTCCCTGCAGCTTGCGGTCGGGGCCGATCGCGGCGACGAACCGGTCGGCCCAATCGGCGGCAATCTGCACGAAGGTTTCTTCGGGCTGCATCTTGATGGCGCCGATCTCGCGTTTCGACATGCCGGCGGTGCGGCACAGCATCGGGATCAGCCAGCGCGGCTCGGCACTCTGCCGGCGGCCGACCGACAGCGAAAACCAGACGCTGTCGCCGAAATCGTCGCGGCGGCCCGATGTCTCTTCCCTGCGACCAAGCGTTTCTTCCCTGCGCGCGAACTTTTCCTTCGACGGCGCTAAGGGCGCAACCTCGGTCAGGTCCTCGGGCGCCGACCTGCTGCCGCGGCAAAGACGCACGAAGGCGGCGGCCACCAGCTCGGCGCCGTGCCGTCCCAGAAGCGCCGCGGCGAAGTCGCGCTCCTCGTCCTTCACCGGCTCGCCGAAGGACGGGTCGGCCAGGATGCGCTCGTCATCGCGCCGCAGCACCTCGTCGGCCGATGGCGGACTCGCCCAGGTCGCGGTCAGGCCGGCATTGGCGAGCAGCCGTTCGGTGCGCCGGCGCGCATTGCCCGGCACGATCAGCGCGCTGACGCCCTTGCGCCCGGCGCGTCCGGTGCGGCCGCTGCGATGCAGCAGCGTCTCCGGGTTGCTCGGCAGGTCGGCGTGGATGACGAGATCGAGATTGGGCAGATCGATGCCGCGCGCCGCGACATCGGTGGCGATGCAGACCTTGGCGCGGCCGTCGCGCATCGCTTGCAGCGCGTGGCTGCGCTCATTCTGGCTGAGCTCGCCGGAGAGCGCCACGACGGAGAAATTGCGGTTGTTGAAGCGCGCCGTGAGATGGTTGACGGCGGCGCGCGTATTGCAGAACACCATCGCGTTGGCGGATTCATAATAGCGCAGCACGTTGATGATGGCGTTCTCGCGGTCGGCCGACGCGACCGAGAGCGCGCGGTACTCGATGTCGAGATGCTGCTTTTCCTCGCCGCCGGCGGTTATGCGCACGGCGTCGCGTTGATAGCCCTGCGCCAGCGTGGCGATGGACCGCGGCACGGTGGCCGAGAACATCAGCGTGCGGCGCTCTGCGGGTGCCGCGTCGAGGATGAATTCGAGGTCCTCGCGGAACCCGAGATCGAGCATCTCGTCGGCCTCGTCCAGCACGACGGCCTTCAAGAATGACATGTCGAGCGCGCCGCGCGTGATGTGGTCGCGCAGCCGGCCCGGCGTGCCGACTACGATATGGGCGCCCCGCTCCAGCGCGCGCCGCTCGGTGCGCATGTCCATGCCGCCGACGCAGGAAGCAATATGCGCGCCGGTCAGTTCGTAGAGCCATTCGAGCTCGCGCCGCACCTGCAGCGCCAGTTCGCGCGTCGGCGCCACGACAAGTCCCAGCGGCGGGCCGGCAGCGGCGAAGCGCTCGGCGCCGCCAAGCAGGGTCGGCGCCACCGCAAGGCCGAAGGCGACGGTCTTGCCGGAGCCGGTCTGCGCCGAAACCAGCGCGTCGGCCTCGCCGAGCTCCGGCCCAAGCACCGCCTTCTGCACCGGCGTCAGCGTGGCATAACCGCGATTTCGCAGCGCCTCTGCGAGCGCAGGCACGATGGTTTCGAAACTGGACATCTTGTTCTTTCGGAATTCGGAGTTCTGCGCTCGTCGTGGAGCACAAGGCCGGCACTGCGCCAGCCAAACGGTATTTCGGCGTTCGTACTTCCTGCGACCGACATTGTACAGAGCAGGCGCCGATTGACTCTTTTCCCAAACCGCGTAAAAGCCCGCGTCGAACGGGATCGTTATTCGATGCGCGGCCTTTTGATGGCTCTTCTTGCATTCGACGCACCCAGCCGCGATGCACAACATCGGGCCGGGCGCTTCGGCGCGTTCCCTCGTTCCAGCAAAACTACGGCCAAAACCACCACCAAAACGGTGTGATTCCCTTGGCCTAACCACCCTCTCCCGGGTACGGCCCGGGGGACGGAACCCGCATGAGGCCGGCGGGTTTTCTCCAAGCAACCAAGCGGAGAGGGACAGGAGATATCAGATGAGTTTCAAGGTTGCGGTAGTCGGCGCCACGGGCAATGTGGGCCGCGAAATGCTCAACATTCTGGACGAGCGCGGCTTCCCGGTCAGCGAGGTCGTGGCGCTGGCGTCGCGGCGCAGCCAGGGCACCGAGGTGTCCTTCGGCGACCGTACGCTGAAGGTCAAGGCGCTCGACACCTACGACTTTTCCGACACCGACCTCTGCGTCATGTCCGCCGGCGGCAACGTCTCCAAGGAATGGTCGCCCAAGATCGGCAAGCAGGGCTGCGTCGTCATCGATAACTCGTCGGCCTTCCGCTACGATCAGGACGTGCCGCTGATCGTGCCGGAGGTGAACCCGGACGCGATCTCGCTGTTTACGCGCAAGAACATCATCGCCAACCCGAACTGCTCGACCGCGCAGCTCGTCGTGGCGCTGAAGCCGCTGCATGACGCCGCCACCATCAAGCGCGTCGTCCTGGCCACGTACCAGTCGGTCTCCGGCGCCGGCAAGGAAGGCATGGACGAGCTGTTCACGCAGACCCGCGCCGTGTTCGTCGCCGACCAGGTCGACGTCAAGAAGTTCACCAAGCGCATCGCCTTCAACGTCATCCCGCATATCGACGTCTTCCTCGACGACGGCTCCACCAAGGAAGAGTGGAAGATGGTGGCCGAGACCAAGAAGATACTCGATCCCAAGATCAAGCTGACGGCGACCTGCGTGCGCGTGCCGGTGTTCATCGGCCACTCGGAAGCGGTCAACATCGAGTTCGAAAAGCCGATCACGGCGGACGAGGCGCGCGAGATCCTGCGCGAGGCGCCGGGCTGCCAGGTGCTCGACAAGCGGGAGAACGGCGGCTACATCACGCCGCTGGAATCGGCCGGCGAGGACGCAACCTTCATCTCGCGCATCCGCGAGGATTCGACCGTCGACAACGGCCTGTCGATGTGGATCGTTTCCGACAATCTGCGCAAGGGCGCGGCGCTGAACGCCATCCAGATCGCCGAGCTGCTGGTCGAGCGCGGCCTCATCCAGCCGAAGAAGAAGGCGGCCTAAATCTCGCTCACGGCCCGCACCGCCGCTGCCGCGGCTGGGCCTCCGCGGGGCGCCGGAAAGCCGGCGGCCCGCAGTCGCGGGCTCGGTCTTCGGCCGGGGGCGCCCCTTCTTTCTCCCCGTTCAGCAGGGAGAAGGTGCCCGAAGGGCGGATGAAGGGCAGCGCCGGCCTATGAGCGATCGCGCCGAAATCACGCTGCGCCCAGCTACAAGCTCGGACGCCACCGCCATCGCCAAGCTCCTGCGCGCGTCGCTCAATTCGTTCGAGTGGATGCCGGTGCTGCATACGCCGGAGGAAGACCTGTTCTTCGTCAGCGACATCCTTTTGCCCAATCAGCAAGTGACGGTCGCCGAAACCGGCGGTCGCATTGTCGGCTTCATCGCCGTCAACGGTGATTGGATCGAGCAGCTCTATCTCGATCCCGCCTGGACCGACCGGCGCATCGGCAGCCGGCTGCTTGCGGAGGCCACTGTCGACATGTCTCACGTCAAGCTTCACTGCTTCCAGGCCAATACCGGCGCGCGCCGGTTCTACGAGCGCCGCGGTTTTCGTGCCGAAGCCTTCGGTGACGGCTCGGCCAATGAGGAAGGCCTGCCGGATATCCTCTATGTGCTCAGGCGCTAAGTTCCGCCGCCGCTTTGCGCCGCAAGCTTATGCAAGATAGCCAATGCTTCCTCCGCCCGCTCGGCCGGCACGAACAGATGGTCGTGATAGAAGGCCGAGACCGGATTCACGCCCATGCCGGCCGCCGCCAGCCGCGTCGTGATGGCGGCCAGGAAGCCGACGGCTTCAAGCGAGGAATGGATGTCGAGCGTGATCATCCGGCAGCGGAACGTGCCGAGGAAACCGGCTGCCTTCGCGTGGCTCTCGGCCAGGATCAGCGTCGTACCCTCGCGTTCGATGAAGCGCATGACCGGCACCAGGCCCTCTGGCAAGGGTGCGCCGGGCGGCAAGGTCGTGAAGACATAGACTTCCGGGTGAAGCCGCGGCGTCATCGATGCCAGCAGCTTTTGCAGGTTTATCTCGCCGCTCATGTCTTCCTTCCCCGGGTGCGGGTGGACTTGTTTTCTTTTCTTGACGCAATTCCGGCCGGGTGGCCACGATGAAGTCGCCGAACCTGAATCGCCCTACCTCGAATTGCTGTGGGCGACGTTCGGCGGCCCTGCCTGAAACGTCCACAGCCCGGCCCGCAGCCGCCGGGACGACATGGCGATGTCGCTGGCGGCCCAGCCGCGGGTGCGTTATCGCCGTAGAGACATAACGGTTCGCAAAGGTTCACCGATGATCGTCCGTCCGCGCCCGACATTCCTGCAGCTGTTTTTCATCATGCGCGGCTCGGTGGTGCCGCGCATCCTGCCGCAGATCTTCGGCTTCGCCATCTATTCGGCGTTCATCCTGGTGCTGGCGCGGCAGTTTCAGCTCGATCTCAGCGCCTTCAACATCGCGCCTTTCGGCCTCGTCGGCGTGACGCTGTCGATCTATCTGTCGTTCCGCAACAACGCCGCCTACGACCGGTGGTGGGAGGCGCGCAAGCTCTGGGGCGCGCTGGTTTTCGAGATCCGCAACCTGGCGCGCGCCGCCACCAGCCTGATCGGCGACCGTGCCGAACAGCGCGCGCTTCTCATGGAAGCGCTTGCCTTCTGTCATCTGTTGCGCGGGCAATTGCGCCGGATCGACAGCATAAAGGACGCCCGCGCGTTCATCGGCGACGAAGTCGACAAGGCGGCCGCCCGCACCAATCCGGCGGACGACATGCTCCGGCGCATGGGACGGCGCGCCAGTGCGCGGCGCGAAGCTGGCACGCTCGATCCGATCGGCTTCCGCATCCTCGACGAAAGGCTGGCCGCGATCGCCGCCATCCAGGCCGGATGCGAGCGCATCGCCGGAACGCCCCTGCCCTTCGCCTACACGCTGCTGCTGCACCGCACGGCCTATGTCGTGTGCCTGCTTCTGCCGTTCGGCCTGGTTTCGACCACGGGCTGGGCGACGCCGCTGTTCACGGCGCTGATAGCCTACACCTTCTTCGGCCTCGACGCGCTGTCGGAGGAGCTCGAGGACCCGTTTGGCATCGAAGCCAACGACCTGGCGCTGGACGGTCTCTGCCGCGTCTGCGAGATTTCCGTGTTCGAGGCGCTGGACGAGACGCCGCCGAAGATGATCGCGGCCGACAAGTTCTATTTTTCGTAGGCCAGGCTGCATCGCCGTCCCACGGGTCAACGGGCGAAACGCCGGCCGTGTAGGATCGCAGCGCAGTCGCTCGTCCTTGGACCGAACCCGGCAGGCAGCCGGCGTTAGAACCTTGGAGGGAACATCCGTGAGCATTTTCGAAGCCGCCCCTGTCTCGAACGGCGCCCTGTGGACCGGACGCGCGCTCAGCGCCGTCATTGTCCTGTTCATGACCTTCGATGGCGCCATCAAGCTGCCACCGCTCGATATCGTCACCCAGACGATGAGCGAACTCGGCTGGCCGGCCGAGCCCAATGTCGCGCGCCTGATCGGGGTCGTGGGGCTGATCTCGACCGCACTCTACGCCATCCCGCGAACATCCGTGCTCGGCGCCATCCTGCTCACCGCCTATATGGGCGGGGCGATCTCGACGCATGTGCGGATCGGCAATCCGCTGTTCTCGCACACGCTGTTCGGTGTCTATCTCGGCATCATCCTGTGGGGCGGGCTCTATCTGCGCGACCCAAGGATACGCGCGCTGATCCCGTTCCGCCGATAGAGCCGGAAAAAGGCGCAGCCCGCAATCTTGCTTCCTGTTGGGATCAAATTAGCCGTTTGTGAGTTTATGCGATGGCGGCGAGGACGGCGACCCGCGTGAGAGAGGAACGATTATGAAGAAAGCAATGACCATTCTGGCGCTGACCATGGCCCTGGGCGCCTGTTCGCAAACGGAAAAGGGCGCCGCGATCGGCGGCCTTGGCGGCGCGGCGGTCGGTGCCGCCGTGGCAGGTGATCCGGTGCAGGGTGCGGTGGTCGGCGGCGCGGTTGGCGCGGTGGCCGGCGCGTTGATCGGCCATGCCAGCGAAAGCGGCCAGTGCCGCTATCGCGACCGCTACGGGCGCGTCTATGTGGCGCGCTGCCCGTCCGGCTATTGATAAACAGTCAAGGTCCAACAAAAACGGCGGGCACTTGCCCGCCGTTCGCAAGCGAGAGGACCGTTAATTACTCGGCTGTGGCGGCCTCGGCCGGGGCTGCGGTCGCCGCAGCGGCGGCAGCCGCCGCGTCTTCCTGGGCCTTCTTCAGCAGCGCGGCGCGTTCCTGCGCCTTCTTGCCGGGCAGGGCCTTGTTCGGGTTCGAGCGGGCCTCGCGCTTGGCGATGCCGGCCTCATCGAGGAATCGCAGCACGCGGTCGGTCGGCTGGGCGCCATGCGACAGCCAATGCTTGACGCGGTCGGCGTCGACCTTGACGCGCTCGCCGTCCTTGGGCAGCAGCGGGTTCCAGGAACCCAGCGACTCGATGAAGCGGCCGTCGCGCGGCGAACGGGCGTCGGCAACGACGACGTGGTAGTAAGGACGCTTCTTCGAGCCCGCGCGGGCAAGTCTGATTTTCAGTGCCATTGTCTATCTCCTAAAAGCTCTGATTTCGTTGGTATGTGTACGGCTGGTTAGCCGGCTTTCGTCACGCCGTTGTTAGCGGCGATCTGTTCGTGATGACGGATGACTTCGCGGACGACGAAGTTCAGGAACTTCTCCGCGAAATCGGGGTCGAGATTCGCATCCTTCGCCAATTGGCGAAGGCGAGCGATCTGCTGCTGCTCGCGCGCCGGATCGGCGGGCGGCAAGCCATGCTCGGCTTTCAGTACGCCGACCGCCTTGGTGCAGCGGAAGCGTTCGGCCAGCATATGGATGAGAGCGGCGTCGATGTTGTCGATCGAAGCGCGGTAGCCAGCCAGGACGGCGCGTGCGTCGGCCATGTCCTTCTCCTCGTTCATCGCCCCCTCACTTCTTCTTGCCCAAGCCGGGCAGCCCGCCGCCCAGGCCGGGAAGACCCGGAAGCTTCATGCCGCCGGGCAGGCCCGGCAATCCGCCGCCACCGGGAAGTCCACCGGGCAAGCCGCCCGGCATGCCCTTGCCGAGACCGGCGGCCTGCGCCTGCTTCTGCAGGGCCTCGAGCTGCTTGGGATCCATCTTGGAAAGATCCGGCATGCCCATGCCGCCGGGCATCATGCCGCCGAGGCCCATCTTCGAGGCCAGGCCGCCCATCATGCCGCGCATGAGGCCGCCACCTTTGCCCTTGCCGCCCATCGCCTTCATCATGTCGGCCATGCCGCGATGCATCTTGAGCAGCTTGTTGATTTCGGCCGCGTCGGTGCCTGAGCCGGCGGCGATGCGCTTCTTGCGAGAATGCTTGAGGATATCGGGATTGGCGCGCTCGGCCTTGGTCATCGAGGAGATGATGGCGAGCTGGCGGCCGAACATCTTGTCGTCGAGGCCGGCGGCGGCCAACTGGTCCTTCATCTTGCCCATGCCGGGCATCATGCCCATGATGCCGCCCATGCCGCCCATTTTCGACATCTGCTGAAGCTGCTGGGCGAGGTCGTTCAGGTCGAACTTGCCCGACTGCATCTTTTTGGCCATCGCCGCCGCCTGCTCGGCGTCGATGGTCTCGGCGGCCTTTTCGACAAGGCTGACGATGTCGCCCATGCCGAGGATGCGGTCGGCGATGCGCTTGGGATGGAATTCCTCCAACCCGTCCATCTTTTCGCCGGTGCCGATCAGCTTGATCGGCTTGCCGGTGACGGCGCGCATCGAAAGCGCGGCGCCGCCGCGGCCGTCGCCGTCCATGCGGGTGAGCACGAGGCCGGTGATGCCGACGCGCTCGTCGAAGCTCTTGGCAAGGTTCACGGCATCCTGGCCGGTCAGCGAGTCGGCGACCAACAGGATCTCGTGAGGGCTCGACACCTTCTTGATGTCGGCCATCTCGACCATCAGCGGCTCGTCGATATGGGTGCGGCCGGCGGTGTCGAGGATGACGACGTCATGGCCGCCGAGCTTCGCCGCCTGCACGGCGCGCTTGGCGATGTCCACCGGGCTCTGGCCGGCGATGATCGGCAGCGTCGCGACCTTGGTCTGCTCGCCGAGCTGGCGCAATTGCTCCTGCGCGGCGGGACGCCGCGTGTCGAGCGAGGCCATCAAGACCTTCTTGTTCTGGCGCTCGGTCAGCCGCTTGGCGATCTTGGCCGAGGTCGTCGTCTTGCCCGAGCCCTGCAGGCCGACCATCATGACGACGACGGGTGCCGGCGCATTGAGGTCGATGGCCACGCCCTCGGCGCCGAGCATGTCGACCAGCTCGTCATGGACGATCTTGACGACCATCTGTCCGGGCTTGATCGACTTCAGCACCGCGGCGCCGACCGCCTTCTCCCGCACCTTGTCGGTGAATGAGCGAACCACTTCCAACGCCACGTCGGCCTCGAGCAGCGCTCGGCGCACCTCGCGCAGCGCCGCCGAGACATCCGCCTCGGACAGCGCGCCGCGACCGGTCAGGCCGTTCAGGATCGAACCAAGGCGCTCTTGCAGGGACTCAAACATTGATCAGACCGCGGTGCGAGAGCGCCTTAGATTCATGCTGATCCCTGTCGGGCCTGTGGCCCTCCACGCCTCTTGGGCGTTCCTGGAGTGATTCAAACATTGTTCTTCCTTTTCCCTGGCACCTGCGGATGCCCGAGAGGTAGTGCGTCCGCGGCAAGTCGCCAAGCAAAAGCGCAAAGCCAAAAAGCACCCGGGGGCGCATCGCGCTGCCGGGTGTTGGCCTCCAGGATCTCTTTACAGCACCCGCCTCAAAGAGGCTTCGGCGTCCTGGTCGGCTTTCGCGAAAGAAAACTCGTCGCGGAATTCAGCGGCTCTAGACAGGAAATCGGCGACGGAGTCAAGGCTCGAGCCCAAAGCCGGGCCAGAACGCGGAGATTCGAGAACCCTCACAGCGAGTCTCGGTTGTTCGTTCCGACCCGAAGCGGCGAGCGCCGGTGCAAAAGCAAGAGCATCGTCAAAAGCGTGCTGACGATGCCGATCGCGGCGATAAGGACGGCGTCCAGATTGGTCCAGTCGGGGCCCTCGAGCGGCTTGGCGTTGAGCAAGGCGAAGCCATTGTAGCCTTCCTGGTGCGAGATCAGCAGGAAACCGGTCAGGTTGTTGCCGAGATGTGCGCCAAAACCGGCGCCGAGATTGCCGGTGACATAGACCAAGAGCGTGAGCAGCAGGGCAAAGGCGCCGATAGAGACCATGACGCAGGCATTGATCGCCAAGGTCGAAGCCGAATTCCAATGCAGCGAGGTGAACAGCAGCCCCGGCAGCACCGCCCATATCAGCGGGCTCTTGAAGCGATAGGCGAGGCCGCGCGGCAGATAGCCGCGAAACAGCATTTCCTCCGACGAGGTCTGCAGGAAGGCGAGCAACACGATCGGAATGAGGAAGAGCAGCCAGGATGAGAACGCTATCGGTCCGCGCGCGATCTCCGGCTGCAGCCAATAGAGCAGCACCTCGGAGAACAGCGAGGTGATCAGGACAGCGATCAGCCCTTTGAGGAAATCGCCGCCGGCGATGCGGCGGCTGAAGCCGAACAGTGCCGGCAGCGGCTCGCCATGCACGAAGCGCATTGCCACCCACAGGCCGATCCAGATGCCGGCAAAGGAGGTCAGCGCGCTGAGGATGCCGGTGGGCGATGCCAGGAAATCCTGCATGTAGCGCCCGGTCGAGGGTCCGGGAAGCCGCCAGACGATGTAGACATAGGTGCCGGCGAACAGCACCAGGGCCGTCATCGCCATCCAGAAGGCGACGACGATCCCCGTGCCGAAGAACAGTCGCGGCAAATTGGTCTTCTCGTTCGGCGAGCGACGATAACGCTCGAAGGCGGCATTCTCGATCGTCAAGCGGCTCCCCTGCCGAAGTCTTTCCACCACATCGGTCTAGGAGATCGCAGTTACCACGAAATTACCGCGCGCGGCCCGATCGCAAAAGCTTGAAAAACGGCCGCCATCGATGGCGGCCGTTCTTTTGACAGCTATCGGGCCCGATCAGCGCATGACATAGACGATGCGCCGCGTGCCCGGATCGACCAGCGCCGGCTGGTTGTTCACATAGACGTAACGATACCGGTAATCGGGGATCTCACGCAACTCGACCGTGTCGGGCAGCGTGGCACCTGTCACCACCTCGCCGTCGAGATAGACCGGGTCGACCCGGTGCTCGCTGACGTAGGTGCCAACCTCGGCCGGTGGCCTGCCGATCGACTCGATGGCGTCGTCGTTCGACACAATGGCGCCGGTGTAGCTATCGGTGGTGTAGAGATCATCTGTCGGCGGGGCGACGACGGCGATATCGGCGCTGGCCGGGCGACGGGTCACCACGACGCGGCTGCCGCCGAAATCGCCCGTCACATAGTCGGAATATATCCAACCCTTGCCGCCTGCTTCGGCGATCGTGCACCATTTGCTGCCTTCGATGCAGCCATTGAGCGTGGCGGACTGGCCGGCCGCGATCACACCGATGACCGGATATTGCGGGCCGGGGCCGGCGCGGACATTCAAGTCGGTCACCGCCTGTACCGGGGTATCGGCGAAAGCGGCACCGGACATTGCAAGCAGCGCACCGGCAAGCGCCGGAAACAACACGCGTTTCATGGTTTTCTCACTCCGTTTTCAACGCTCCCTCGGGCTTGGAAACGAAACAAAGGTCCATGCGTTCCGGCTAAAACGCTCCTGCCGGCTCACGAATTGTTCCGGGCTTTGTTCGGAGCGTCGGTAAGAAGATCGTTCACGAAGGCCAGTTTTTGCGCCGTCACCTGCGAAATCACGAAGGGGTAGAGATCCGGCAATCCCATGCAACGGTTGATCGAGTTAGAGGCTTCCGAAAGCACCAGCCAGCGGGCCAGGGTTTTCTCGAAGGCCTCCGATACCGGCTCGGGATCTGAAGGCGCCGGCTGCAAATGTCCATCTGTATCGGCGCGCGGCAGGTCGCCGTCGCCCACGGTCTCCAGCCGGCCTAGCGGAAGATTCAGGGCATGGACCATCTCGAGCGTGTCGGTGATGTGAAGGTGGTGCGCGAAGGTCTCGGCCCAATCCTCCCAGGGATGGGATGTGGCGTAGGCAGAGATGTGGCGCTGCTGCCAGTCCGGCGGCGCTCCGTTGGCGTAGTAGGTCTGCAAGGCCTGCGCGTAGTCGACCCGTTCGTCGCCGAAGAGCGCGCGGAAAGCCGAAAGACATGCCGGATCGTCACGGATCAGCCGATCCCAGTAATAGTGGCCGAGCTCATGGCGGAAATGGCCGAGCAAGGTGCGGTAGTTTTCACCCATTTCGACGCGTCGGCGCTCGCGCTCGGCGGAATCGGCCTCGGCGACATTGAGCGTAATCAATCCGTTGTCATGGCCGGTCAGAATGCGTTCCCCGCCTGGACCCGCGCCGATCGGGTCGGCGAGAAAGTCGAAGGCCAGACCGAACTCGTCGCCCGCATCGGCCTTGGGCATAACCGGCAGGCCGAGGGCGAGCAGAGAATAGATGGCGCGCCTCTTCGCCGCTTCGACGCGTATCCAGCGCTGGCGGTTGCCGTCGATCGACAGATCGGGAATGACCTGGTTGAGAGCGCAGGCGCGGCAGAAAGTCCGGCCGTTCTCGGCCCGCCAGTTGCAGGCGCATTCATCGGCATTGCCGCATTGAAAAACGCCGCTTGTGCCGCCGAGCACGAAGTTCGCCTGCTCCGGGTCGTAGAAGACCAGGCTGGAACAGCTCAGGCACTGGGCGTTTTCAAAATAGAGGCGGTGGCCGCAGTTTGGACAATCGAACAGCTTCATGCGTCATCAACCCCATGGAACCCGAGCGTGGGTTCGCCCCTAACGCCCGCCGGCGTTCCGGCGTTCCGGTCTACTTCGTCGGAGGCCGGGAGACGACTGCCGGGCCACGCTTTCGCCCGAGAGTCTAACGCCGCCGCCAAAGAAGCGGCATAGGGTTAACGACGCCGAAATGTCGGTCGCTGGTTCAGGCGGGGCGATCGACCCGGCCCATTGCCTTCGAGAAGAGACTGTCCGACGGATCACTTTTGCCGCGGCAGATCCGACGCCGATGATTGCGGCATCAACGGCCTTCTTGAGGCAAGCCAGCCACCTGTTGCCGGATTGCAGGCGCATTGCCCTTCTTTCGCCGATGTCGGATGTCACGTCCCCCAGCGAGGGCGGTGACAACCGGGCGTTTCGCTGGCAAATTCACAACCGGGACGTGATTCAGGCAATCAGGAGAACGAGATGGCATTTCTTGCCAAGGGAAGGATTTTCGCGGCGGCGATGTTGGCGACGCTGGCGCTGGCGGCAGGCGCCGAGGCAGCTCCGAGCTGCGGAAAGAACGGCGCCGGCTTTGACGCCTGGAAACAGGATTTTGCCGGCGAGGCCAGAGCAGAAGGTGTCGGCCAGAAGGGCCTGTCCGCGCTGGCGGGTGCTACCTACGCGACCAGGACGATCGCGGCCGACCGGGCGATCCACAAGGCGTTCAGCGGCTCGGTGGAAAGCTTCATGCAGCGGCGCGGCGCATCCGTGATCATCTCCCGAGGCCGTGCGCTGAAGAAAGCAAACGCCGCGATGTTCGCCAATATCGAGCGCACCTATGGCGTGCCGCCCGGCGTGCTGCTCGCCATCTGGGGCATGGAAACCGGGTTTGGCGCCTCGATGGGTAACCAGAACACGGTTTCGGCGATCGTGACGCTGGCCTATGACTGCCGCCGCCCGGATTATTTCAGGCCGCATGCCATCGCCGCGCTGAAGCTTGTCGACAGCGGCGCGCTCAGCGCTTCTTCGGTCGGCGCCATGCATGGCGAGATCGGCCACACCCAGTTCCTGCCTGGAAACGTGCTGAAATATGGCGTCGGCAGCGGAAACCTGCGCGACAGGAACACCGCGCTGGCCTCCACCGCCAACTTCCTCAAGGGGCATGGCTGGCGTGCCGGCGCGAGCTACGAGGCCAATATGGGCGCGATCGCCGGCTGGAATTCCGCGAGCGTCTACCAGCAGGCCATAGCCCGCATCGCCGAAGCGATCGACGCGAATTGATCGAATTGCATCCACTGCAAGGAAAAGCCCGGCCAGCGCCGGGCTTTTCGTTATGGGGCAGGAGCTAAATCCAATCCCCGGAACGACCGTTCTCAATAATGCGCGTAGCCGCTCAACGGGCATTTCTGGGAAATGGGAACCTGGAAGGTACCGTCAATACCGGTGCAGTTGCGGAACTTGGTCGACCGCGGCGCCGAGGCCGGCTTTGAGCTGGGCCTCGTGTCCGTCTGGGTCGGCTGGTCGGCATGCGCGTAGCCGCTCAACGGACATTTCTGGGAGATGGGTATCTGGAAGGCTCCGTCAAAACCGCTGCATGTACGGAACTTGGACGACCGCGGCGCTGAAGCCGGCTTTGAATTGCGCTTGGTATCCATTTTGGTCGGTTGGTCGGCATGCGCGTAGCCGCTCAATGGGCAATTCTGGGAAACGGGTATCTGGAAGGCGCCGTCAAAACCGTGGCAGGTACGGAACTTGGACGCCGGCGCCGCCATGGCCTGCGGGAACTGGTATCCGAAGACGACTGCAACCGAAAGCAACAGAAAAATAGCATTTTTCACTATCAACCCCCTGTATCTCATGACGGAACTTAGATGAAGCTGATGAAACGTCAAATTGCAATATCGTTATAGGGGGTCTATTTTCTTATATTGGTGAAGCAAATAAAAACCCGGCGAGATCGCCGGTTCGGCGAGTTTCAATGGGGCGGGGGCGAGTTCCGCAGGCTGGATGTCAGCGTTTGCGGTTTCTTGCCGCCAGTGTCCGCAGCCTCAGTCCATTGAGCCGGATAAACCCTTCGGCGTCCTTCTGGTCGTAGGCGCCGCGATCGTCCTCGAAGGTGACCAGCGCATCCGAATAAAGCGTCTTCTTCGACTTGCGGCCGGTGACGATGACATTGCCCTTGTAGAGCTTCAGCCGCACCGTGCCCTCGACGTCTTCCTGGCTCTTGTCGATCATCGCCTGCAGCATGACGCGCTCGGGCGAGAACCAGAAACCGTTATAGATGAGCTCGGCATAACGCGGCATGAACTCGTCCTTGAGGTGGGCGGCGCCCCGGTCGAGCGTGATCGATTCGATCGCGCGGTGGGCGGCGATCAGGATGGTGCCGCCGGGCGTCTCGTAGACGCCGCGCGATTTCATGCCGACGAAGCGGTTCTCGACGAGGTCGAGGCGACCGATGCCGTTGTCGCGGCCGAGGTCGTTGAGCGCCGCCAGCATGGTGGCCGGCGACAGCTTCTTGCCGTTAAGCGCGACCGGATCGCCTTTCAGGAATTCGATCTCGATCTCGGTGACCGCGTCGGGCGCGTCCATCGGCGAGACGGTGCGCTGGTGGACGAATTCCGGCGGCTCGATCCACGGATCTTCAAGCACTTTGCCTTCCGAAGAGGAGTGCAGCAGGTTGGCGTCGACCGAGAACGGCGCGTCGCCCCGCTTGTCCTTCGGCACCGGGATCTGGTGCTGCTCGGCGAAGTTCAGAAGATCGGTGCGCGACTTGAACGACCAGTCGCGCCAGGGCGCGATGACCTTGATGTCGGGGTTGAGCGCGTAAGCCGACAATTCGAAGCGGACCTGGTCGTTGCCCTTGCCTGTGGCGCCATGGGCTATGGCGTCGGCGCCGGTCTCCTTGGCGATCTCGACCAAATGCTTGGAGATCAGCGGCCGGGCGATCGAGGTGCCGAGCAGATAGGTGCCTTCATAAACGGCATTGGCGCGGAACATCGGGAAGACGAAGTCGGCGACGAACTCCTCGCGCACGTCGACGACGCGGATGTCCTTGATGCCCATCATTTCGGCCTTGCGGCGCGCCGGCTCCAGTTCGCCGCCCTGGCCTAGATCGGCGGTGAAGGTGACGACTTCTGCGCCGAGCTCGGTCTGCAGCCATTTCAGGATGATGGAGGTGTCGAGGCCGCCGGAATAGGCGAGCACGACTTTCTTCACGTTGCTGGTCTTGGACATTTTTGGCGGTTCCGCGCGAAAGGTTTCGCGCGCGAGGTATCACGGCGTTTCCGGCCGGCGCAAGAGACGAAGGGGCGCAGGCCGGCGGCGGAAGCTGGGCCAGACGTTTCTGCCGGCAGATGCTGGCGACGGCAAGACAGTCGCGTTACAGGTCACGCCATCCACTTTGCAGGGGCGAGCCATGTCCTTCATCCCCGATACTTCGACCCTTCTCCAGTTCGCCATCGCCACCGTCATCCTGGCGATCACGCCGGGGCCGGACATGACGCTGTTCGTGTCGCGCACGCTGAGCCAGGGGCGCGCCACCGGCTTCGCCTCGATGGCCGGCGCGCTCTGCGGCACGCTGATCCACACCACGCTGGTGGTTGTTGGGGTGTCGGCCCTGATCGTCGCCTCGCCGATGGCCTTCTTCGTCCTCAAGATATTCGGCGCCGGCTATCTGGTGTTCCTGGCCTGGCAGGCGGTGACGAAGGGCTCGGCCTTCTCGCCGGAGAAGAGAACGGGAGCTGAAGTTTCGCTGTTCCGCAGCTGGGCTGCCGGGCTCGGCGTGAACCTGCTCAACCCCAAGATCATCCTGTTCTTCATGACCTTCCTACCGCAGTTCGTCTCCGCCCACGACCCGAACGCGTCCGGTAAACTGTTCTTCCTCGGCATGATGTTCATCGCGCTTTCGATCCCCGTGACGGCGCCGATGGTGCTGGCGGCGGAAAAGTTCGCGGCGGCGATGAAGGCCAGCCCGCGCGTCACCCGCGTGGTCGATTATCTTTTCGGCGGCGTGTTCTCGGCCTTCGCGCTCAAGATCCTGACCGCGCAGGCGAAGTAGGATCGGCTTGCCAACGTCGGCTCGGCCGCGACGAGTATGTCTTTTGATATTGCGATGGCGAATCGGCCTGGGCTAAGAGGGTTGCAGGCTTTCGGGGGATCGCATGAAAATCATATTGTTGGCGTCGGCCGCAGTGGTCGGGCTGATGGGCGGCGCCCATGCCCAGGACGTGTCTTACAACTGGACCGGCTCGTATATCGGCATCGAAGGCGGCTATGCCGGCTCTTCGGTGCATTTCGGCGCCGACACCACCAATTTCGACGATAGCTACCACAAGGACGGATATCTCGGCGGCATCTATGCCGGGCATGATTGGCAAAACGGGAAGTTCGTCTACGGCGTGGTCGGCGATTTCGATTTCGTCGGCATGCATGACACGACCTTCGGTGATGAAACCGCGTTCACCGGCGGAAAGGGCGAAGCCTACACCTATGACGTCGACTGGGTTGCGACAGCGAGGCTGAGGGCCGGTTACACGCCGACCGATCAAATCCTTGCCTATGTCACCGGCGGCTTGGCTGCCGGGCATTTCCAGGCAACTACCTACAATAGTCCCTTTTTTCCGCCAGTCAGTTCAACCGCGGATTTTTCAGGCGTGAAGGTCGGTGGGGTCATCGGCGTGGGCGCCGAATATGCGTTCGCACGAAACTGGTCCATGAAAGCCGAATACCTGCACTATGCGTTCGACAAGATCGAGCCTGGGCCGGGCGGGACGGCCGGCGCGAGCTTTCGGCCGGCCCTAGACACGGTCAAATTCGGTTTGGCGTACCGGTTTTAGGGGCGGCGTCTCAGGCAGGAAGGCCCGGTCCTGCATATGGGCGGACCGCTCCTGCCGCCTCCGCCATTTTCAGACGCTCTTCATATTCCTGGAGTGTCAGCGCATAGAGCATCTGATCGAGGCGATTGCCCGTTCGGCCATCTATCCTGTGCGCGCGCAGCGTGCCTTCGAGCCGTAGTCCGAATCGCTCGCAAACGGCGATGGCCGCGGTGTTGCGCGCAAGCGGCTGAAAGGTGACTTTCTCCAGCTTTCTCTCGCGAAAGAAGTGCCTGAGCAGGACGGCGGAGGCCTCGAAGGCAACATTCTTGCCGCGGTTCTCCGCCTCGCCGATGACGAGGTGAAGCGAGCCCAGCCGGTGCCGCAGATCGACCTCCATCACCGCCAGGCCGAGCGGCTTGTCCTCCGGCCGGCTCAAGATGAGCATGAGATTGCGCTTCAGATTGTCGAAGCTTGCGACGTAGGTTCGGAAAGGCATCGAGGCCCATCGCCTTTTGCGGCGCATTCAATCCTTCCATCACGGCGGGATCGGTAAGCCATCCCGCGATCTCGGTCGTCACGTCGGCCGGCCTCAGCGTGCGGATCCGGATCTTGTCGCTCCACCGGTCCACAAGGACAGGTCGCAATCCCTGCGCTGCAAGGGGGGTGACGAGGGGCTTGGCGCCCGGTTGCGGCATCTTAGGCATGGCTATACTGATGCGAGAGCATGCGGCAGCGGTCAAGGCGGAGTTACATCAATCCAGGCGAGCGCGGCTGCAAAGCTCAAGGTTGCGCGTCGGGCAACGGCTCGCGGTGCCAGCTCCCGGCCCGGGGGCCGGTGAAGATGGCGCGGGGCGTGACATCAGCGATTTATCTTCACGGCATGCCGCGCCAGAGCGATCGCCGCGGAGACGGCGATGAGCGCGCAGACGCCCGGCCAGCCCCAATTGCCGTAGATCTTGACGCCGATCCAGGAGCCGCCGCTGCCGCCGAGGAAAACGCAGGTCATATAGGCCGTGTTGAGCCTGCTGCGCGCGTCGGGTCGGATCGCGAAGACGCGCGCCTGATTGGCCGTCTGGCCGGATTGGACAGCGATATCGAGCAGCAGCATGCCAGCCGTCAGCGCCAGCAGGCCCGCCGCCCCGCCAAGCTGGCCGCCGAGCAGGACGATCGCCGCCATCATGCCCGTGGCGAAGGCTAGCGGGCTGACGAAGTCGGGGCCTTTGCGGTCGATCAGCCGGCCGACGACCGGCGTGCACAGCACGCTTGCCGCGCCGACCAGGGCGATCAGCCCGACCGCCTGGCCGCCGAGGTGATATAGCGGTCCGCCGAGCAGCAATGCCAGGCTTGTCCAGGCGGCGGTAAAGCCGCCGAACATCAGCGCCTGATAGAGGCAGGAGCGGCGCAGCTCCGGCTCGTCGCGAAACAGGATGAAGGCCGCGGCGACCAGTGAGGGGTAGCGCTGCGACGATGTCGGCGTCGTCCTCGGCAGCACGAGGCCGAGCAGGACGGCGAACACCAACAGCACAGCCGCGGCGACGATATAGGGTCCTCGCCAGCCGAGATGCTCGCCAAGGAAGCCGCCGAAGGTGCGCGCCAGGAGAATGCCGGCCAGCAATCCGCTGAGCAGCGTCCCGGTGACCGCGCCGCGCCGCTCTGGCGCCGCCAGCCCAGCCGCCATCGGCAGCAGGATCTGCGGCACAATGGTGGTGATGCCCGTAACCATGCTTGCGAGCGCCAGCACGGACAGCGTCGGCGCCTGGCTGGCGATCAGCAGAGCCACGGCCGTCAGCGTCAACAAGGTGGCGACCAGCGGGCGATGCGGAAGCCGGTCGCCCAGCGGGACGAGCAGGAGCAACCCCAGCGCATAGCCAAGCTGGGCGGTGGTGACGACCAGAGCCGCCGTTTCCGCCGCAACCTGCAGCTCGGACGCAATCAGCAGCGTTATGGCCTGAGGGAAATAGATGGTCGCGACGCTCACGCCACAGGCGATGGAGAGGATGAGCAGCAGGCCGGCGCCGAGACCGGAAGGGCTGCGCTCGGCCGGCTTGTCGAGCCGCGCCGTTGCCACGGCCGAGCCGCCACTCATCTCGCCTTCCGCCACGGCCCTGCTCCTGTCGTACGCTCCTGCCGAAAACATCCTAAGCGCACCGGCCGAATTCGATTCGGGCAGCCCGTTCAAGTCGTTGGCTTCTGGCATGATCCGTTGCGGAAAAGTCCGCAACTTTTCGTCATCGCGCTTAAAGATCCGGATCCCGCAGCGGCTCGCGACGCCAGCTTCCGGCCCAGCGGCCGCAGCAAAGCCAATAAAAAATGCCCCCTACCATGCCGCTGCCAATCACTGCCAATCTGGCATTGGTTTCAGTGACGTCGAAATTGGCATCGCCGACATTATGCACGAAGCCGAGGAAGACGACGGCTATGACGGCGCCGCCGAGCGCGTAGAACAGCCAGTCGCGGCGGCCGAGCAACTCGGCGATCAAAATGACGACAGCCGCCGGCATGAAGCCGAAATAGGCGACGAACAGCGCCACGAACGGCACCGAGAAATAGAGCGAGGCGGTGGCCGTCGGCTCGGGGTTGGCCGGCGTATAGCCCAGATGCGCCAGGACCAGGATGTTGAGGAAGGCGCTCGCTGCCAGCGAGGCGACGATATAGCCGAACAGGATGACGGCGAAGCGGATAAGGTAGGCGATAAGGCGCCTCACGCCTCGCCGTGTCCCGCTATCATCATGGCTTCCAGCGCCAGGCGGTCCACCTTGCGCATGCGCTCGGACTCCGACTTGAGCTGGCCGCAGGCGGCGAGGATATCGCGGCCGCGCGGCGTGCGGATCGGCGAAGCATAGCCGGCATTGTTTATGTAGTCGGCAAACTTCTCGATCGTCTCCCAGTCGGAGCACTGGTAGTTGGTGCCGGGCCAGGGGTTGAAGGGGATCAGGTTGATCTTGGCCGGAATACCCTTGAGCAGCTTCACCAGCGCCTTGGCGTCGTCGAGCGAATCGTTGACGTCCTTCAGCATCACATACTCGAAGGTGATGCGCTTGGCGTTGGAGAGGCCCGGATAGGCCTTGCAGGCGGCGATCAGCTCCTTCAGCGGGAACTTCTTGTTGATCGGCACGAGCAGGTCGCGCAGATCGTCATTGGTGGCGTGCAGCGAGATCGCCAGCATGACGCCGATCTCCTCGCCGGTGCGCGCGATCTCCGGCACCACGCCCGAGGTCGACAGCGTGATGCGGCGCTTCGACAAGGAGAGCCCGTCGCCGTCGGAAGCGATCAGCAGCGCCTTCTTCACCGCCTCGAAATTGTAGAGCGGCTCGCCCATGCCCATCATGACGATGTTCGAAACCTTGCGGCCCTCGGCCGGCACGATGGCGCCGTCGGGCGTGTCGCGGTCGGGAAAGTCGCCGAGACGGTCGCGGGCGGTGAGCAGCTGCGCCAGGATCTCTTCCGTTGTCAGGTTGCGCACCAGCTTCTGCGTGCCGGTGTGGCAGAAGGAGCAGGTCAGCGTGCAGCCGACCTGCGATGAGATGCAGAGCGTGCCGCGACCCTCCTCGGGGATATAGACGGTCTCGATCTCGACGGGGCGGCCGGCGCCGCGCGGCGGAAAGCGGAACAGCCATTTGCGCGTGCCATCTGCGGAAATCTGCTCCTCGACGATTTCGGGGCGCGCGACGGTGAAATGCCTGTCGAGCTCGGCGCGCAAGTCCTTGGAGATGTTGAACATATGCGCGAAGTCGGAGACGCCGCGCACATACATCCAATGCCAGAGCTGCTGGGCGCGCATCTTCGCCTGGCGCTCCGGCACGATGCCGGCGCCGACGAGGGCTTCGCCGAGTTCGGCGCGGGTCAGGCCGATCAGCGACGGCTTCTCGGCCGGTGTTGCGCGACGCAAGGCGTCACGGACGCCTTCAGCGGTAAGGTCAAGCGAAACGGTCATGGTGGCGCCAATATAAGCGATTTGCGGCCGATTTCAGTAGGGCCGGATAAGGAAGCGCGGCGCATAGCACAGCTTGGCGGCGGAGTCATGCGGCCTGGATGCTGCGCTGGCGCGCTCGCAAGGCTGCGGCATTACGCACAGTCTCGTGATACCGGAACGCAGTCATCCCACAAGGAGCGGATAGACAGGACACTATCTGACGGAGGAAATCGCGATCACGACAGGATGATTACTGAGCGAAAGGTCAAGCGAGGTTGCATTCCTCCGCGTCAGGACGGGATCGACGCCGACGGTCGGATCGTAGACGCTTACCGAAGCGCTCGTGACGCCAAGGTCCACGGTCACCTGATCCTCGCCGTCCAATCGCTCATCCCAAACGACCAGCTGGAACGTCCCGTCGCTGCGCTGAAGAAGGAGATCGTGAACCGTCGGGGGCTGGTTCGCGATCGTGTAATCCAAATTGCCGGGCGGTACGAATGCGCCCTTGTCGGCCAGAATGGTCGTGATGTTGTGGAGGTATGTCGCCGCCTTTCGGGGCGAATAATCGGGCTTGAAAAAACCGAACGACTGGTTGCCGGCCTCATCGGTGCGGTCCCGCAACAGATAGACCGACGTGTACGCATAACCGCGCTTGAACTGCGCGAGGTACAAATTCAACAGATTCAAACCCTGCAGCTCTTCCGTCACCCGGCCTGCGATATTGGCTCCGGTCTCGGTCGTGACACGGGGCAGTGTTTCAAGTTGTTCCTGCGTGTAGCCCTGAAACCACTTCGACCATGTCAGGCCGAAGTTGGCGAACAAGCCGTCGACCCGGGATGCAAAGGTGGGATCGGCGGCATCCCACGCCTTATTGTCCGCCGGGTCGGGCGAATGCGGATGATAGAGATAATTGTGTACATTCGCGTAATCCGCATACCGCGTGCCGTCCGGCATCAAGGTTCCGGCGCCGTGGGGTATTGCAAGAAACTGAAGGCCGACATTGTCCCGCTGCGCACCCGGTTCGGAGATGGACCATACATGATATTTCGCCAGCACCTTATCTGTCTTGATCGCATGGTATAGGTCACGCTGCAATTTCGCGACCGCCATCCAGGAGAACTCGCGCCCACCGCCCTTTTCGCCTTGATACTCGACAGGCCAGTTGTTCGGTTCGTTGTTGCCTTCGAA